>Ga0255338_1003322_pt1 | contig 19659 bp, 18 predicted proteins | sample MeOH1_35cm_T4_19_FD_203715 | JGI IMG/M metagenome (GOLD analysis project Ga0255338, IMG submission 203715) | Sandy soil microbial communities from University of British Columbia, Vancouver, Canada - MeOH1_35cm_T4_195 | ecosystem: Engineered > Artificial ecosystem > Sand microcosm > Unclassified ...
CATCGCCGGTGCCGCCGACGAACCCGCCGGTGCCGGTGACGCTGATGTTGCCGGTGCCGCCGGTCCCCCCGACCAGGCTCAGGCCGAGGGTCGCGCCGGTCACCGTCTGGTCGACCGCCACGCTCACTGCGCCGTTGCCGGTCGCCTTGATGCCCTCGGCTGCAGTGCCCGTCACCGTGCCGTGCGTGGTGATGCCGATCGCACCGGTGCCGAAGTTATGCGCATCAATGCCGGTCGTGCCCGAGACATTGCCCGCGGTCACGTTGACATCACCCGCACCGGCGACCTTGGTCTGCTGGGCGATGATCGCGGTGTTGCCGGTCGAGGTGACATCGCCCGCGGTCACCGTCACGGCGCCGCCGGTGGTGAGCGCGAAGATGCCGTTGCCGCTGGTCGCGGTGACCGGGCCGACCGTGGTCACGCTGGTCGAACCCGAGCCGAAGTTCTCCGCGTCGACGCCGAACCGTGCGTCGATCGAGCCGTTGGCGGTCACGTCGATATTGCCGGTACCCGCGGCATTGAGAATCGCCGCCACCATGCCGGCATTGCCCGCCTGGATATTGCCGTTGGCGACCTCGGTCACATTGCCGGTCAGCGACTGGCTCTGGACGTCGATCGCGTTCTTGCCCGCGGTCAGCGCGGTCACCGCACCAGTGGTGACACTGATGCCGGTGCCGAGCGCGGTATCGCGCACGATGAACCCGTTGCCGCCGGTCGAGCTGCTCGCGCCCGAGATGTTGACGATGGTCGTGCCCGCGCCGTTGTTGCGGATGTTGGCCGCATCGCCGGTGCCGCCGACGAACCCGCCGGTGCCGGTGACGCTGATGTTGCCGGTGCCGCCGGTCCCCCCGACCAGGCTCAGGCCGAGGGTCGCGCCGGTCACCGTCTGGTCGACCGCCACGCTCACCGCGCCGTTGCCGGTCGCCTTGATGCCCTCGGCCGCGGTGCCCGTCACCGTGCCGTGCGTGGTGATGCCGATCGCGCCGGTGCCGAAGTTATGCGCATCAATGCCGGTCGTGCCGGAGACATTGCCCGTGGTCACGTTGACCGCGCCGCTGCCCGCGGCGCTGGTCTGCTGGGCGATGATCGCGGTGTTGCCGGTCGAGGTGACATCGCCCGCGGTCACCGTGACGGCGCCGCCGGTGGTGAGCGCGAAGATGCCGTTGCCGCTGGTCGCGGTGACCGGGCCGACCGTGGTCACGCTGGTCGAACCGGTGCCGAAGTTCTCCGCGTCGACGCCGAACCGCGCATCGATCGAGCCGTTCGCGGTTACATCGATATTGCCGGTACCCGCGGCATTGAGAATCGCCGCCACCATGCCGGCATTGCCCGCCTGGATATTGCCATTGGCGACCTCGGTCACATTGCCGGTCAGCGACTGGCTCTGCACGTCGATCGCGTTCTTGCCTGCGGTCAGCGCGGTCACCGCGCCGGTCGTGACGGAAATGCCCGTGCTGGTCGCCACGTCGCGGACAGTGACGCCCGCGCCCGTCGCGGCGGAGAGGTTCCCCGTGACGTTGATATTGACTGAGCCGACGCCGCCGGTCTGCACCGCATCGAACGCATTGCCGTTACCGTTGTTGGCGATGCTGCCACCGGTGTAGGTAATCGCGCCGCCCGTTGCCGTGATCGACAGGGCGGCCGTGCCGCCTGCGGTTGGCGTATTGCCGGCGTCGACGCTGATCGCGCCATTGTTGGTGATGCTGACGCCGCCAGTGCCCGCGTTGGAAATCGCAAGGCCATTCCCGCTGACCGTGGTTCCCGGATCGACGGTGACGATGACCGGCGTGGGCAACAGGCCCTGATAATTGCGATCATTGGGAGCGTTGGCTGGGAAGGTTGTGTTGGTGGTAACGGTATTGTCGCACTGCACGGTGACGCCGCCGACCACGCAATTCGCCCAAGCCTTGCCCGGCGTCAGCAGGCTTGCACCTGCGAGAGCGGCAATGCCCATAGTTGATCGCAGCGCGAGGCGACTCGCCTGCGAGCACAGGGTCCTCCTCAACGTCGATCTTGCGGAAATCTGCCCGGGAACGGGGGTCAAAAGACCAGCGGGTTTCTGAACGCACACCATAATTCTACCCCTGCTTTTACACGGTGAATTGGTGCGACCCGGGCCAAGCTGAAGCTATGCCCTTTTATTTGCGGCGGTCTATCTGCCCAACCGCTGCCTGTGTCAACCGAGTCGCGACTTGCAGCGGGGCGGTGCCGACAATAGCAAATGGCTGCGTCGGCGGGCACTGCCATCGGCCTGCTTCCCCGCAATTCAGCCGTCCGCCGGGCCATCTGGGCACCTCGTCGAGGAACGGCTGCGCTGCAAAGCTGCTTGGTCGACACACCTACAAGTCCTTCCTGTAAAGTGCCCGTGCTCCTGCCGTCATCGCCCCGATAACGGGGAGAGACGCGCTGGCGCCGAAGGCTGCGAGTCGTCCCTATTGCGGCGGCATCTTGCTCGCCTCAGCGGTCAGATAGCCCTGGATCGCGGCGATCTCGGCATCGGTGAGGGCGTACAGGTCGCCGCGCGCAACATTCTTCATCAATCCCAGGTCGCGCCTATCCATGCCGACTCCGGTGCGCAGCAGCGTGCGGAAGGCGGTGGGGTCATAGGCTGCCCCCATCGGCGCGAGCGGGGGGGCTACCTGCTTGCCGTCCTCGGTCGGCTGCGGCTCGTAAAGCTTGTGGCAGGCGGCGCAGGAGACGTTGACGAAGTAGCGGCCGACATCTGCCGGCCGCGTGGCGGGCGAGACCGTCGCCGGGTCGGCGCTCGGCGGCAGCTTCCCCGCAAGGATCAGCGCGCGTGCCACCGGGCCGTAGCGCGTGGTCGCGACGACATCGTCCGGTCGCGCCTTCAGGCTGCGGATCCAGGCGATGATCCGTGCCCGGTCGTCATCGGCGAGGAAGCGATGCGCCTTGGTCGGCATGACGAACAGGCTATCGCCAGCCTTGGTGATGCCGTGCCGGATCGTCCGGTCGAGTTCGGCATCGGTATCGCGCGCTGCCACGCGGGCGAGGGCGGGCGGGGCGACCCTGCCGAGCATCGGATCGTCGACCAACACATGGCCGCCGCCATTGGGCCCGTGGCAGCCGCGGCATCCGGTGATCCGCGCCAGCCGCCCGCCTTCCTCGATCGAGGCGGCATCATGCGGTACCGTGATCGGCGTCAGCGCGACGGCGGGCGCCCTGCTCATCGTCCAGGCCGATCCGGCATAGAGGGTGGTCGCTGCCAGTATGACGAGCCCGGTCAGTCCGACGGCGATCCGTTTCAGGACCCGCATGAAAATTCCCCGATTGGTTTGAAATCGGGGGAGCGCATACGGCCCGGGATGGCGACGCGCTCAGCTCGTGCGACTGGGCGACTAGATTGCGACGAACCCGCCAGCCTCCTTGGGCGACACATAGTTGGTGTCATGGGCCACCGGCAGTGGCGCACCGGCGCGCACTGCATCGAGCGCGACGGCGAAATCGGTCTCGCAGCGAAAGCCCAGTACCCGCTCGGCCAGCCCGGCGTCATAGACCCGGTCGATCGTCTGCGGCAGCTGCCAGCCGAGGCGCTCATAAAGGGCAGCCGCATCAGGGAAGTGCCGGGCAATCACCCCCGGCGCATCGGCCTTCAGCGCCGCGACCTCGTCGCGCGCGAACGGCGTGGGCGCCGAGATGATGAAGGTGCCGAAGCCAATCGTGGGGGCCCGCTCGAGGGCGACCAGATGCGCCCGCACCGCGTCCTCGACCGTCAGCCGGCGGTGGAGCAGCTCGTTCACCTTCATGTTCTCGCCGGACAACAGCTGGTGGGTGTCGTCATCCTCGGGAAAGAAGCGCGAGGTGCGCAGGATCATGACCGGCAGGCCGTGTTCGAGGTGGATCAGCCGGCACAGTTGCTCCGCGGCAAGCTTGGTCACGCCGTAGATGTTGCGCGGTTCAAGCGGGGCCATCTCCTCGTCGATCCACACGGCCGCGTCGCCGCGCGCTTCGCGGATCGCTGCCGAGATCATCAGCGAAGTGGTGGAGGTGAAGACGAACCGGCTCGCCCCCGCCGCCACCGCCGCTTCGAGCAGGTTGAGCGTGCCGCTGGTGTTGACGTCGATGAACGTCTGGCGCGGATAGCGCACGATATCCGGCTTGTGCAGCGCGCCGCCATGGATCACCGCGTCGATCCCCCGCTCGGCAAAGACGCGGTCGACAAGTGCGCGGTCGGCGACGCTGCCGATCACGTCGGTATGGGTGCCGGGTGCGACATCGAGCCCGGTAACGACATGGCCTGCATTGCGCAGTTGCGGGGCGAGGAAACGGCCGAGCCAGCCGCTCGACCCGGTCAGCAGGATATTCATGGCCGCGCGTTTAGCGGGCCGCGCAGTCAGGCGAAAGCGACCTCGAGCGCAATCCGGCTTTTGCGCCGACCACGCCGTCCGCCGTCAGGCCACGGGCCTCAAGGCGCGGGCTGCCGCTTCCGTCGCTGGTCCGGGGCCGCCACGAATGAACGCGGAGGCGATTTGGAAATGGCTATGCCGTTTTGGGGACCTATCTTCGAATCGGCGCTATCCGGGCGCTCCATGCCTCAGCGCCGGCGCTCGGGCAGCGTTGCGATCCAGGCCTCGAGTGCGGCCGTATCGCGCAGGTCGCCGGGAAAGGGGTGAACCGGATCCAGCGGTACGTTCGAGCCGCGCTTGCGGCCGCGATAGACCTTCATCGGCACTGACAGGCGTGCGACGCCGCTCGGCAGCACATCCTGCCGTACATCCATGTAGAGTGTGTCGGCGCTGGTTTCCTGCCCGATCTGGATCGCGCCAAGTGCGCGCCACAGGTCGGCGGCGTCGAGACAGGCCGAGCCGCAGCCCGCATCGGTGATGAAATAGACCGGGCCGTGTGGCGGCAAAGGCGGGTCGCCGGGGACGGCCGGTTCCTGGTCTTCGGTGTCGCGGCACAAGGCTTCGCCTCTGGCATGGGCGGCTGTCATGCCGGCGATGGTGCGGTCGAACCAGGCCAGTGCCTCGGGCGAGAGAATCGCCTTGCGCTGCTCCCGCGTCGCAGAGAGCGAGGTGATATTCGCCTCGGACGCGCGCCACTCGACCGAATCCGAATCGATGCCGAGCGTCGCGAAGCGCTGCTCGCCCCACAGCACCGCGGCGATCTGGCGCGACCAGTCCGACGATCCGCCATTGTTGCCGCGCAGATCGAGCACGATTGCCGGCGCGGCGACCAGCGCGGCGCGATCGGCCTTCATCGCGGCGATCAGGCCCGGGAGCTTGCGGCCGCCCTCCGACGCGGGATCGCCGTTGAAGTCGCCAAGGTCGAACCACCGTGTACCATCGGCGAGCGTCCGGGCTTCGATCGGCGGATGCGTCACCTGGCTTGCGGCCGCCAGCCGGGACCCGAGGGCGTCGGGCGCGATCGGTCGCCAGGTCAGCGAAATGGTCTGCCGCTTGCCCGCTACCTCGAACACACAGGTCGCCGGCCGGGTGATGAAGGGATTGCCGCGGTCGACGAACAGTTCGCCGCCTCGCCACACATGGCGCGATTTGAGGAACCACCGTCCCTCGAACGCCCCGACATTGTCCGCCGCGAGCGCGCCAGCTGCCTTGCCGTCGCACGAGACGAGGCGCGCGCTGAGCGGGATGGGGGCAGCGTCGTCGCGCGAGACCACGCGCTGCACGTCGGCTGAATCGAAGCCGGTCAGGAAGCCGGGCCATCTTGTGTCGAACGTCGGTGCGTCGCCGGTGGTGCCGAAGCCCATATGGCCGTCCTCGAAGCCGGCGACATAGGCCTTCATCGCATACCAATAGCCGGCGAAATCATGCACCGCGCCGGCACGCTTCAGTGCCAGCGCCAGCCCGGCATCGTTGCGCTTCGCGAAATCTGGATCGAGCCGGTTGTGCGGGCCGGGATGGTTGGCCGCCGCATCGTCGTGAAGCGCCCGCGCATCCTGCCTGAGTGCCGCGGACCAGTCACGGTCGGTCGGGGCGGCGGCGGTGAGGGCGAGGGCAAGGATCGCGAGCTTCATGGCCGAAGCTTAGCGCAGTGCGTGTTATCTGCGCAACACAGCGAACGCGGCGACCTGCAAGATCCCTCCCGTCATGCGGCTTGTGTGGCGGTGACGACGTTGATTCAACCCAGGCGAGCGCCGGTCTAGGGAGTCGTCATCTTCAGCGTTGAATTCAGGAAAGCGACACTGTCGGCGAGTACCGGACCCGTGCTGCGGAACGGTTTGGACAGGGCTTTCACGACGTCCTCATGCGTCAATCCGGGATATTGTTTCAGCGTCACCGGCGCACCGAGCGCCCTGAGTCTCGCCGCAAGATTGATGGCGTTCTTCGGTCGTACCTCGGTGTCGCCGGTCGAGGTGACGAGCAGCATCGGCGGTGCATCGCCCCGCGCGAACGTGATCGGCTGGGTCGCGGCAGGATCGGCGCCCCGCATCGCCTCGATCGCGCGGGTCGAGGTGAAGGGGTAGAAATCATAGGGCCCGCTCAAGCCCACGGCTGCCTTGATGATCTTCGGGTCGACGCCCTCGGCTGTCAGCCAGCGCGTGTCCAGCGTAACCATCGCGGCGATATGGGCGCCCGCCGAATGGCCTGCGACCGCGATCCGGTCGGGGTCGCCGCCGAATTCGGCGACATGGTCGCGGGTCCATTTCACCGCTTCGGCGCCGTCCTGCACGAATACCGGGAAGCGGATGCCCGGCACCTTGCGGTAATCGGGCACGACGACGACGAATCCCTGCCGGGCATAGGCGCGCGCGGCAAAGGCATAGGCCCGGCGGTCGCCTTTCGCCCAGCCGCCGCCATACCAGAAGATCAGCACCGGCCGCTTGACGGTCGCCGCCTCTGCCGGCCGCCACACGTCGAGCGTCTGGCCATGCGTGCCGAACGGCAGGGCGCTGCCGGGGCGGGTCGCGCCGACGCCGCCCCCGATCGCGCCGTCATACAGGCTGAGCAGGGCGGGCGGCGAGACGAAGGCCACGGTCAGGCCGAGCAGGACGACGAGAAGGAGCGCGACCGCTGCAATCGCACGCCGCATCACGCCCTGAAATCGGCCGTGATGACCCCGGCGGCGGCAAGCTCCGCCTCGTGATCCGCTTCGCGCCAGGTCTCGCTCAGCGCGACCTTCTCCCACTCGCGCATGGCGGGATGATCGAGGATCCGTGCCACCCAGGCTGCTCCGTCCCTGCCGATGTCCAGTCCATAGGTACGGACGCGAAACGCCACGGGTGCATAAAAGGCGTCGACAGCGGAAAAATTCTTACCGGCGAGCCATGGCCCTCCGAACCGCGAGAGCCCCTCGGCCCACAACTCGCCCAGCCGTGCCACCTGGCGTTGCAGCGCGATTGAGGCCGGCTTGGGCGTCACCCGCACGCCGATATTCATCGTGCAGTCGTTGCGCACCGCGCCGAAGCCGCCGTGCATTTCAGCCACCGCGCAGGCCGCCCAGGCCCGGGCCGCTTCTTCCGCTGGCCACACGCCGGGATGGCGCTCGGCGAGGTACAGGGTGATGCCGAGCGAATCCCACACCGTGCGGTCGCCATCGATCAGCACGGGCACCTGGCCGCTCGGCGAGAAGCGCCGGAAATCGTCGTAATTGTCCGGCTTGGCGAACTGTTCGAGGCGATCCTCGAACGGGATGCCGAGCGCCCGCATCAGCAGCCATGGCCGCAGCGACCAGCTGGAATAGTTCCGGTTGGCGGTGATGAGGGTGTAGGTCATCAGGTCAGATAATGCGCGGTGGTCTTTGCCGCGATCTCTTCGTTCGTCACGCCCGGGGCGGTTTCGATCAGTCTGAAGGGCGATTGATGGTCCGGCCGCTGGAACACGGCAAGATCGGTGATGATCATGTCGACCACGTTCTTGCCGGTCAGCGGCAGGGTGCAGGCGGGGATGAACTTGGGATCGCCGTTCTTGCTGGTATGCTCCATCACGACGATGATCTTCTTCACGCCGGCGACGAGATCCATCGCGCCGCCCATGCCCTTGATCATCTTGCCCGGGATCATCCAGTTGGCGATGTCGCCATTCTCGGCGACCTCCATCGCACCGAGCACGGTCAGGTCGATATGCCCGCCGCGGATCATCGCGAAGCTGTCGGCCGAGCTGAAATAGGCGCTTTGCGGCAGCTCGCTGATCGTCTGCTTGCCGGCGTTGATCAGGTCCGGATCCTCCTCGCCCGCATAGGGAAAGGGGCCGATGCCGAGCATGCCGTTCTCGGACTGGAGCGTGACGGTCACGCCCTCGGGAATATGGTTCGCCACCAGCGTGGGGATGCCGATGCCGAGATTGACGTAAAAGCCATCCTGCAGCTCGCGCGCGGCGCGCGCCGCCATGTCGTCGCGGGTCCAGGCCATGTCTTATTTCTCCGTGGTCGCGGGCGGTGCCCAGCGTTTGTCTGCAGGAAACACGTCGTCGAAGCCGCCCTTCAGGCCGCTGCCATAGACGGGGTTGGGGAGCACGAACCACCCGGCACCCCATTTCGCCGCGATCGGCGCGGCCAGGGTCGCCGCGCGTCGGGCGCCGGGGGCGAGCCCGGCATTGAACAGGTCGCTGAAATCGCCGAGCTGGTCGCCGCCCATGGCGATCACGCAATATTTCGCGGCGATGACCTGCCGGCGGCCGTCCTTTTTCGGTCCCATGGCGTCGTCGCCGGCCAGGAACAGCGTTTCGCCGTGCACGGCGGGGCCGAGGCCGGCACCCTGGATCGCGGCGCTGGATTCGGCGGCATGGCCGGCGGAGCGGTTGGTATTGAAGATCACCGTCACGCCCATCCGGCGCAGCGCGGTCAGCGCCGGTACTGCGCCGGGGACGGCCGACACCTTGTCCGCGCCGCTTGTCTCCCAGGCCTGCCAGCGCGCCTCGTCATAGGGGCGCGGACGCGCGGCATCGTCATATTCGAAGCCGAGGTTCAGCAGAACGGTTTCGTCCACGTCGAACACGGCTGCGAAGGGCTTCCTGCCGCAGGGTACGAAGTCCGGCGCGGCGAGGGTGGTGCCAGTGGCCAGCACGACGCTCTTCGCCGGCCGCCTGCGCACCTGGCCCGCCGCATAGGCCGTCAGGCTCTGCCATGCCTGCACGCTGATCGCCGAGCCCTCACCCGATCCGAAGAGATATTGCATGCCCGGCGGCACGCTCGGGGCGGGCAGTGGCGTCGGCGCTGGTGGAGGGGCCTGCACGGACGGCTCTAGCGCCAGTGGGGCCACCTGCACTGGCGCTTCGGCATGCGCGCAGGCCGTGAGCATCGCCGCAAGGGTCATCAGGGCCAGGCCCCGTCCCGTCAGGGAAGAGGTGCGTGCGTGACCCTCGTGCACCGTCGCCCCACCCCCGGAGCCTTCCCGGCGAGGGAGGGGAAGCGAAAGCCGCGTCACGCCGCGACCCGCTCGCGCACCGTCCTGAATTCGATCTTCTTGTCGTACGGCGCGCCGATGATCATGCGCTTCACATAGATGCCGGGCAGATGGATGCAGTCCGGGTCCAGGCTGCCGACGGGCACCACTTCCTCGACCTCGGCGACGCAGACCTTGCCCGCGGTCGCCATCGGCGCGTTGAAGTTGCGCGCGGTCTTGCGGAAGATCAGGTTGCCGCTCTCGTCGGCTTTCCAGCCCTTGATGATCGCCAGGTCGGCGCGGATGCCGCGCTCCAGGATATATTCCTGGCCGTCGAAGATCTTCACTTCCTTGCCCTCGGCCACCTGCGTGCCGACGCCGGTCTTGGTGTAGAAGCCCGGGATGCCGGCGCCGCCCGCGCGGCAGCGCTCGGCCAGCGTGCCCTGGGGGCAGAATTCCACCTCGAGCTCGCCGCTCAGATATTGCCGCTCGAACTCCTTGTTCTCGCCGACATAGGAGGAGATCATCTTCCTGACCTGATGGGTGCGCAGCAGCTTGCCCAGGCCTTCGCCGTCGATCCCGGCATTGTTGCTCGCGATCGTCAGGCTCTTGGTTCCGGCGTCGCGGATCGCGTCGATGAGGCGCTCGGGAATGCCGCACAGGCCGAAGCCGCCCGCGCAGATCGTCATGCCGTCGAACAGGAGCCCATCCAGCGCCGCCGCTGCATCGGGATAGAGCTTCTTCATCTTATGGTCTCCAGAACATCCTCTTGGCGCGCATAAGCCACCGCCGCGCGCGCCGGTCAATCGCGCGCCGGCTGCAAGTCGACTTGCGCCAAACGCACGCGTAACCCCGGCTCGCCAGCCGTCGGCGCCGAGGCGCCGGTCCTAGAGCTGCGTCCCCGCGAGCTTTCCGATCAGCGCCGTCGCGCCCATCGCGAGCGCGCCCCAGAAGGTCACCCGGACGGCGCCGCGCCAGATGCTCGCGCCACCGGTGCGGGCGCCGATCGCGCCCAGCAGGGCGAGCAGGACGAGCGACGCGGCCGTCACTGCCTCGACCAGCCGCGCGCCGCTGAAGATCAGCGCCATCAGCACCGGCAGGATCGCGCCCAGCGCGAAGCTGCCCGCCGAGGCGAAGGCCGCCTGCACCGGCCGCGCCACCAGCATTTCGTTGATGCCCAGTTCGTCGCGAAGGTGCGCGCCGAGCGCGTCATGCGCCATCAGCTGGTCGGCGACCTGCAGCGACAGGGCCGCATCGAGGCCGCGGCTGCGATAGATCGCGGCGAGCTCGCGCCGCTCCGATTCGGGCTCCTCCGCCAGTTCGCGCTTCTCGCGGTCGCGATCCGCCTTTTCCGTGTCCGATTGCGTGCTGACCGAGACATATTCGCCCGCCGCCATCGACATCGCGCCCGCGACGAGCCCGGCAATACCGGTCAGCAGGATGGCGGAACGGCTGGAATTCGCTGCCGCCACGCCCACGATCAGGCTTGCGGTCGAGACGATCCCGTCATTCGCGCCCAGCACCGCCGCGCGCATCCAGCCGATCCGCTGCACCAGATGTCGCTCACGATGCCTGATCATCCCGTTCCCCTTCAATAAGCCAGCCTGAGCCCCGGGCGCGGCCATTGCGTCCGCACCAGCTGCCCCGTTCCGGAAAGCGTGATGTACGCGGTATGCAGGTCAGGTCCACCCCAGCAAATATTGGTGGTGAACGGATCCGGCGTCGCCACGAACGCGACCAGGGCGCCCTCGGGCGAGATCACGCTGATCCCGCCTTCGCCGATCGTCGCCACGCAGATATTGCCGCCCGCCTCGACCCCCAGCGAGTCGAAGAACTTGTACCCCGCCGGGCGATAGAGCGGGATGCCCGGTCCGCCGAGCCCCGCCGTGGCGTCGATCTTCCCCGGCGCGGTGATCCGGAACGCCATCAGCCGGCAGGTATAGGTTTCCGCCGCATAGAGCAGGGTGCCGTCGGGCGAGAGCCCCACGCCATTCGGGTTCTCGCTCGGAAACACCACTTCCTCGAGATGGCTGCCATCGGCCTTCGCGTAGAAGATGCCGGTGATGTCGCGCTCGCGCGGCCGGTTCTTGCCATGGTCGGTGAACCAGAAGCCGCCATGCGCGTCGAACACGATGTCGTTCGGCCCGCGCAGCACGCACCCGAAATCGCCGTCCCGGTAGAGGGTCTCGACCTTGCCGGTCGCAATGTCGATCCGCTCGATCCGCCCGCCGGAATAATCGTCCGCCTGGCCGTGCGGGATCAGCAGGCCGCTGCGCTCGACATAGTTGAAGCCGCCATTGTTGCAGCAATAGAGCTTCCCGTCCGGCCCCATCGCCAGCCCGTTCGGTCCGCCGCCGGGCTCGGCTACCGTTTCGGTCGATCCGTCCGGCCGGACCCGGGTGATCCGCCCCGCCGCGATCTCGACCAGGATCACGCTCCCGTCCGGCATGGCGACCGGCCCTTCGGGGAAGCGCAGGCCGGTGGCGACGGTGGTGAACTGGTTCATGTCTCTCTCCTGCTTTTGCCCGGCAGATTGCCGATGCCGCGTGGGGCTGTCGAGCATGTTCATCCAGCGTTCAGGCGCTTGACTACAGTTGTAATCAAGACGATTACAGCTGTGGTCATTACGGGAGCGAGTCGTGAGCGAACGAATCAGCGATGCAGAACATGCGGTCATGGAAGTGCTCTGGGATGAGTCGCCGCTCACTGCCCAGGACGTGGTCGAGCGCATCCCGCCGGAGCGGGACTGGTCGGCCAATACCGTGAAGACCCTGCTCGGCCGTCTGCTCTCCAAGAACATCATCGCGCACCAGGAGGATGGCCGCCGCTACCTTTACCGTCCGCTGGTGAAGCGCGGCGATTATGTCGAAGGTGAATCGCGCCGTCTGATGGACCGGCTGTTCGGCGGCAAGCTCACGCCGCTGGTCGCGCATCTCGCCGAGCGCGACGCCCTGACCAACGAGGACATTGCCGAGATCGAGGCGCTGCTCAAGGGCCTGAAGTCGTGATCGCCGCGATCGTCCCCTGGGCGATCGAGGCGCTGATCGCCTCCACCGTCCTGATGGTCGCGGTGCTGCTGCTCCGTGGCCCCGTCCGCCGCGCCTTCGGGCCGGACATCGCCTATGCGCTCTGGGCGCTGCCCGCGCTCCGGCTGCTGTTGCCGCCTTTGCCCCAATCCTGGCGCGAGATCGCAGTCGCGCCGGTGATCCGTGCGAGCGAGCAGATCACTGTCTATGTGATCGAGCCGCTCGGCGGGGACGCCGCCGCGCCCGTCACCCAACATCCCTCGCTTGGCCCCATCCTGGTCTCGCTCTGGGTGCTGGGGGCGGCGGCGTTTATCGCCTGGCACGCGACCGCGCATGCCCGCTTCTGCCGTCGCATGCTTGCCGCGACGGCGCGCGAGACGGCGATCGAGGGCGGCATCCAGCTGATCGAGACCGACGCCGCCAGCGGCCCGCTCGCCTTCGGCATCTGGCGCCGCTACGTTGCCTTCCCGCGCGACTTCACCGAGCGCTACGACGCCGAGGAGCGCAACCTCGCCTTGGCGCACGAGCTCGGGCACCATCACCGCGGCGATCTGATCTCGAACTGGATCGCCCTCGTCGTCCTGGCGCTGCACTGGTTCAATCCCGTCGCCTGGCGCGCTTTCCGGGCGTTCCGCGCCGATCAGGAGATCGCCAACGACGCCCGCGTCCTTGCCGGCCGCAACCCCATGATGCGCCACACCTATGCCTGCGCCATCGTCAAGGCGGCGCATGGCGGCGCGGTGTCGGCTGCCTGCCATCTCCACACGATTGAGGATCTGAAAGGGAGATTGAAGATGCTGTCCACCAACAAGACCTCGCGCCTGCGTCTCGCCAGCGGTTCAGCCGCGATCGCGCTGCTGACCCTGGCCGGGCTCGGCCTCACCGCCTCTGGTACCCAGGCGGCCGAGCGAGTCCGCTCGGGCGTCGAGAAGGCGACCGGCGTGAACCTCGCGGAACTCGTGCCCGCGGTGCCCGCAGTCCCCGCCGTAGCGAGCGTCGCAGCCGCCCCGGCGGTACCGCCCGCGCCGGCCGCGCCGGTTGTGGCAATGGTCTCCCCGCCATCCCCGCCCCAGGCGGTCGGCGCCCCGCCGGCGGCGCCTGCGCCGCCCGAGGCACCGGTTCCCCCGGCGCCGCCCGCGATCGGCGACGACGAGAGCAGCATTGCCACCACCACCGGCCCGGACGGGCGCGTCACCAGCCACAGGGTCGTCCGCATCATGCGCCGCGACAAGAACGGCAAGATGGCCACCGAGGACTTTGCCGGCATGCCCGAACTGGCCGAGATTCCCGAGGTCTCGTCGCGCACCTGTCGCGGTGACGGGAACGCTAAGGAAATGGTGCTCAACGAGAAGCGGGGTGGAAAGCACGTCATCGTCATCTGCACCAACCGGATCGAGAAGGTCGCTCGCGAGGGCGCCGCGATCGCCGCGAACAGCAGGGAGATCGAGCGCAACGCCTATCGCGCCGCGCTGGACGGTCTGCGCGGTGCCCGCGAGCGCATGGCGTCCAACCGGTCGATGGCCGACGATGCCCGCCGCGAGGCGCTCCAGGCGATGGACGAGTCGATCAGGGAGATCGAGGGCGATCTCGCCAAGGTGAATTGAGAGAGCCGCCTCTCGATCCTTCCCTGCTGCGGCGGGGGAGGGGCGGGTGAGGGTCTTCTCCCTGGCAACGGCAGGAAGGCCCTCACCGCCATCATCCCGATCCAAGTCTTGCCTTAACCGTCCCGACCCGCCATCTGCCCTGCCATGAGCGAGCAACTATCCGGCGTGGCTGAGCAGCTCGAACCGCTCGTCGTCCGCGTGCTTGCGCCCAATCCCTCGCCCTTCACCAATACCGGGACGCAGACGCATCTCGTCGGCACCACCGACCTGGCGGTAATCGATCCCGGGCCGGACGATCCCGGGCATGTGGCGGCGCTGGTTCGCGCGATCGCCGGGCGGCCCGTCGCCGCGATCGTCATCACCCACACCCATCGCGATCACAGCCCTGCGTCGCGGGCGCTCAAGGCGGCGACCGGCGCCCCGATCATCGGCTGTGCCGCGCTCGCGCTCGAGGATCTCGGGCCCCGCGCGGATGCCTCGTTCGATGCGGATTACCTGCCCGATCGGGTTCTCGCCGACGGGGAGTCCATCTCGGGCCAGGGCTGGACGCTCACCGCCGTCGCCACGCCGGGCCACACGTCCAACCATCTCGCCTTTGCCCTGCCGGAGGCGAACGCGCTGTTCACCGGTGATCACGTGATGGGCTGGTCGACCACGATCGTCTCGCCGCCCGATGGCGACATGGCCGCCTATATGGCGAGCCTCGACAAGCTGATGCAGCGCGAGGATCGCATCTATTATCCCGCGCATGGCGATCCGATCGAGCATCCGCGCCGCTTGGTACGCGGCATGATGGGGCATCGCCGGCAGCGCGAGGGCCAGATCCTGCGCCTGTTGCGCGAACGGCCCCGCCCGATCCCGGCAATGGTCGAACTGATGTATGTCGGCATCGATCCGCGCCTCTTTCCCGCCGCCGAACGGTCTGTGCTTGCCCATCTGATTGACCTGCGCGACCGCGGCGCGGTCGTCCTGAACGGTGACGACTGGGAGATGGCGGCATGAAGTTCCTCGGCAAGTTCGCCGGCGCGCTGGCGCTGATCGCGCTGTTCATTGCCGGTGGCTTCTGGGCGCTCGGCTATTATGTCAGCGGCAAGATGAAGGGCCCCGATCCGGTCACCATCGCCAGCGCCTCGCTCCAGGGCCTGAAGGAACAGAACCGCCTCTCGGCCTTCGCCGCGCGCTTCGTGTCGGTCACCACCTCGACCCAGTCGCAATTCGGCCTGAGCGCCAGGAAGACGCTGATCATGCCCGGCATGGTCCGTTACGAGGTCGATCTCGCGAAGCTCCGCCAGAAGGATGTGACCTGGGATCCGGGCACGAAGACGCTCGGCGTCACGCTGCCCCCGGTCGAGGTGTCGCAGCCGCAGATCGATCTCACCCAGATGCGCGAATATGGCGAGGGCGGGCTTCTTTCGACCTTCACTGATGCCGATGCGAAATTGCAGGAAGCGAACCGCCGCGCCGGCCAGCGGGAACTGGTCCGCCAGGCGCATGAGGCAGTGCCGCTCAACCTTGCCCGCGATGCCACCCGCCGCGCGGTCGAGCGCAGCTTCGCCATGCCGCTCAAGGCCGCCGGTGTCGATGTGACGGTGAAGGTGCGCTTTGCCGACGAGGCGAGGAACAAGGACGAGGTGTGGGATACCACCCGCTCGCTCGAGGAAGTGCTGGGGAACAGGAACTGATCATGGACGCACGCAATGGCATTGGCGGCACGCTCACCGGGCTTGATCTCCGCGCCGAGATCGATCGCCTCCGCAAGGAGCGCAACGCCGTCATCCTCGCGCATTATTACCAGAAGCCCGAAATCCAGGATCTCGCCGATTTCGTCGGCGACAGCCTGGATCTCAGCCGCAAGGCGCAGGCGACCGATGCCGATGTCATCGCCTTTTGCGGCGTCCGTTTCATGGCGGAGACGGCCAAGATCCTCAGCCCCGAAAAGATCGTCGTCCTGCCTGACATGAACGCCGGGTGCAGCCTGGAGGACAGCTGCCCGCCCGAGCAGTTCGCCGCCTTCCGCGCCGCGCACCCCGATCACATCGCGCTGACCTATATCAACTGCTCTACCGAGGTGAAGGCGCTGAGCGACGTGATCGTCACCAGTTCCTCCGCCGAGAAGATCCTCAGCCAGATTCCGCTCGACCAGAAGATCATCTTCGGCCCGGACAAGAATCTGGGCGGCTATCTCGCCCGCAAGACCGGGCGGGAGATGCTGCTCTGGCCCGGCGTGTGCATCGTCCACGAGGCATTCAGCGAGACCGAGTTGCTCAAGCTCCAGCTCCAATATCCGGCCGCGCCGATCGCGGCGCATCCGGAATGCCCGCCCTATATCCTCGATCATGCCGATTATGTCGGCTCGACCAGCGGTATCCTCGCCTTTGCGGATACCATGCCCGGCGATACGCTGATCGTCGCGACCGAGCCGCATATCATCCACCAGATGCAGAAGGCGGCGCCGCTCAAGAATTTCATCGGGGCGCCTGGCGCGGACGGCAACTGCAACTGCAATATCTGCCCGTACATGGCGCTCAACACGATGGAGAAGCTCTATGTCGCGCTGCGCGATCTCGCGCCGCGCATCGAGATCGAGGAAGAGCTTCGCCTCAAGGCGAAGAAGAGCCTCGATGCGATGATGGCAATGGCATCGGCAACCGTCGGGATGGGGGATCTCGGGCCGCTGCGGGTGACGGGCGACTGAGGCCACGCACGCCGATCGCACGAGATGCTATTGTGGCGACGGCGCGGTGCGGCCATCATGCGGGCCTACACGATCTTCTGGCCGGTCGCCGAACGGCGGGCGCGCGGTGATCGGCTCTCGGCAAAGGTGCGGCCATGTTCTTTCGCAAGCGAAAAGCGCCCGATCGAGACTCCTTTCCCGAAGCGCCGGCCGTAACCGCCGCCTTCCGCCGGGTCGTCACCGGCCACGATCCGCAGGGATGGTCGATCGTCCGCAGCGTCGATACGCTGCGTCCGGTCACGACGGAGCTTGGCGAGGTTGCCTTCGCCCAGGTCTGGGCCACGCCCGAGGTGCCCGCCAACCTGAACGACCGCAGTGACGGCGCCGGTGCGACCGGCGATCGCGGCGGATCGCTGGTCCGCGTCGTGGATTTTCTGCCCGGCCGCAAGTCGCGCCTGCATCGCAGCTGGTCGATCGACTATGCCATCGTCGTCAGCGGCGAACTGGAACTGCAACTCGACAGTGGCATGGTCGAGCATCTGGTCGCCGGCGATATCGTCGTCCAGCGCGGTACCAGCCATCTCTGGCGCAACGCGGGCGAGGATCCTTGCCGGGTCGTCTTCGTGCTGGTCGAGGCGTTGCCGGTCATGGTCGGCGGGCAACTGATGCCGGAGACGGATTCGTGACGCGCCTGTGCGTCGGCGCCCGGGTGAAAGCTGCCCTGATGCTATGCGTTACGGCGCCTTTGCCCAGCTGTGGATCGGAAGCGCCGTCGTCTCCGATGAAGGTGAAGGTCGCGGCGGCGCGCCCCGCGCCGCAGCGGCCGCCGCGGCAGAAATGCCCGGAATGGCATCCGCCTCGAGACGGGCAGGGTTGGGGTGAGGCAAGCGCTGCACCTGAGATTCCACCGGAAGTCAGGGACATCGTCAGCGCCACCAGGACGGTGATCACGATCCAGGGTCTCGCAGGCAAGCCGGCATGCATTCCGATGAGTGGGATATCGGAAGTGGATGACTTCTCGCTGAGCGAGGACAAGCGCTTCCTCGACTTCGCCTATTCCGGTTTCGAGACGATGGGACGCGAACTGGTTGATCGGTTGAGCGGCGCGGATGTTGATGTGAGTGGGGAGCCTTATTTTTCGGACGATAACACGCGTGTCGCTGCAGCGAACGTCATTCCGGGATGGGATCCCAGCAATCAGGGCATCGGAGTCTGGGAAATCCGTCGCAACGAGATCGTCAATCTCTTCTATATATCCGCCCTAGACATCGGCTCCGATCGAAATCTCGATTCGAACCGAAGCTACGAGATGGAGAGTTGGCACGGCAACGACTGTATCGTGTTGTGGTCGATGTCAGCCGAGGATAGCGCGCGCTTCCACGATGACAAGGAGCCTTATGAGCGCCGTATGCAGCTCCCCCGCCTTTACTATCGGCTCGCGCCGGTCTCCGGAAAATGGCGCCTGGAGGAGACGAAGGATGCGGCGCCTTGCTCTCGTGTGAAGCGGAGCGGCTGATCGCGCAGATGGCCTGTGGTTCAGGCGTCGTCCGCCGTGAAAATGCGGCGTCGCGATGGCTGTTCCGCGCACCGCCGATGTGCCAGATGGCCTTCGCCGACCCGGGAGTTCAAACGCCGCCATGCCAATCCAGACCCTGCCAGAGCCCGTGGAGCGGCAGTTCGCGCTCGCTGGATTCGATCTCGACGCCTTTGTCCGCTCCACCCTTGCCGAGGACCTGGGGACCGCGGGAGACATCACCTCGACCGCGGTGATCCCCGCAGAGGCCCGTTTTGCTGGCGTGATGGATAGCCGCGACGCGATCGTGGTGGCGGGTCTGCCGATTGCCGAGGCTTTTTTCCGGGCGCTCGACCCTGCCGTGCGGATCGAGCGGCTGGTGCAGGACGGGGACAGGGTCGCCGCGGGCACTGATCTGATGCGGCTCGAAGGAAGCGCGCGCGCGATGCTCACGGCCGAGCGCTCCGCACTCAACACCGTCCAGCACCTCTCCGGCATCGCGACGCTCACCCGGAGCTATGTCGATCGGATTCTCGGTACCGGCGCAACGCTGCTCGATACGCGCAAGACCATTCCGGGCCTGCGTCTGCTGGAGAAATACGCCACCCGCATGGGCGGCGCGACCAACCACCGCATGGGCCTGTGGGATGCCGCGATGATCAAGGACAATCATGTCGCGGTTGCCGGCGGGGTCGGTGAAGCCGTTCGTCGGGCGAAGGCCGCCGGCATCCGGCGCATCATCGTCGAGGTCGATTCGATCGACCAGATCGAACCGGCCCTGGCCGCCGGGGCGACACACCTCCTGCTCGACAATATGGACCCGCCCATGCTGCGCGGCGCGGTCACCCTTGTCGGGGGGCGGGTTCCGACCGAGGCCTCGGGCGGGGTGCGGCTGGAAACGATCCGTGCGATCGCCGAAACCGGCGTCACGTTCATCAGCGTCGGGCGGCTTACCCAGTCGGCACCGGCTGCCGATATCGGCCTCGATTTCGCGGCGCTGGGCTGATCGCTTGCCTGAGAACAAAAAGAGAATAAAATGCGCCGCGTCGATTGGCGAATCACTGGCCCGGTCGGGGGTCGAAGAGGGGGCGTGATGAAAGTGATCCTTGTCGCGGCGATGATTGCCGTTCCGGGCATGGCTCAGGCCCAGGCCTATCGATGCTCCGTCCCGCTCAATGTGCCGCGCCAGCGCCCCGATCTCCCATCGAAGAGCGAGCCGCAGCGCGTGTTGCCGATCGGCGGTTATACGCTCGCGATCAGCTGGGCGCCGCAATATTGCCACGGCCATGCCCGCGATGCCTCCGCCCGGTTCGAGTGTGGCAGTGGCAACCGTTTCGGCTTCACGCTCCATGGTCTCTGGCCGGACGGTGTCGGCAAGGAATGGCCGCAATATTGCACCTCGACGGTGCTTCTCCCGCGTGCGCTCGTCCGCCAGCATCTCTGTTCGACCCCGTCGGCGCAGTTGCTTCAGCACGAATGGGCCAAGCACGGTACGTGCATGGGCACCACGCCCGCAGCCTATTTCGCGAAGTCGACCGGTC
>Ga0255338_1003323_pt1 | contig 19657 bp, 16 predicted proteins | sample MeOH1_35cm_T4_19_FD_203715 | JGI IMG/M metagenome (GOLD analysis project Ga0255338, IMG submission 203715) | Sandy soil microbial communities from University of British Columbia, Vancouver, Canada - MeOH1_35cm_T4_195 | ecosystem: Engineered > Artificial ecosystem > Sand microcosm > Unclassified ...
AAAGCCCAGCTGTTGGGCTGTTTGTTTGATGAGGTGGGTATGCTTGGTCAGGTTGGACAAGAGGTCTGGTACAATTTAGCGGTAAAATTATTTACAGGCAGATGCTAATTGCGCATCGATGGATTGCTTCATATCCATAAAAATTTCTTTTCGCTCTTCGCCCAGTCCACCTTTGGTGAAAAAAATACTGGCATACCCCCGGCAAAAATCTACCATGGGCCAGGTGCCGAATAAACCCGGACTGGCCATTACCTGCGCCTGCCCATTTTCATCGGCCTGCAATACCCAGGCACCCAAACCATAACTGTAACCTTCGGCCGCTTTGGGTGTATATTTGATCATAGCTGGCGTAGTGCGAACCGTTTGCATCTCGGCAATGGCTTTTTCGCTCAGTATCCGTTTGCCGTTGAACATGCCTTTGTTCAGGAGCATGGAAAGAAAGTTCATATAATCGCTGGCGGTAGAGATGGCGCCACCGGATGGATTTACCGCATTGAAACTGGAGAAACTGGTATTGCGCATCATCAGCGGGCGGGTAATACGTTCCTGCATTAACTGTTCAAAACTTCTTTTGGCCACCACTTCCAGCACACGGCCTGCGATATTCAGACCGATATTGCTGTAACGGAACTCGAGACCAGGATTGGCCATAATCTCTTTTTTGGAAGCAAAATCATCCACTTCTTCCTCCAGCGTGGCAAATTTTTTGCGGCCGAATATATTTCCTAAACGCAGGGGTTCTGATTCGATACCGGTTAAATGTGCGAGGCAATCTTTGATAGTGATGTACCCTTTGGAATATTTAGTGAAAACAGGCAGGTATTTACTCACTTTATCCCCCAGTGAAATTTTTCCCTGGTCAACAAAACTCATCACCAGGGCAGCGGTTAGCCATTTACTGCAACTGGCAATCGGCGCCTGGGTTTTGGCATTAAAATCGGTACCCATGGCTTTCTGGTAAACCAGTTTGCCATCTGTATAAATAAGGGCTACCACATTACCGCCGAGCTCTTTTTTGGAGGCCTCCAGTTTACGGTCAAGCTCCGAGAAATCGGTTTGGGCAAAAGCCACCTGAAAGAATAACAGGAAAATGAATACAGCACTGACTTTACCGCAGATAGTTTGAGATTTTACAGACATAATTACCGGATTTATTACTTGGATTATGATTTGCAATAAGGTTTAAAGTTATTTGAAAAATAGGTAGTTAGCGCCGGAATCCGGGGCTTTGGCTGTATAGAACCATTCTTAACATCCTATGCTGCCCAAAGCGCAGAACGTAGCAGTGTGCGACGCAAGAAAAGTCCAACACTGCCCTGCTGCCGGCTACCAAAAACTACCGGTAAATCAAATAAACGAATAAACCAATAAACAAACAGCCCCTATATGAACCTGAACAATTATACCATCAAAGCCCAGGAAACCATCCAGGCAGCCCAACAGGTAGCGTTCAATAACGGTAACCCCAATATTGAAACCAACCACCTGTTAAAGGCCCTGTTGGCAGATAAGGACAGTCCGGTAGAGTTCTTGCTGAAAAGGAACAATGTGAACGTGAGTTTTACCGAAAACAAGGTGGACGAGAGTATTGCCAAACTACCTAAAATACAGTCTGGCGAACCTGCCCAGAATATCAGCCGCGACCTGAACACCGTTTTTCTGAAAGCCAACAGCACGCTGAAAGAGTTCAAAGACGAATTCATCAGCACCGAGCATTTATTGCTCGCTTTGCTGCAGGTAAACGATGATACGGCCAAAACCTTGAAAGCAAACGGCCTGACAGAAAAAGGATTGATTACAGCCATTAAAGACCTACGTAAGGGAGATACGATTCAATCGCAGACCCAGGAAACGCAGCTGAATATGCTGAACAAGTTTGCCAAGAACCTGAATGAAATGGCCAGGCAGGGTAAACTGGATCCAGTGATCGGCCGTGATGAAGAGATTCGCAGAACCCTGCATATTTTAACCCGCAGAAGTAAAAACAACCCGATACTGGTGGGTGAGCCCGGTGTGGGTAAAACCGCCATTGTGGAAGGGCTGGCCATGCGGATCATTAACGGCGATGTGCCGGATAACCTGCGTTCCAAAACCATTTTTGCGCTGGATATGGGCCAACTGATTGCCGGTGCCAAATACAAAGGCGAATTTGAAGAGCGTTTGAAGGGAGTTGTAAAAGAAGTGGCTACCAGCGATGGGGAGATCATCCTTTTCATTGATGAAATTCATACCCTGATCGGTGCCGGTGGCGGCGAAGGTGCCATGGATGCGGCCAATATTCTGAAACCAGCCCTGGCAAGAGGAGAACTGAGAGCCATTGGCGCCACTACGCTGAGTGAATACCAGAAATATTTTGAGAAAGACAAAGCGCTGGAACGCCGTTTCCAGAAAGTAATGATCGATGAACCTTCGATGGAAGATGCGATCTCTATTTTACGCGGTTTGAAAGACAGGTACGAAACCCACCACCATGTGCGGATCAAAGACGAGGCGATCATTGCGGCGGTGGAATTATCGAGCCGTTACATGACCGACCGGTTTTTGCCGGATAAAGCGATTGACCTGATTGATGAGAGTGCGGCCAAGCTACGGCTGGAAATGAATTCGATGCCGGAAGAACTGGATAAACTGGAAAGACAGATCCGCCAGCTGGAGATTGAGCGGGAAGCCATTAAGCGCGAAAATGATGAAAGTAAACTGAAAGAACTGAATATCGACATCAGTACCCTGATGGTAGAGCGCGATACGTTGAAATCGAAATGGAAACAGGAAAAAGAGCTGGTGGAAAAAGTGCAGTCCGCCAAAGCCACTATTGAAGACCTGAAACAACAGGCCGAGCAGGCCGAGCGGAACGGGGAATATGGAAAAGTAGCGGAGATCAGGTATGGTAAAGTGAAAGAGCAGGAGACCCTGATCGCGGAAGTAACGGCACAGATCAACAGTTCTACCGATAAACGTTTGCTGAAAGAAGAAGTGGACGCGGAAGATATTGCAGAAAACGTGGCCAAAGCCACTGGGATACCGGTAGCAAAAATGCTGCAGAGTGAAAGGGAAAAATTACTGCACCTGGAAGAGGAACTACATAACAGGGTAGTAGGTCAGGAAGAAGCCATTACTGCCGTAGCAGATGCCATCCGCAGAAGCCGAGCCGGTTTGCAGGATCCGAAAAAGCCGATCGGTTCTTTCATTTTCCTGGGAACCACAGGCGTGGGTAAAACAGAGCTGGCCAAAGCACTGGCAGAATACCTGTTCGATGATGAGAGTATGATGACCCGGATAGATATGAGTGAATACCAGGAGAAACATACGGTTTCCAGGCTGGTAGGTGCCCCTCCGGGATATGTGGGATATGATGAGGGTGGACAATTAACCGAATCGGTACGTCGTAAGCCTTACAGCGTAGTGCTGCTTGATGAGATCGAAAAAGCGCACCCCGATGTATGGAACGTATTACTGCAGGTATTGGATGATGGCCGCCTGACCGATAATAAGGGCCGGGTGGTGAATTTCAAGAATACCATCATTATTATGACCAGTAATATCGGTAGCCACCTGATCCAGGATGCATTTGAAAAAGTGACCGAGAACAATGTGGAAGAAGTAACCGAATCTGCCAAACTGGAAGTGATGACACTGCTGCGCCAGACTATCCGGCCGGAGTTTCTGAACCGGGTAGATGAGATCATCATGTTCAGTCCGCTGATGAAGAAACAGATCATGGGTATTGTGAAGATTCAGTTGCAGGGATTACAGAAACTGGTAGCCGATAATGGCATCAACCTTCACTTCAGCGATTACCTGCTGGAATTCCTGTCAGAACAGGGCTACGATCCCCAGTTTGGGGCAAGGCCGCTGAAAAGACTGATCCAGAAACAGATCATCAATGCCCTGAGTAAGAAAATACTCGCGGGCGATATTGATAAAACAATACCGGTATTGGTAGATGTGTTTGATGGAATTGTGGTGTTCAGAAATGAAGAGGATAAGTAAGCAGGAACAATAGATGTTGCAATGAGCCGGGATAGTATGATCCCGGCTTTTTTGTGTGGTTATTAGTGTTTTTACTGGGTGGTATTGCGGCAAATACGCTATACAGCATTGGCAGGGTGTTATACATTAGTCTTCATATCCCCCCAATTGGAGGACGCAAATTGCGTCCTCCAATTGGGGGGATGGAAACAATGAATATGCATAAGAACGATACCCTGGTGGCTGATGAAGTGATCATGAGTCAGATATACCTTATTAGAGGCTGTAAAGTAATGATCGACAGAGACCTGGCAGCACTTTATGGCGTTGAAACCAAGAGACTGAAAGAAGCCGTAAGGCGTAACTTTTCCCGTTTCCCGGAAGATTTTATGTTTCAGATGGATAAAACGGAGTTTGAGCAGTGGAGGTCGCAGTTTTTGACTTCCCAATCGCTCAAAATGGGGCTCAGGTATTTGCCTTATTGTTTTACCGAACAGGGTGCCACTATGTTATCCTGTATCCTTAACAGCGAAAGGGCCATTAAAGTGAATATCCAGCTGATCCGCATTTTTACCAGGATGCGGGAGATGTTATTAACGCATAAGGACATACTGCTGCAACTGGAGAAAATAGAGAAACGGCTTTCCGGTCATGATGAACAGATACAGACTATTTTCCATTACCTGAAAAAATTGATCAATCCACCCCAGCCGCCGCGTCAAAGAATCGGGTTCAGGAGAAATGACGAATGATTTTTCTTATCTTTTGGTGATAAAAGTTATGTATGAGATATTCCTTATTGCTGGCAACTGTTTTGTCACTGATTTCTGTGAATGGGTTTTCACAGGCCGCTCCAACAAAGAAGATCCTGTATGGCAATAATCCCGCGGCAGGTAAATATTATGATATCCGTGGGTTTAACATGTATTGTGAAGTGTACGGCGAGGGAGAACCTTTGCTGATCATTCATGGGAATGGCGGAGATATTTCCAATTTCAAAGACAATATTCCCTATTTCTCACAACGTTACAAAACCATCATCGCGGATAGCCGGGTGCATGGTAAATCTACAGACAACGGTGATTCGCTCAGTTATGAAATGATGGCGGATGATTATGCCGCCTTATTATCGGCCATGAAAATTGAATCTGCTCATGTAATCGGTTGGAGCGATGGTGGTATCAATGGGTTGCTACTGGCTATGCGTTACCCGGAAAAAGTAAAGAAACTGGCCATTACCGGTGCCAACCTGCAACCGGATACCAATGCGGTATACCCGGAAGTATGGGACCTGGTCAAACCCACCTACCAACGGCTACTGAAAAAAGCTATCAAAACACCGGTAGAAAAAACAGAATGGAAACTAATGCGTTTGCTGGTAGAACAGCCACATATCTCATTGGCTTCTCTTCATACCATTCAATGTCCTACGCTCGTGATTGGTGGAGATCATGATGTGATCAAGGAAGAACATACGATGCTGATCTATAAAAATATCCTGAAAGCCTATCTCTGGATCTTACCTAATTCCGGGCATAGTACTCCTATTATTTACAAAGATGCTTTTAATGCAACGGTAGATCAATTTCTGAAAGAACCGTATCGGGTTTTCAAAGGAACCGACAGGTTTAACTGAGGAGCTGCTTTTGTCAATTTTTTCATCCGACAGGTAAGATAACCTGCCGGATGAAAAAATTTTAATCTTCTGCTTTATTCTTCAAAGCCATCAGCAAAGTATAAGCGCCTTTGGTTACAATGGCTTTGCCGGCAATGCTGCCACCATTGATGACCTCGATAAATCCATTCTCTTTGGTACCGGTTTCAATAGCTGTCATGAGAAACTGGTTAGCAGTTTTCTGCACAAATACATAATTACCGCCTTCGTATGCCACAATCGCTTCCTCCGGTAAAGCCGGTACCTGCAGGCTTTTCAATCTGATCTCTGCATTCATATAAGTGCCGGGGAAAAGCGTTTTGTCATAATCTTCAAAATGGCAATGTACATCGGCGGTTCTTTCTGCTGAAAGATCGTGGCTGATGATACTGATCTCACAGGGATGTTTTTTATTAGGTTCATTATTGGTGTAGGCTACCAGTTTTTGCCCGATAGCCAGTTTGGGCAGGTCTTTTTCAAAGATCTGCAGGTTCAGGTGGATATCATCCGGATTAACCAGCTCAAACAGGATATCGGAAGGGTTCACATACTTACCAATATTCACATTTACCCGGGATACAAAACCACTGATGGGGGAGTAGATATTCACGCTCTTGGAAATATTGCTTTCTGTTACGTTTTGTGGATTGATATTAATCAGACGCAGTTTTTCCGATAAAGCTGCCAGGTTGATCTTCTGTGTCTGGTAATCCATCTGCGTTTGCTGAAATACCTTATCGCTGGTGGCTTTGCTCTGGTTCAGTTCTTTCTGGCGCTGAAATTCTGCTTCTAAGTACACCAGTTTAGAACGGGTGGTCAGATAATCCTGCTGCAGCTGAATATATAACTGGTCTTCCATTACACCGATCACTTCTCCTTTGCTGATATGCATGCCGGGCAGGAGTTTGGTAGAGCGAAGAAATCCACCCAATGGCATACTTACCGTGATCATATTCTGTGGAGGTACATCTATTTTACCGGTTACTTTGATAATGGTGGAAATACTTTTTTCCTGCACCTGCCCGGTTTCCACTTTGGCAGAAGCCAGTTGTGGTGCAGTAAGTGTGACCAGGTTGGCTACTTCCGGCGCAGGTGTTGCTGTTGCTTCCTGTTTTTTACTGCCACAGGCAGCCAGCAGAACAGAGAGGGATATGATATACAGATACTTCATATAAATTTATTTAGATAATAAGTAAGTTATGTGGATCAGGCTTTCGTTCAGCATTTTCAGCGCATCGAGGTAATTGTTTTCGATAACAATACCCTGGTTGCTGAGCATTACCCATTCCAGGTAATTGATCTCGCCATTCAGAAACTGTTTGTTAGCTGTTTTAACAATGAGTTCGGCGTTGGGTAAGGCGGTCTTTTCAAAATAAACAACAGATTGTAAGCCGGCCATGTATTGCGTAACAGCTGTTTTATATTGGGTCTCGAGTGTCTGCAACTGAAGCTGATAATTGTTCTCCGATATGCGTTCAAAAGCCCTGGAAGAATTGATCCTTGCTTTTTGTGCACCCGCAAAAATCGGGATCCCGATGCCCAGCATGGCAGCGTTAAAGCGATGGCCACTTCCGTACACAATATTATCCGCGCCTACCCCCCGGATACTGGCATTTGAATAACCGATGTTGATATCCGGCAGTAGTTTGGCCTTTTCCAGTGCCGTGTTAGCCGTAGCCGCCATTTTCTGTTGCTGCAGAACGGTCAGTAAAGGATGATCAGCCAGATAAGCACTGTCCATACCTGCGGGTACCGTCATTTTCAGGGAACCCGCCTGGGGTGTCAATGGATCAGCAGTATTTAACAGGAGACTGAACTGGATATGCAGTAATTCCATTTCTTCCTGTAAAGTTTTCAACTGCAGGTAGATATTACCTCTTTGCGTTTCTGCTGTTGTTTTCTCCAGGATATTGGCTTCTCCTTTCTCCAGCCGGAGGGTTGCTTTCCGGAGAAACTCTGCATAATTGCTATCAGCCCTCAGTAACAGTTTTTTCTTTTCCTGTAAAACCAATATTGAATAAAAGACCTGTGCTACGGCTCGTTTTAATTCCACTTCTTTTACAGCTACGCCCAGTACAGCGGATTTCCATTCTTCTGTCAGGAGATTTTTTTGTTTTGTGTACACGGCAGGAAAACTAAATGATTGTGTAATGCCGAACTTGGTATCGGTATACCCGCTGTTAAGCTGCCCCGCTTCTGCAGAGAAGTTGGTTTTGGGGATACTGTTAGCCGTAAGGATCATTTGTTGCTGCCAGGCCGCTTTCAGTTTTTCATTTTTGACGGCCAGGTTATTTTTCAAGGCGGTATCTATGGCTGCATTCAGGCTGAGAGGTTGCTGCGCCTGCAAACTGAAGAACGATAACAGCAGCATAATGATTATCGCTGCAGCGGGAGTATGCCCGTTTCCATGTCTTTTTTTCTTCTTTTTACTACCGGATTTCTCGAACATAATGTACATAATAGGTAATACGAACAGTGTTAAGAATGTAGCGATCAGCAAACCACCGATCACCACGGTTGCCAGCGGTCGCTGCACTTCCGCACCGGAGCCATTACTGATGGCCATGGGCAAAAATCCCAGTGAAGCAACAAACGCTGTCATCAACACCGGCCGTAAACGCACTTTGGTACCCATGAGTACGATATTGTGTAGATTGGTTAATCCCTCCGCTTTTAACCGGTTGAATTCTGCGATCAATACGATACCATTCAATACGGCTACACCAAATAAGGCAATAAAACCCACACCAGCACTGATGCTGAACGGCATGCCCCGAAGAGCCAGAAAAAAGATACCACCGATGGCAGATAAAGGGATGGCCGTATAGATCAGTAAACCGTGCCTCAGCGAGTTGAAAGCGAAATACAGTAATACCAGAATCAGGAAAAGCGAAACGGGAACCGCGATCGTGAGTCTTTTCTTGGCCTCGTTCAGGTTCTCGAATGCACCGCCATAAGTTATATAATAGCCGTCCGGCAGTTTGGTTTGCTGCTCGACCTTCTGCTGCAATTCTGTTACAATCGATTCCACATCCCTGTCCTTCACATTGAAACCTACCACAATTCTTCGCTTCGCATCTTCGCGTTGTATCTGGTTGGGACCATCTTTGATGGATACGGTAGCCAGTTGCGATAAAGGGATCTGTGTACCCTGTGGGGTAGGCACCAGCAGATTCTGTACGTCTTCGAGACTTTTCCTTTTGTCCATTTCCAAACGCACCACCAGGCTGAAACGTTTCTCTTCTTCAAATACCATCCCGGCAGACTGTCCCGCAAACGCGGTATTTACGATCTGGTTGATGTCGGCAATACTTAAATGATATTGTGCAATCAGTGGCCTGTTATATTCAATAATGATCTGTGGCATACCGGTAACCGGCTCAATAAACAAACTCTGGCTTCCCTGCACGGTGTTTACAATTTTGCCCAGTTGCGCGGCATATCGTGCCAATGTATCCAGGTTCTCGCCAAAGATCTTACACACCACATCCTGCCTAGCACCCGTCATCAGTTCATTAAAACGCATCTGTACAGGAAACTGGAAACCGGTGGTAATACCCGGAACTTCCTGCAAAGCTTCTCCCATTTTCTGCGAAAGTTCTTTGAAGGTTTTGGCTGAGGTCCATTCGGATTTGTCTTTCAGGATCACCATCAGATCACTGGCTTCCATGGGCATGGGATCGGTGGGTATTTCGCCGCTGCCGATCTTGGTAACTACTTTCTCTACCTCAGGAAACCTTGTTTTCAGGATATGCGATGCTTTCTGTGTGCTCTCAATAGTGGTACTGAGATTACTGCCGGTAAGTACCCTCGTTTCTACTGCAAAATCCCCCTCTTCCAGTGCCGGAATAAATTCTCCGCCCAGTGTGGTAAGGGTATATACGGCTACCACAAACATGGCAACAACAGCTGTTAAAACCAGTTTGGGAAACTGCAGGATACTGGCCAGTGTATGCTGGTAAATACGTTCTACCCGGAACATGAGCTTGTCTGAAATATTGGGCTGGTGTTTTACTTTTTTACTCAGCATGAGGGAACTCATCATCGGGATATAGGTCAGCGACAGAATAAAAGCCCCAAAGAGTGCAAATGCAACGGTTTGTGCCATCGGTTTGAACATCTTACCCTCAATACCCTGTAGTGTGAAAATGGGGAGATACACGATCAGGATGATGATCTGTCCAAATACCGCACTGTTCATCATTTTTCCGGCCGATTGGTTTACCTGGTCATCCATTTCTTTTTGCGAGAGATGGGTGATATGGGCAAATTTTTTGCTGTGCGTCAGCTGGTGCATCACCGCTTCCACAATGATCACCGCACCATCTACGATGAGTCCGAAGTCCAATGCACCCAGGCTCATCAGGTTTCCGCTAACCCCAAACATATTCATGAGTATCACGGCCACCAGCATCGACAGCGGGATCACCGAAGCCACCAATAAGCCCGCCCTGAGGTTGCCAAGGAAGAGTACCAGGATGAAAACCACGATCAATGCTCCTTCCATCAGGTTTTTAGTAACGGTACCAATGGCATTGTTCACCATTTTGGTCCGGTCGAGAAAGGGTTCGATCACCACCCCTTTGGGCAGAGTTTTCTGGATCTGTGCGATCCTTGTTTTTACATTTTTGATGACTTCACTGCTGTTGGCACCTTTCAGCATCATTACTACTGCGCCGGCAACTTCTCCCTTGTCGTTATAACACATGGCACCGTATCGGGTGGCATAACCGGTTTTGATTTCTGCAATATCGCGTAGAAAAAGTGGGGTGCCGTTAGAAGTGGATTTGATAGAGATATTACCCAGATCTTCCGGGTTTCCAATCAATCCCTCACTGCGGATAAAGAGTACAGTGGCACCTTTCTCAATATAGGCACCTCCGGTATTCTGGTTATTCTTTTCCAGTGCGGTAAATACATCACGAATATTGAGTTGATAGGATTGGAGTTTATTGGGGTTCACCGCAATTTCATACTGCTTCAGTTTACCGCCAAAACTGCTCACTTCCGCCACTCCTTTTACTCCCAGTAACTGGCGACGCACAATCCAGTCCTGGATGGTTCTTAATTGTGTAGCGTCATATTTAGTTTCGTAGCCATCTTCCGGCCTGACCACGTATTGATAAATCTCGCCCAAACCCGTGCTGATGGGCCCCAGTTCCGGTGTGCCGATACCGGGAGGAATCTGCCCCTGGATCTTCTGAAGCCGTTCGGCCACCTGTTGTCTTGCCCAGTAGATATCGGTTTCGTCATTAAAAACGATGGTAACCAGCGAAAGCCCGAAACGGGAAAAACTCCGGATCTCCAGCATGCCACTGATATTGCTGTTGGCCTGTTCAATCGGGAAAGTGACCAGTCGTTCAATATCGGTAGCACCAAAAGAGGGTGCTACGGTAATCACCTGTACCTGGTTATTGGTGATGTCGGGAACCGCATCAATGGGCAGTTTGGTGGTTTCGTAAATACCCAATCCCACAAGGGTAAGTACAAACAGCCCGATGATGAGTTTATTACGTATCGAAAAGTTGATAATATTTGTCAGCATAATGCTTGTTGATCATTGATTGGTTAGATAAAATGCATACAAGGTATCGTCAACACGGATTGTGTTGACAGTATACCTATACCAGTAGTGATCAACAGGTTTTGGGAGGTTGCCAGATGGCAGACAGAAACGAAGAACCCCTGAATGCCTCATCTAACAAAGGGAAATTGTTGGATTGACTGGTTACAGGTTTATGAATTTCGGTTGAGAAATTGTGTGGAACAAAGGCTGCGATCGTGGCATTGGTACAACCGTCGTGCGTTTTGAAAGGGAGCTTCATGTCCTTGGCATAGTCCGAATCCTTATCGGTGGAAGGGGTGTAATGCAGGCAAAGGAACTCCCAGAAAGTCAGTTCAGTTTTCGCTTTTTTATGTTCCATGAAATGTTCTACCAGCAGGGGTAATTTTACCAATTGGTACATTTCTGTTGTTGAAAACAGGTAAATGGAAAGGAACGATATGGCGATCAGTCTTTTCAAGATGCCAAAGTTAACAAAAACTGCCCGGTTGAACAACCGGCCTGCCGATGCCGGAGCCGGATTTGCCGGTTATCGAATCGCTGAAAGCAGATTTGCCCGTTAAAAAGGGAATTCCGAAATTAGGCCGGTAACCATGATCGAATTTACCGCTACCATACAACAGTTTGCAGAACGGGGAGAGAAAACTGGCTGGACCTATGTGGAAGTGCCGGCAGACCTGGCGGAGCAGTTACAGCCCGGCAGCAAAAAATCTTTTCGGGTAAAAGGCAAACTCGATGCGCATGCGATCAAAGGGGTGGCATTGATACCGATGGGAGGTGGAATCTATATTCTGCCACTGAATGCGGCCATGCGCAAAGCCCTGCATAAAAAGAAAGGAGCGATGCTGACCCTCCGCCTGTCTATTGATAAACAGCCCTTGACCGTACCCCCGGCCTTACTGGAATGCCTGGCAGATGAACCGGAAGCCAGGGATTTTTTCGAGCAGCTTAAACCCTCGCACCGCAACTATTTTATCAAATGGATAGGAGGGGTTAGCTCAGAAGCGGCTGTGGCTAAGCGGATTGCACAGGTGGTAACCGCCATGTTGCGTAAACAGGATTTTGTAACCATGGTTCGCAGCCAGAAAGCCGAAAAAGCCAAATGGGAAGGTCGTTGACCGCAGCTGATCCCGCTTATCCCTTTCATTTGTCTGTCCTTTACAATTGTCGTAACTTCTCTGTCAGTTTACTTTCATGAGATTCCTATGCTTAGTTACGTGTATGGTGTTGCCGTTTTTTACAATGGCCCAGGTAAATATGAGCGGTTCCGGAACGGAGATCAAAGATATTTATGATGTCAGCGGCCGTCCGCTCGTAACACTGAACAACACGCCGGTAGTGGGCAGTCCCCTGTTTGCTGATAGTTGGGCAAAAGGTACCGTTACTTTTACCAATGGCCGGTATATCACGAATGCGATGCTGCATTTTAATGTGTACAGCAATGAGCTTGCCTATAAACTAGGGGATCTTGTTTTTAGATTTCTTGACCAGGTGCAGTCTTTCCAGCTAACCTACAGCGATGATACTGGTTCCGATACCTTTCAGTTCCGTAACGGTTATCCAGCCACCGGTAAAAACGGGTCCACTGTTTTTTATGAAGTAATGGCTTCCGGCGGGCGGTACCAGTTGTTGAAGCATCATTTTAAGGTACTGAAGGATTATTACGAATATGGATCAGCGCCCACCAAAGCTTATCGTGATGGAACAGAACTATGGCTCTATGACAGTAAAACCCAGGGCATGACCCAGGTGCGAAATATACATGAACTGGCCGGACAGCTACCTGAGCTGGCTACCTTACTCATCAAACAACCGCTGCACAAGTCCGGTCCTGCAATGGAAAAAGTGGTGGCGGCCTTCATCAACCGGTTGGAGTAGGCAGGGGAACCGTTCATCCTTTTTTCAGAAAAAATCCATCCTAAAACTTACTACTTAGTAAGTTTTTAGTACTTTCAGCCTGTGGCCCCCAGAAATATGGATACCAAACAGGAAATACTGCGGATCGGAATGGATCTGATCAAACGGTATGGATACAATGCTTTCAGCTATGCGGATATATCAAAAGCGCTGAACATGAAAAATGCAGCGGTGCATTATCATTTCAGGGGCAAGGAGGATCTGCTGACAGGCATCCTGGATCAATACCTGAACGAGTATGTGCTGATGGGGAAACAGTTACAGGGCTCAGGCTTTACCGCTTTGCAGAAACTGGACAAGTTTATTGAGCGGTATTCTGTTTTAACGGAGATGGATTGCATCTGCATCATCGGCTCTGTGGCATCGGATTTTAATACGTTGCCGGAATCTGTTAAAGTAAAGATCAAGGAACTGGTCTCGCTGGTGTTACAGATGGTGGAGAAAACACTGCAGGAGGGCAAGAAGAAAGGTGAGTTTCACTTTACTGAAACTGCCAAAACACAGGCGTTACTGATCATGACCAACCTGGCTGCCGGGGTGCAGTTGTCGCGGATCACGGGTAAGCAGGACTATGCTTTGATCCGTAAAGCGCTGGTGCGGCAGGTAAAAGGATAATTTTTTTTGACCTTAAAACTTACTTATTAGTAAGTAATTATCAACCTTGTAAAACAAACCCTATGAAAAAAATGATCGCATCGCTGCTGCTCGCAGCTGTAAGCTTTAGTGCTGTTGAAGCGCAATCCGGTTCCGACTTCCAGAAGGGAACGGTTATCACAGCTACCAATGAAACACTGGATGGAACCATCCGCGACCAGGCGGCTAAAAAAGGAACGATCCTGTTTCAGTCGGCCTCCGGAAAGAAAACCGTATATAGCCCAGCCGAAATTTCTGGATATCAACTCAACGGCAGCAGTTTTGTTTCCTACGCCAGCGATTTTTATAAGGTACTGGTGGCTCCGGGTAAAGCAGGCTTATACCAGCGGGTAACCGATAACAGCGGCAAAATGCTGTACAATGGCGCTGAAGTGGTTAGTGTAACCACCGCAGAAGGGAAGGCAGGTGATTATTATATTCAACTGCAATCAGACAGTAAATGGATCCGGGTTACACAGAAAGATTTCGAAGCAACGTCCCTTGCCGTCTTCGCAGATTGCACAACGGTAGTTGCAGCAATAAAAAATAAACAATTGGATTATACCCAATTGGCTAAACTGGTAGAACAGTACAATTCCTGTAAATAACTTCCCCAAAGGTTTTTACTGTGAGAAGATCAACTAAAAAGGCATCCACAAACGTGGATGCCTTTTGTATAAGTTAGTGAACAGGTATTATAATTCTGAATATTCGGCAGGGTGTAAATACAACTGTTCATTTTTAGAAACGGTATTCAGGTATTCGGGCATTACTTTCAGTTTAGTCCATTCAGGGTCTGCACCAAAAGCTTTCCAGTGTGCATCCCTGTCGGCCATATCGTTGAAGCTGGTCATGTACATCAGGTTCGGCATTTTGCTGCCGGCGATCACTTCGGCATAAAAAACCGCATTGAAATTGAGGCGCTTGAACAATGCAATTTCTCCACCTGCATTAAACATTTTCACTTTCTGGCGGTACAGTCTTTCTGTAGGTCCTTCGTAACTTCTCAGCTCATACACGCGGTCTGCTTTGTTGCCGGATAGTTCAGGGGCTTTAAAAGAAGTCATCAGTGGAAAAGCTTTCAATACGATATTCTCAATCCTTTTGTAGGGTGGTTCATTATAGGCCGCATTCCAGTAGGCATCTCCGTCTTGCTGCAGGCGCGTGTCTTTTACCAGCAGATCTTCTAAAGTGCTTACCTGCTCCAACGATTTCAAAGGAATGAACAGGTAGATCCTTTTTTCGGTGGCTGTATCATTACCGATCCAATGAAATACACCCACTTTACTGATGCCTGCTCTGTGCAAAGCAGGTAGATAGGCATTTTTCAGAAAGGCATCTACTTTCTGTACCTGCTCGTTACTGGCAAGGCGGTAGAGTTTGATCTCGTAATAATCTCTTTTGAGTTCTTTCTGTGCGTTCACTGCTGTATGGGATAAACCGGCAAGCAGTAACAGGAGGCATAATGTTTTTTTCATGTTAGTTGTGTATTATTAATCAGTGTGGGTTAAACGATAGATGAGTAAAGCGGCTCTTTGTATCAGCAAAGGAAATTCTTTCAGGTTAATGGTCTCGCCCGGCGCATGTGCTCCCCGGCCGGATGCACCCAGTCCGTCAATATTGCCTTTCATGTATTGAGCCACATAAGAAATATCACCGGCACCTCTTGCCCCCGGATCGCCGGCTTTGGTAGGCCCCAGGCCCATGGCTTCGGTAACCCCACTCACCACTTCGAGCAGCTGGTTATTACCTGAGGTTGGCTCCATAGCGGGAATGCCATCCTGGAACCTGATCTCTGCCTTGCTTCCATTCAGGTTGTTGGCAACGATCTTACGCATTTTTTCTCTCGCCGCTTCTTTCTGTACCTCGGTTAGAAAACGTAGGTCGCCCGTTACCACAGTTTCGGGCGAAATGATATTGGTTTTTCCCATGGCTTCACCGCGGGCTTTGGATTCTTCGTATTGCATTTCTGACCCACCGAGTATCAGACCGGGATTAAAAGTGAGGTATTTTTCTGTGCTCAGTTCTTCGCGGAAACTGTTCAGGATCCTGGCCGCTTCATAAATAGCGCCATATCCGGAACCCTTGCTGAATACGCCGGAGGAATGGCCTGTTTTACCGCTTACCTGCAGTTTCCATCCACTACTGCCCCGGCGGGCCGTGGCTATGGAGTTAAGGCCGTTGGCGCCCTCGAATGCCAATGCCAGATCGCAGGTCTTGGCCCGCTCGATAAAATCTTTCCGGCTCACACTGGTCGGTTGTCCGGACCTTTCCTCATCCCCGGTAAAATAAACGATGATCTGTGTATCATTCAGCAAACCCACTGCCTGCAGAGCCTGCAGGGCTGCGATTACCACTACATCCCCGCCTTTCATATCATTGGCACCCTGTCCGGTAGCCGTTGAATCATTCAAGCGGGTATACGGCGTGAATGCCATATCCGGTTCAAAAACGGTATCCAGGTGACCGATGATGAACAGTTTTTTTCCTTTTTTCCCTTTACGGGTAGCTACCAGGTGTCCGGCTCTTTTCAGCGAATCGGGTAAACTCACCCATTCTGAACTAAAACCCGCTTTGGCAAATTCCCGGGCAAAAACATCGCCCACTTTTTTTACACCGGCAATATGCAGGGTACCGCTGTTGATATTCACCACTTCTTCCAATAATTTTTCGGATGCTGGCAGGTGAAGTTTAATGTGGCTGATGACTTTTTTTTCTACGTCGGATAAAGGTTGCGAAAAAATAGACTGACTTAGAAGCAACGCCAGAACAAAGGCTAGTATCTTACTCATGTAGCTGTTATTGATAGCCACTAAGTTAAGCAACAATTACCTGCTTTACAAAACATGTAAAGAAATCGGAACATTTATTCCCCGGTCATGTTGCAGCATTTGAATGCAGGGCAACGCTTTGTCTACTACAAAATCTGTAGACATTTATCGAGCCCGGAGTTCTTTAACAAATTTTTGAAGCAATACTGCACAGTTATTGCCCTTGTACTATCAAAGGTAACAGCCTATGGCAGAATGCTACATCATTAAATAAAACAAGCACTATGAAAACAAAAAGCATCTTTCTGGCCGCATTGCTGGCTATCGCTGTATCCGCTGTGATGACAGCCTGTAACAAGAGTACCTCTGCCGAATCGACTACTGCAGGCAAGGAACAGTTGTCTTTGTATCTGACAGACGGGCCCGGTGTATTTGACAACGTCTACATCGACATCCGTTCGGTAAAAGTGTTGGTAGATACGAGTAAAGACACCCGCAGGCATGATAATGACGACTGGGACCGAAGAGGAGAGGATGACAAGAAAAAGGATTCTTCATTTGTATGGGAAGACCTGGGCATCAAACCCGGAATCTATGATATCCTGAAATTCAGGAATGGTGCCGATACCATTCTGGCATCAGCTGGTATCACCAAAGGTTCTATCCGTTTGATCAAGATCGAATTGGGTACCAATAATTCTCTGGTGAAAGACAGTGTAACCTATCCCGTACAATTGCCGCCGAATGATAAAAATTATGTACTCCTCAAATTAAAAGGCGGCGAATGTGAGGAACATGCCCCCGGAAAAAAACGCCTCTGGCTTGATTTTGATATCACCCGCTCGATCGTTGAAAAAAATAACCAGTTTGTCCTTAAACCGGTGTTCCATTTCTTTGTGGTAAATAATTCTGCCATGGTAGCCGGAAAAGTAATTCCCAAAGAAGCCAAAGCGGTGATCACCCTGTTCAACCAGACAGATACCGCCTACGCCCTGCCTAACCAGGAAGGTTATTTTAAAATGAGAGGGCTGAAGGAAGGTAATTATTCACTATATGTGAATGCTTCCAACGGTTATTTTGATACCACCCTGAACAATATCACTGTGAAAGCAACAGGCGAAACCTCAGTTGGTATTATCACGCTTCGTAAGTAATCAATTACAATAACAGAAAAGGGAGCCTGGTGCTCCCTTTTTTTATGCGCCGGATTGTTTGTACATTTCCTTATGCAAAACAATACTTTCCTGTTATACGGTGCCAATGGTTATACCGGCCAGTTGATAGCCCGTATGGCGGCCACTTTTGGGTTACATCCCATTCTTGCCGGCCGTAACGAAGCGGCACTCAGCAAGCTATCGGAAGAGTTGGGGTATCCCTACCGGGTGATCGATCTGTCTGATACCCAAACACTGGAGGCAGCTTTACTGGAAGTGCCTGTTGTTTTACACGCGGCGGGGCCTTTCCAGTTCACTGCCCGCAAAATGATCGAAGCCTGCCTGGTAACCCATACCCATTACCTCGATATAACCGGAGAGATCGGCGTTTTTGAAATGGCCAAAACATACCATGCCCAGGCGGCAGATGTGGGTATTATGCTGATGCCCGGTGTAGGTTTTGATGTAGTACCCACCGATTGCACGGCTTTGTACCTGAAAAATCAATTGCCCAACGCTACGCACCTGCAATTGGCTTTTGCCACATTGGGCGGAAAACTATCGCACGGTACTGCCACTACCATGGCCGAAGGACTGGGCGAGGGTGGTGCAGTAAGGGAAAACGGAAAAATTATACGCAAACCACTCGGACATAAAGCGCAATGGATCGATTTTGGCGTAAAGAAAATGTTTGTGATGTGTATTCCCTGGGGAGATGTATCTACCGCCTATTCCACTACCGGCATTCCCAATATTGAAACCTATACCGGTGTGGCTCCCAAAACTTTTAAGTTGCTGAAATGGCAGTTTCTCTACAACTGGTTGCTACGGACTTCCTTTATCCGTAGCCGCGCCAAACAGCAGATCAAACAAAAACCGGCCGGCCCTTCAGACGATATGCGCAGCAAAGCCATGAGCCTTGTTTGGGGAGAAGTGAAAAACCAGGCCGGCGAAACACGTTCGGTTCGCATGCGTTGTCCGGAAGGATATACTTTAACCGCCATCAGCAGCCTGCTCATCACCAAAAAAGTGTTGGAGGGTAACTTCCAAACAGGCTACCAGACACCCGCCGGGGCCTATGGTGCCGATCTGGTGCTGGAGATTCCGGGTGTTGTCCGGGAAGATCTGTAAGTTTTATTAGATTTGTTCCCTTTTTCATTTTTAATATATCCGATACATGGCTGCAAACCGCAAAGCTGCTATTGGCTTTATCTTTATTACGCTGTTGATAGATGTGACAGGTTTTGGGGTGATCATCCCTGTTATGCCGAAGCTGATCGAGCAGTTGCTGGGTATCAATGATATCAGCAAAGTATCGCAATATGGCGGCTGGTTAACTTTTGCGTATGCTTTCATGCAGTTCCTTTTCGCGCCTGTACTGGGTAACCTGAGCGATCAATACGGAAGAAGACCTGTGCTGCTATTCTCTCTTTTTGGATTCGGGATTGATTATATCTTCCTGGCTTTTGCGCCTTCTATTATATGGCTCTTTGTGGGCCGTTTGATTGCGGGTGTTACCGGCGCCAGTTTTACTACCGCTTCTGCCTATATCGCCGATATCAGTACCCCCGAAAACAGGGCGCAGAATTTCGGGATGATCGGTGCCGCTTTTGGCCTCGGTTTCATCATCGGCCCGCTGATCGGTGGTTTGCTGGGCGAGTTAGGTCCACGTGTACCTTTTATGGTGGCCGCCGGTCTGGCACTCACCAACTGGTTATACGGTTACTTTGTGTTACCCGAATCGCTTGATCAGGAACACCGCCGCCCCTTTGAATGGAGAAGGGCCAATCCTCTCGGCTCCCTGCTGCAACTGCGCAAATACCCGGCTGTAGGCGGATTGGTAGGCTCTTTTGTATTGGTATACCTGGGCGCCCATGCCGTGCAGACTAATTGGAGTTATTTTAATATCGAGAAATTTCATTGGTCGCCGAAAATGATCGGCTTCTCGCTGGGAGCCGTGGGACTGTTGGTGGGATTGGTACAGGGCGGATTGGTA
>Ga0255338_1003324_pt1 | contig 19636 bp, 18 predicted proteins | sample MeOH1_35cm_T4_19_FD_203715 | JGI IMG/M metagenome (GOLD analysis project Ga0255338, IMG submission 203715) | Sandy soil microbial communities from University of British Columbia, Vancouver, Canada - MeOH1_35cm_T4_195 | ecosystem: Engineered > Artificial ecosystem > Sand microcosm > Unclassified ...
CGTTCCATGAACAGCCGCGCCTCATTGTCGGCGACCATGTGGGCGGGTTCGATATAATAAGCGAGCATGTCCGGCGTGAAGCCATGCTCCTCGTCGAACCCAGCCTGGCGCATCTCGCTCCAGATCGTGACCAGCCGAGCATCGGTGATGCTGAGCGAAGCGCCGTCGGGCGTGTCCAGGATGTCGATCACGCCGATCTTGGCGAGCAGACGGGCATCGCTCTCGGCCAGCGGGAAGGCCTTGGCGAGCGAGGCGAGGAGGATCGGCTGGACGTCGATACCGATCCTGGTCGCGACGAGCGCTTCGAGATGCTGGAAGGCGGTGGCATCGACCGGGCGGCCACCTTGCTCGCCGTTCATCGCGTCGCGGATCTGGCGCAAGGTCATCGAACTGTTGCGCTGCAGCCCGCGCACCGCCTGGATCGCCTGGACATGCGCTTCGCCGTAATCGGCGACGTTTGATTTGGGCCGCGTCGGCTCGGGAATGAGGCCGTGCCTCAGAAAGACGCGGATGGTCTCCCGGTTGACTCCCGTGCGGCGCTCCAGCTCACGCATCTTCATGCGACCGATCGTTAAATCACCGACCCCACCAGCGGCAAGCCTTGGCCGTGATCCGCGCGCTGCGTCGCGCAGTCGGCACTGGTGCATTCGAGCCTTGCGGTGGCCGGATCGCGGGCATTGCTGGTCCGCGATGCTGCTCGTAGGAAGACCGGCGACGATGACCTGCCGGAGAGCCTGATGTCCGAACCAGCGACGCTGTCGCTTTCCGCCGAGGACCGGGCTTTGCTGGCGCGTATCGCCGAAGCGCTCGAGCGGCTCGCGCCGCCGCATCCGGTGCCGTCGGCCGATTTCGACGCGGCCGACGCCTTCGCGTGGCGCGGCGCCGAGGACCGGCTGATCGCCGTTCCCGACACCCGCCCGCTGCCGCTCGACCTGTTGGTCGGAATCGACCGCCAGAAAGCAGTGCTGCTCGACAATACGCTGAGCTTCGCGCGCGCCCGGCCAGCGAACAACGCCTTGCTGTGGGGCGCGCGCGGCACCGGCAAGAGCTCGCTGGTCAAGTCCGTCCATGCCGCGGTCAATGCCCAGCAGCGCGAGCGGCTGGCGCTGGTCGAGATCCAGCGCGACGAGATCCCGCGGCTCGCCGAGCTGCTCGACCGCATGAGGCTGTCCGCGCGTCGCTTCATCCTGTTCTGCGACGATCTCTCGTTCGACGAAGGGGAGTCGCAGTACAAATCCTTGAAGGCCTTGCTCGAGGGCGGGGTCGAGGGGCGCCCGGACAACGTGCTGTTCTACGCGACGTCGAACCGCCGCCATCTGCTCGCCCGGTCGATGGTCGAGAATGAGCAGTCGACCGCCATCAATCCCGGCGATGCGGTGGACGAGAAGGTCTCGCTATCCGACCGCTTCGGCCTGTGGATCGGCTTCCATGCGGTCGACCAGGAAACTTATGTCGCGATGGTCGCCGCTTATCTCGATGCCTACAAGATCAAGATCGAAGAGGAAGATATGCGTCGCGAGGCGCTGCAATGGGCGATGGAGCGCGGCGCGCGATCGGGCCGCGTCGCCTGGCAATATGTCCAGCAGGTGCGCGCGCGCCAGCCAGACTGAGGACGAGAAAAAGGGGAGGACGGAGCATCCGTCCTCCCCTTGAAGGCCTTGGGCGAAAACCCGGAGTTAGCGCTTCGAGAACTGGAAGCTGCGGCGTGCCTTGGCGCGGCCGTACTTCTTGCGCTCCACCACGCGCGGATCGCGGGTGAGGAAGCCGGCCCGCTTGACCGCGGTGCGCAGCGCCGGCTCGTAGCGGGTCAACGCCTGGCTGATGCCGTGCTTGACCGCGCCGGCCTGGCCCGAAAGGCCGCCGCCGGTGACGGTGCAGACGACGTCATACTGACCCTGGCGCTCGGCGACGTCGAACACCTGGTTGATGACGAGGCGCAGGGTCGGGCGCGCGAAGTAGACGGTCTGGTCGCGGCCGTTGACCGTGATCTTGCCGGTGCCCGGCTTGAGCCAGACGCGGGCGACGGCGTCCTTGCGGCGGCCGGTCGCATAAGCGCGGCCATAAGCGTCGAGCTGCTGCTCGCGCAGCACCGCTTCGATCTGCGGGGGAGGGGGCGGAGCGCCCGCTCCCTCGTCGGCCGAAGCAGGCGCCGGAGCGGGAGCTTCGCCGCCGGCGAGCGCGGCGAGATCGGAAAGCGATTGACGGGTATCGGACATCAGGCACCCACCTTGTTCTTGCGGTTCATCGCCGCAACGTCGAGAGGTTCAGGACTTTGGCCGCCGTGCGGATGCTCGGTGCCGGCGTAGAGGTGGAGCGCGCGCATCTGGTCGCGGCCGAGCGGGCCGCGCGGGATCATGCGCTCGACCGCCTTCTCGAGCACGCGCTCGGGGAAGCGGCCCTCGAGGACCTTGCCCGCGCTGATCGACTTGATGCCGCCGATATAGCCGGTGTGGCGATGATAGAGCTTGTCGGTCAGCTTGCGGCCGGTGAAGCGCACCTTTTCCGCGTTGATCACGACGACATGGTCGCCCATGTCGACATGCGGGGTGTAGCTCGGCTTGTGCTTGCCGCGCAGGATGTTGGCGATGATCGTGGCGAGCCGCCCGACGACCAGGCCATCGGCATCGATCAAATGCCATTTCTTCTCCACCTCGGCCGGCTTGGCCGGCTTGGTGGTCTTCATCAGCGCCTTCATGGCCTGGACCTCTTGTGAAATGAATCGCCGCCCTGGCAAAGCCGGAGCGGCGTGGTGGCGGCGAATTGGCAGTCGGGACGCCGAAAGTCAAGCAAAAGCGGGCTTTTGCCGAGCGGTAATATACTACCTCATGCCGTCACCGGCCACTGTTGGCGAGCACCCAGGCGCGATAGGACTCCGGCGCCTCGGCGATCGGCCAGACCACCGCCGCCGGCACTTCGTAGCTGTGCAGCTCGGCAATGCGCGCGATCAGCACGGGGGCCTGGCCGGCGGTGGTCTTGAAGATCGCCGCGACCTCGTCGCTTTCCTCGACCTTGCCCTGCCAGCGATAGATCGAGCGGCAGGCGCCGAGGATGTTGACGCAGGCGGCATGCCGTTCATCGACGATCGTCCGGCCGATGCGCCGCGCCTCCTCCTCGTCGGCGAAGACCGCGTAGACCGAGACGATCGCGGTCACGGCGCCGGCTCCCCCAGCCGGTGCGCGGCAAATAATATCGTCGCGAGCAGCAGCACCGCCATCGCCTGGTGCGAAACCGCGATCCAGATCGAGACGCCGCTGAGCAGGGTCGCGATGCCGAGCGCAATCTGGCAGGTGACGGCGGCAACCATCGCCGCGGCGGCGAGGTGGAGCCGCCGTTTCCACGCGGCCGCCGCAAGCAGCAGCACCGCAGCCGCGACCACGAACGCCAGCCAGCGGTGGACGAATTGAACGACGATCGGGTTGTCGGCCAGATTGACCAGCAGGGGCTCGAGCATCGGTGTGCCCGAGGGGAAGAGTTCGTCGCCCATCAGCGGCCAGCTCGCGAACGCATAGCCGGCGTCGAGCCCGGCGACATAAGCGCCGAACATCAGCTGCAGCGCGAGCAACGACAAGGTCCAGATCGCAAGCGTCGGCATCCGTGCGTGCCGCGCGCCGGGATCGCGCGCCAGCCGAGCGAGGTCCAGCGCGACCCAGATGAGGCTGGAGAAGATCAGCAGGGCGGTGAGGAGATGGACCGCGAGGCGGATGTGGCTGACCTCCGGCCGGTCGACGAGGCCAGAGGCGACCATCCACCAGCCGATCGCGCCCTGCAGGCCGCCCAGGGCGAGCAGGCCGGTGAGCCGCCAGCCATAACCGGACGGGATCGCGCGGCGCCAGGCGAACCACAGCAAGGGCAGGGCAAATGCGAGGCCGATCAGGCGCCCGAGCAGCCGGTGGACATATTCCCAGAAGAAGATGTCCTTGAACTGGGCAAGGCTCATCCCGCTGTTGACCTTCTGATATTGGGGGCTCGCCCGATAATGGTCGAACTCGGCCTGCCACTGCTCTTCGTCGAGCGGCGGGATCGCGCCCGAAACCGGTTCCCAGCGCGTCATCGAGAGGCCCGATTCGGTGAGGCGGGTGATGCCGCCGACCACCACCATCAGGAAGACCAGCGCAGCCACCGCAAGCAGCCAGCGCGAGATCGCGCGCGGCCGCGCATCCGCCCGAGGCGGCGTCCTGCTCTGGGTCCGCGAAGCCATGGCCGCGCTATGGCCCGATGGGGTGAAATTGCCAATCGCCAGTTTTCGCCAGCGCCGCCTTATACCCAAGGAGAAAAAGTTGCGCTCTCGCAAATGTAATGTTGTATCTTCTCGCCGACCGGCTTATGTCCATCGTGAGGTGATGCTGGACATGAACGCGAGAGTCGCAACCGAGGGTCTGCTGGACCGGCTGGCGATGGCCCTGTCGGGCCTGTGCCTCGTCCACTGCCTCGCCAGCTCGATCATCCTCGCCCTGCTCGCTTCGGCAGGCGGGCTGCTGCTGTCGCCGATGGTGCACGAGGTCGGGCTGACCCTCGCGATCGCGCTCGGCGCTTTGTCGCTGGGCCGCGGGGTCATCGATCACGGGTTCATGATGCCCTCCGCCGTCGGCGGGCTCGGGCTCGGCGTGATGGGGGGTGCGCTGACCTTGACGCACGGCCCCGAAGAAACCGCTTACACGATCATCGGGGTCGCCATCCTCGCGCTTGGGCACGATCTCAACCGCCGCGCGGGGATCTGATTTCCCGGCCCAAGCCGCGCATCGGTGCGGTCCCGCAACATTGCTGTCATCCCTTGTTCCGAACGGCCGAACCGCCTAAATCGGGAGACGATGGCGCACGAACATCATAGCCATGCAGGCGAGGCCCTGGCCCACGCCGCCCAAGCGACGATGGAGCGCTCGGGCGAGCAGTGGACGACGATGCGCGCCGCGATCTTCAAGGCGTTGGCGAGCTTCGACAAACCGGCCTCGGCCTACGACATTGCCGACAAGGTGTCGCTCGAGGAAGGCCGCCGCGTCGCCGCGAACAGCGTCTATCGGATCCTCGACCTGTTCGTCGCCGCGAATCTCGCGCGCAGGGTCGAGAGCGCCAACGCCTATATCGCCAACGATCATCCCGATTGCCTGCACGACTGCATCTTCCTGATCTGCGACAATTGCGGACAGACGACGCACATCGACAACGACAGCCTGGCGAGCGGCGTGCGCGCCGCGGCGCGGCTGGCCGGCTTCAATCCCGACCGGCCGGTGATCGAAGTGCGCGGGCGCTGCAAGGACTGCGAAGCCGCCTGATCGTCCGCCCGGTCCGCCGCACTTCGTTCAAAGCTTTCATCATCGTTCGACACTCTCCGCCCATCCCGCTAGAATCGCCGCGGAAAGGATCATCATTGTCCGCATGACCGAGCGTCCCGCAACACCGCTTCTCGACATCGTGACGACGCCCGAGGATCTGCGCCGGCTGCGGCCGGACCAACTGCGCCAGCTTGCCGACGAATTGCGTTGGGAGACGATCTCGGCGGTGGCGGGCACCGGCGGGCATCTCGGCGCGGGGCTCGGCGTGGTCGAGCTCACCGTCGCGCTTCATTATGTGTTCGACACGCCGCGCGACCGGCTGATCTGGGACGTCGGCCACCAGGCCTATCCGCACAAGATCATCACCGGGCGCCGCGACCGGATCGGGACGCTTCGCCAGGGCGGCGGCCTTTCCGGCTTCACCAGGCGCAGCGAGAGCGAATATGATCCGTTCGGCGCCGCGCACAGCTCGACCTCGATTTCCGCGGCGCTCGGTTTCGCGATCGCCAACAAGCTCGCCGGCGCGCCGGGTAAGGCGATCGCGGTGATCGGCGACGGTGCGATGAGCGCCGGCATGGCCTATGAGGCGATGAACAATGCCGAGGCCGCCGGCAACCGGCTGGTCGTCATCCTCAACGACAACGACATGTCGATCGCGCCGCCGGTCGGCGGGCTCTCGCATTATCTCGCGCGGCTGGTGTCGTCGGGCAAATATCTGACGGTGCGCCACCTCGCGCAAAGATTCGCGCGCAAGCTGCCCGACTCGCTCCACCGCATGGCGCGCAAGATCGAGGAATTCGCGCGCGGCCTCGCCACCGGCGGCACCTTGTTCGAGGAGCTCGGCTTTTATTATGTCGGCCCGGTCGACGGCCATAATGTCGAGCAACTGGTCGCGATCCTCGAGAATGTGCGCGACGCGGCGGAAGGGCCGATGCTCGTCCACGTCGTCACCAAGAAGGGCAAGGGCTATGCCCCGGCCGAGGCCGCCGCCGACAAATATCATGGCGTGCAGAAGTTCGACGTCTTCTCCGGTGTCCAGGCGCAATCGCCGGCCGGCCCGCCAAGCTACACCGCTGTCTTCGCCAAGGCGCTGATCGCCGAGGCCGAGCGCGACGACAAGGTCGTCGCGATCACGGCGGCGATGCCGTCCGGCACCGGGCTCGACAAGTTCGCGGCGCGCTTCCCGGAGCGGATGTTCGACGTCGGGATCGCCGAGCAGCATGCCGTGACCTTCGCCGCCGGCCTCGCCGCCCAAGGGTACCGCCCGTTCTGCGCGATCTATTCGACCTTCCTGCAACGCGCCTACGACCAGGTGGTGCACGACGTCGCGATCCAGAATTTGCCGGTGCGCTTCGCGATCGACCGCGCCGGGCTGGTCGGCGCGGATGGCGCGACCCATGCCGGCAGCTTCGACCTCGCCTATCTGTGCACCTTGCCCAATTTCGTCGTGATGGCGGCGGCCGACGAGGCCGAGCTGGTGCATATGGTGCACACCATGGCGCTGCACGACCAGGGGCCGATCGCGGTCCGCTATCCGCGCGGCAACGGCACCGGCGTCGCGCTTCCCGAGGCGGCGCAGCAGCTGGAAATCGGCAAGGGCCGGATCGTGCGCGAGGGCAAGAAGGTGGCGATCCTGTCGCTCGGCACGCGTCTCGCCGAAGCGGAGAAGGCCGCCGAGCTGCTCGAAAGCAAGGGGCTCAGCACGACCATCGCCGACCTGCGCTTCGCCAAGCCGCTCGACGAGGAATTGATCCGCAAATTGCTCACCAGCCACGAGGTCGCGGTCACCGTCGAGGAGGCGGCGATCGGCGGCTTCGGCGCGCATGTGCTGACGATGGCGAGCGACGCCGGGCTGATCGACGCCGGGCTCAAGCTGCGAACGATGCGCCTGCCCGACAGCTTCCAGGATCACGACAAGCCCGAGAAGCAATATGAGGAGGCGGGGCTCGACGCCGAGGGCATCGTCGACACGGTCCTCAAGGCGCTGCGGATCAACAGCGTCGGCGTGATCGAGGGCGCGCGCGCTTAAGCGGCGTTGCTGACGCCGCATTGCTGCTGCGAAAAGCCGGTCCCCACCTTTTCGCGCAATGCTCGCCGTTCGACGCCGCATCGCTGTCGCGAAAAGCCGGTGTCCACCTTTTCGCGCGATGCTTTATAGGCCGCGGATGGCCAAGAAGATCCGCATCGACCAGCTGCTCACCGAACGCGGGCTCGCCGAGAGCCGGGCGCGGGCGCAGGCCCTGATCCTGGCCGGACTGGTCTTCTCCGGCGAGCGCAAGATCGAAAAGGCGGGGCAGGCGCTCGCGCCCGACGCGGCGCTCGAGGTGCGCGGCAAGGACCATCCTTGGGTGTCGCGCGGCGGGATCAAGCTGGCGCACGCGCTCGACCATTTCGGCTGGGACGTGACCGGTGCGGTCGCGCTCGACATCGGCTCCTCGACCGGCGGCTTCACCGACGTGCTGCTGGCGCGCGGCGCGGCCAAGGTGTTCGCAATCGACGTCGGCACCAACCAGCTCGCCTGGAAGCTGCGCCAGGATCCGCGGGTGATCGTCCACGAACAGACCAATGCGCGCTATTTGACGCGTGAGATCGTCACCGAGCCGGTCGACATCATCACCTGCGACGCAAGCTTCATCGCGCTCGCCAAGGTGCTCGACACCGCGCTCGACCTGGCAGCGCCGGGTGGACGGCTGGCCGCGCTGGTCAAGCCGCAGTTCGAGGCGGCGCGCGACGAGATCGGCAAGGGCGGCGTGGTCCGCGATCCCGCGATCCACGCGCGTGTCTGCGCGGCGGCGGTGGCGTGGGTCGAGCAGCGCGGGTGGCACGTCGAGGGCGTGGTGCCGAGCCCGATCACCGGGCCCGAAGGCAATGTCGAGTTTCTGCTCGGCGCGCGACGCGCGTCGTTAGACGTCGGCTAACGCGTCTTCCACGGCGCGCTTGAAATGACCCGGACCGAAGGTTAGAGGCCTTGCGCAGAATACGGCAGTGTTTTCCCTGTCAGAAAGCGTACCAGCATCATGATATTAGATCATTTTCCGAGCTGCGGCGCGATCGCGCTCCGCTCGAGAATGAGCTAGCCGGCGCGCGTGCATCCCAGCAAGGCTATGGCCCGCACGGGTGTGGTGATCCTCGCGCTTGCGGCGCTGATCGGGTGCGGCGGCAACGAGAAAGGCCGCGAGCGGCCGGCGCCGCTGGTCAAGGTCGAACCGGCGACGACGATGCGCTTCGTCGAGCGGATCGAGGCGGTCGGCACCGCGCGCGCCAACGAGCAGGTCACAGTTTCTGCGCCGGTCACCGAGCGGATCGTCCGCCTGGCGTTCGACGACGGCGACTTCGTGCGCCGCGGCCAGGTGCTCGCGGTGCTCGCGGCGGGGCAGGAGAATGCCCAGCTCGCCGAGGCGCAGGCGCGGGCGCGCGAAGCGGCGCAGCAGCTTGACCGCATCGCCACGCTGCGCCAGCGCGGCTTTGCCACCAAGAGCAGCCTCGACACCCAGGTGGCGGCGAGCGCCCAGGCACGCGCCCAAGCGGCCGAAGCTCGGGCATCGATCGGCGACCGGATGATCACCGCGCCCTTTTCGGGCTGGGTGTCGCTGCGCACCATCTCTCCCGGCGCCGTCGTCCAGGCAGGAACCGAGATCGCGACGATCAGCGACATCGACAGGATCAAGCTCGATTTCAGCGTGCCCGAAACCGTGCTTCCGGCAATTTCCGAGGGACTTCCGATCGCGGCGGTCTCGGCGGCGTTTCCGGACCGGCCGTTCCGCGGCACGATCGCGACGATCGACCCGGTGCTCGATCCGGCGACCCGCGCGGTCAAGGTCCGCGCGTTGCTGCCGAACCCCGACCGGACCCTGCGGCCCGGCATGCTGCTCACCGTCACGATCGAGAGCAGCCCGCGCGTCGCGCTGTCGGTGCCCGAGCTGGCGGTGGTGGGCGAGGGCGATGCCCGCTACGTCTACACGCTCGGCCCGGGCGACAAGGCGGTGCGCACGCGTGTCCGCACCGGCATACGCTCCGACGGCAGGGTGGAGATCGTCGAAGGCCTCAAGCCCGGGCAGAAAGTCGTCACCGAGGGGGTGGTCAAGCTGGCCGACGGAATGAACGTGCGGGTCGCCGGCGCGCATAATGCCGCCCCGCCCGGCCGGGGCGAAGGCCGCTAGCGGATGCAGCTTTCCGACCTCTCGGTCAGGCGCCCTGTCTTCGCGGCAGTGGTTGCGATGCTGATCGCGGTGGTCGGCCTGGTCGGCTTCTTCGCGCTGTCGGTGCGCGAATATCCGGACGTCGACCCGCCGATCGTGTCGGTCAGCACGACCTACACCGGCGCCGCCGCGAACGTCGTCGAAAGCCGCATCACCCAGGTGCTCGAGGAGCGGCTGGCCGGTGTCGAAGGGCTGCAGACGATCACGTCGCGATCGCAGGACGGCCAATCGAACATCACGGTCGAATTCACCCCCGGCCATTCGATCGACACCGCCGCCAACGACGTGCGCGACCGGGTCGGAGCGGCCGCCGCCGACCTGCCGGAGGACGTGCTCGCGCCGCAGGTCCGCAAGGTCGACGCCGACAGCTCGCCGATCCTGTTCTTCGTCGTCTCCAAGCCCGACTGGTCGCGGATCCAGCTCAGCGATTATGCCGACCGCAACATCATCGACCGTCTGTCGGCGCTCGACGGCGTCGCGCAGGTGTTCGTCGCCGGCGAGGCTCGCCCGTCGATGCGGGTGTGGATGCAGCCTGCCAAGCTTGCCGCCTTCGGCCTGACGCCGGCCGACGTCGAGGCGGCGCTGCGGCGCCAGAACGTCGAGCTGCCGGCCGGCCGGATCGAATCGTCGACCCAGAACGTCACCTTGCGGGTCGAGCGGCCGTTCGTCACCGCGGCTGATTTCGAGCGGCTGGTGATCGGCCGCGGCAACACCGGCTATCTGGTGCGGCTGGGCGACGTCGCGCGGGTCGAGCAGGGCCCCGAAAACCCCTATACCGCCTTCCGTGCGAGCGGGGTTTCGGCGATCGGCCTCGGCATCGTCCGGCAATCGGGCGCAAACACGCTCGAAGTCGCGGAGAAGGCCAAGGCGCTGATCGAGCAGATCCGCCCGACCTTGCCCGAAGGCATGTCGATCACGGTCGGCTCCGACGACAGCCTGTTCATCAGCCGCGCCATCGAGGCGGTCTGGCACACGCTGGCCGAGGCGGCGGTGCTCGTCGTGCTCGTCATCTACCTCTTCCTCGGCAGCTGGCGCGCGACCCTGATCCCGGCGGTGACGGTGCCTTTGTGCCTGCTGGCCAGCTTCGCCGTGCTGTGGGCGCTCGGCTATTCGATCAACCTGCTCACCCTGCTCGCGCTGGTGCTGTCGATCGGTCTCGTGGTCGACGATGCGATCGTCGTGCTCGAGAACGTCTATCACCGCATCGAACAGGGCGAGCCGCCGCTCGCCGCCGCTTACCAGGGCACGCGCCAGGTCGGCTTCGCCGTCATCTCGACGACACTGGTCGTCTGTGCGGTGTTCGTACCGGTGATGTTCATCAGCGGCCAGACCGGTCAACTGTTCCGCGAGCTCGCGGCGGCGATGATCGGGGCGCTCGCCTTCTCCGGCTTCCTCGCGCTGAGCCTCGCGCCGATGCTTTGCTCGAAGCTGCTGCGCTATGAGAAACGCGGTCGGCTCGCGGCCTGGATCGAGGCGCGATTCCAGCGGCTCGAAAGCGGCTACGCGCGGCTGCTCGACCGGGTGCTGAAGCGGCCGCTGGTGCCGCTTGCCGTGGTGCTCGGTTTCATCCTCCTCGCCGTCGGCCTGTTTGCGACCCTGTCGTCCGAGCTGACGCCGACCGAGGATGTCGGCATCGCGACCGGCAATCTGACCGCTCCCGAAGGCACGGGCTTCGCGCAGATGGACGACTATCTGCGCCAGGCCGAGGCCAAGGTGCTGCCGATGGTCGGGCAGGGCGCCGTGCGCAACATCATCGCGCGCGCGCCGCAGAGCTACAACCCGGTCGAGGATTTCAACAGCGGCGTGCTGATCGTGTTCCTCAAACCCTGGGAGGATCGCACCGAGACGACGCAGGACGTCGTCGCCGAGATCAACAAACGGATCGGCCAGATCCCCGGCATCCGCGGCAATATTGCGCCGCGTTCCGCGCTCGGCCGCGGCCGCGGGCAGCCGGTCAATTTCGTGATCGCCGGCGCCACCTACGAAGGGCTCGCGCGCGCCCGCGACGCTATTCTCGCCGCCGCGCAATCCAATCCGGGGCTGGTCAATCTCGACGCCGATTACAAGGAGACCAAGCCGCAGATCCGCATCGACGTCGACACCGCGCGCGCCGGCGACCTCGGCGTATCGGCGCAGGAGGTCAGCCAGGCGCTGCAAAGCCTGCTCGGTTCGCGCCGCGTCACCACCTATATCGACCGCGGCGAGGAATATCGCGTCATCGTCCAGGCCGAAGCGCCGTCGCGGCGGACCGAGGCCAATCTCGCCTCGATCTACCTGCGCAGCCGGACCGGCGAGCTGGTGCCGCTGTCGAACCTCGTCAGCCTGCGCGAGGTGGCCGGGGCGCGTGACCTCGGCCGCTACAACAAATTGCGCGCGATCACGTTGAGCGCCGGCCTCGCGCCCGGCTATTCGCTCGGCGAGGCGCTCACCTACCTCGAAAATCAGGCGCGGCAGCAGCCGGAGGTCGCCGCGATCGGCTATCGCGGCGAAAGCCAGTCGTTCAAGGAAGCCGGCGGATCGATCTACATCGTGTTCGGCTTCACGATCCTCGTCGTCTATCTGCTGCTCGCCGCGCAGTTCGAAAGCTTCGTCCACCCAGGCGTGATCATCACCACCGTTCCGCTCGCCGTTGCCGGCGGCGTGGTCGGGCTCGCGCTGATGGGCCAGACCCTCAACCTCTACAGCCAGGTCGGCATCGTCATGCTGGTCGGACTCGCCGCCAAGAACGGCATATTGATCGTCGAATTCGCCAACCAGCTGCGCGACGCCGGCGCCGACATCGCGACCGCCATCCGCGAGGCTTCGGCGCGGCGGCTGCGGCCGATCCTGATGACGTCGATCGCGACCGTCGCCGGCGCGGTGCCGCTGGTGCTGGCCGGCGGCGCCGGCGCCGCCTCGCGCCAGGCGATCGGCGTCGTGATCGTGTTTGGCGTGTCGATCGCGACCGCGATCACCCTGTTCCTGATCCCGATCCTCTACGCCCGCTTCGCCCGGCACACGAGCTCGCCGGGCGAGGTCGGGCGCAAGCTCGATGCCCAGCTTTCGCGCCCTGCGCTCGACCGTTCCCCCCTCGATCGACCAATGCCTGCCGAATGAGAGTGAATCCCGCCGACTGAACCACCCGCAGCCGAACCGACAAGCCGCCGAACGAAGGAGAAGAAATGACTGCAATTGCGTCCCGGTCCCAGCTACGCATGGTCTATCTCCGTTATGCCCTCTTCACGGTGCCGCTGGTGCTGCTGCTCGGCATCGTCTCCTCGCGCGTGTCGGATTCGGGATATTCCAATCCCTGGTTCGCCGCTTTGGTGAAGCCAGCGGCGATGCCGCCGGGCTGGCTGTTTCCGCTCGCCTGGACCCTGCTCTACGTGCTGCTCGGCCTCGCGCTGGCGCTGATCCTCCACGCCCGCGGCGCGCGCGGGCGCGTCCTCGCCGTCGGCTTGTTCGTGCTGCAATTGCTGCTCAACTACGCCTGGTCGCCTTTGTTCTTCGCGCTGCACGAGGTGCGCGCGGCGCTGATCGTGATCGTCGCGATGCTGGTGACGGCGGCCGCCGCGACGATGCTGTTCGCGCGGATCCGCAAGGCGGCGGCGCTGCTGATGCTGCCCTATCTCGCCTGGCTGCTGTTCGCTTTGTGGCTCAATTTCCAGATCATGGCGCTGAACCCGCATGCCGAAAGGCTTGTTCCGGGGACGGGCAGCGCCGATATCATGCTCTGACCCTCAGCAGGAGGCCTTTATGCAGTCCGAAAACCGCTTGTTCGACGATTTGGTGAAGGTGCTCAACGGCGCCGCCGGCACCGTTGCCGGCATGACCCGCGAGGCCGAGGCGGCAATGCGGGCGCGGGCGCGCGAGTGGGTCGGCGGCCTCGACCTGGTGACGCGCGACGAATTCGAGGCGGTCAAGGCTATCGCGGTCGCGGCGCGCGAGGAGAGCCTTGCGCTGAAGGCGCGGCTCGACGCGCTTGAAGCGGCGGGCGAAGCGGCGGGCGCCAAGCCGGCGACCCGCGCGAAGAAGAGCCCGCCCGACCCGGCGTCCGCGGTTTAGAAGGCGTTTGAGGCCGCATTGCTCCGTGCGAAAAGCCGGTACCCACCGTTTCGCTTTATGCTCCGAGGGCGCTCGGATCCTTCCCAAATGGGGAAGAACTTACTCAGGTTGAAGACAAAATCCCATTAATCCACAACTTTGTCCCCTTCGCGCGACGGCCGCTCTTGCGGATCGCAAGGAGGATGGGCACGATTCGTTCACATCTATTGCAGCAGGAATTGGGTTATGATGGTCGATGAGTATGAGATGGAGCGCGAAACCAGTGCGCCGATCGACATGCTCGAACATTATTTCAGCGCGCATGGCTGGGCCTATGAGCGCGCTGGAGACGAGGAGATCGTCGCCAATTTCCAGGGAAGCTGGGCGCAATATGAATTGCGCGCGATCTGGCGCGACGACGACAATGTCCTCCAGTTCCTCGCGCTGCCGGACATTCGCGTCGCGAGCGACAAGCGCGCCGCGACTTACGAGACGATCAGCCTGATCAACGAGCAATTGTGGCTCGGCCATTTCGAGCTGTGGAGTACGTCGGGCCTGGTGCTGTTCCGCCATGCCGCGCTGCTCGACGGCGACGAAGGCGGATCGCTGACCCTGCGCCAGGCCGAGACCTTGGTCGAAGCGGCGATCGAGGAGTGCGAGCGCTTCTACCCGGTGTTCCAGTTCGTGCTGTGGGCGGACAAGACGCCGCAGGAAGCGATCGCCGCCGCGCTGATCGAGACGCAGGGCGAGGCTTGAACGCCTCCCCACCCGGCATTCCCGGAGCGCTGCCGGGCCCGTTCTGGCTGATCGGCTGCGGCAACATGGCCGGCGCGATGCTCGAGCGCTGGATTGCCGCCGGGCTCGATCCTGCCCAGGTCACGGTCGTCCGGCCGAGCGGCAAGCCGGTCGCCGGCGGCGTGCGCGTGCTGACCGCGCTCCCCGAGGATGAGGTACCGGCGCTGGCGATGCTCGGCACCAAGCCGCAGAAATTGAACGAGGTCGCGCCGGCGCTGGCCCGCGCGCTCGATGCGCGAACGATCCTGGTCTCGATCCTGGCCGGCACCGAGCAGGCGACGTTGCGGGCCTTGTTCCCGGCGTGCGGGACGATCGTGCGGGCGATGCCGAACACCCCGGTCAGATTGGGCAAGGGCGCGATCGGCCTGTTCAGCGACAGTCAGGATCGTGCCTCGCTCGCCACCGTCGAACGGCTGATGGGCGCGCTCGGCCTGGTCGAGTGGATCGGGGACGAACGCCTGTTCGACGCGGTCACCGCCTTGTCGGGGAGCGGCCCGGCCTTCCTGTTCCGCTTCATCGACGCGCTCGCGGCGGCCGGCGCGGGCCTCGGGCTGCCGCGCGACCAGGCCGAACGGCTGGCGCTCGCCACCGTCGAAGGCGCCGCCGCGCTCGCCCCAAGCGCTGGCGAGAGCCCCGGCGCGCTCGCCGACCGGGTCGCCAGCCCCGGCGGCTCGACGCGCAAGGGGCTGGACGTGCTCGACGCCGACGGGCGCCTGCTCGCCTTGCTGCGCGACACGCTCGAGGCGGCGCTCAAGCGCAACCGCGAGATGGCCCAGGAGGCGCGGCGCGGGGGCTGAGGCAGCGGCCGCGAATGGGTGCGGATCCGGCTGTGGGAGGGGGGCGACAATCCCCCCTCCCGCTTGCGGAACCTCTGCATAAATCATCATTCCTCCCCTGCATTTGCAGGGGAGGGGGACCACCCCCAGGGTGGTGGAGGGGCGATCTCGTCAAACCGGCCCCTCCACCGCTTCGCGGTCCCCCTCCCCCAGAAATCTGGGGGAGGAATGGGGGGCGTGCGTTTTCCTCAGGCTCACCGCGAACCACTTTTGCAGCAGTCCTCCAAGCGGGCGGCGAAATGCAGAAGCGAAAGCGCTGTCTCTCTCCACCACCCCCTCAGGTTGACCGCGCTTCGCCCCCGCTTTATCGCCGCGTATCGACCTTGAGCCGGCGCTTTCGGCGCGGACTTTCAAGCAGGCAATTTGAAGCGGCAGGGCAATGGCGGACACACGCAGCTACGACGATCGTGACGGGTGGATCTGGTTCGACGGCAAATTGGTGCCGTGGCGCGAGGCCAACGTCCATATCCTGACCCACGCGCTTCATTATGCCTCGTCGGTGTTCGAGGGCCAGCGCGCTTATGGCGGCGAGGTGTTCAAGCTCACCGAGCACAGCACGCGGCTGCGCAAGAGCGCCTCGATCCTCGGCTTCGACCTGCCCTGGTCGGTCGAGGAGATCGACGCCGCCTGCAAGGAGACGCTCGCGGCCAACGGCCTCGAGGACGCCTATATGCGCCCGATCGCGTGGCGCGGATCCGAGCAGATGGGCGTCTCGGCGCAGCTCACCAAGCCGCACATGGCGATCGCGGTCTGGCCGTGGGGCGCCTATTTCGGCGAGGAGGCGATCCGCAAGGGCCTGCGCCTCGACATCTCGCCGTGGCGCCGCCCGGCGCCTTATACCGCGCCGACCAACGCCAAGGCCTCGGGCCTCTACATGATCGCGACGATGGCCAAGCATGCCGCCGAGGACAAAGGCTATAACGACGCCTTGATGTTCGATTGGCGCGGCCAAATCGCCGAATCGACCGGCGCCAACGCCTTCTTCGTCAAGGACGGCAAGATCCACACCCCGACGCCGGACTGCTTCCTCGACGGCATCACGCGGCGCACCGTGATCGACCTCGCCCGCCGGCGCGGCATCGAGGTGATTGAGCGCGCGATCTGGCCCGAGGAGCTGGAAGGCTTCGAGCAATTCTTCCTGACCGGAAGCGCCGCCGAAGTGACTCCGGTGGCCGCGGCCGGCCCGTGGAACTTCGAGGTCGGCGAGCTCAGCATGCAGCTGCGCAAGGACTATCTCGACCTCGCGCACCGGCGCATCTCCAACAGCTGAGCGCCGGCCGGCGGTTGGCCGGCAATGCGGCGCGGGCGACTACGCCTTTTTCCCGCACATCGGGCAGCGCCGGTGCGGCGTCGTCCGGATGGGCCAGAAGCCTGTCGCCAAAAGCGACGAGCCAGCGAAGTATCGCCGCGCATTTCTGGCAGAACGGCTAAAGCTTTGCCGATCGATTCCTAATCCATGTTACAACATGGCGAATTGGCGAAAGTAAGATGCGCTTCATCTTTATCGCGTTCGGCTGTGGATCGAAATAAAGCCTCCGCGGTTATTCCGGCAACGGTCCGTCTGATGGCCCAGCGATTCTGGGCAAGGTCCGTTGCAACCTTCAAGGGAGCATTTGCAATGAAGAAGATACTTTTCGCTGCTGCATTAAGCGTCAGCAGTATCGCGCTCGCCCAGAATGTGCCGGTCGGATCGGCTGGGGCCGGCGTCGGCGGGACGGTCGGCGGTGACGTCTCGGTCGGCGGCACATCGGTCGGAACTGGCACCTCGGTCGGCGCGGGCGCGGCGACCAACGTCGGCGAGACGGGAGCGGGCGTCAGCACCGCCACCGGCACCAACGCCACGGGCGCGGTGAAGACCAAGAAAGCCAAGAAGGGCGCGACCGCGAGCACGAGCACCAGCGGATCGGTCAATGCCGGCGCCGGCGCCGACGTGGGCGCTGCGGCCGGCACCACCAGCGGCGCGGCGACCGGCACGGTCGACGCGGCCGGCGCGGCCGACACCAGCGCGGCGGGCTCCGCGGACACCGGCGCGATGGGCGCCGGCGCGAGCGGCACGGCGGGCGCAAGCGGCACTGCCGGCGCAAGCGGCACGGCCGGTTCGAGCGGCATGGCCGGCATGAGCGGCGCGGCCGGCGCAAGCGGCACGGCCGCGGCCGGCGGCAGCTTCACCGGCACCGGCGGCCCGGCGGCCGGCACGAGCGACTATCCGCGTTGCTCGCGCACCGTCACCGACCGCTGCATCCAGCGCGGCGGCCGCCGCTGACCGACGCCGCTTCGGCGGCTGGTCCGGCAAGGAGAGCGCCCGGGCGATCGTCCGCGGCGCTCTTTCGCTGCCCGGCGCCGAACATTCCAAGGCGAGGAGGGCTTTCCCCGCCGCCAAGCCGGGCTATAAGGCGCGCGCGCCGGCATGCTGGGGCGTCGCCAAGTGGTAAGGCACCGGTTTTTGGTACCGGCATTCGCAGGTTCGAATCCTGCCGCCCCAGCCAAATTCATAAAAACGAGCAAACAAATACTTAGCCCATATTGATCGCCGGTTGTGGGGCAGGTCTGTGGGGCAGGTTTCTTGGATCAGCAGCGCGGGGCTTACGGCAGCTCGGAGCCAAGCTTGTCCATTAGGCCAAAGCAGGCTAATTGTTCCCCTCCTGTTCTCAGGAGTGTGCATTGGCCGACGGCAGTTCCATCGAGTGGACAGATGCGACGTGGAACCCCGTTACAGGTTGCACGAAGATCAGTCGCGGCTGCGACAACTGCTACGCTGAAAGGTTCTCCGAGCGTTTCCGAGGGGTGATAGGGCATCCGTTCGAGAACGGCTTTGATCTCACACTGCGACCCAACCGGCTGGATCAGCCGCTATCTTGGCGACGGCCCAGGATGATCTTCGTGAACTCCATGAGCGACCTGTTCCATAAGGAGGTCCCAAAGGAGTTCATCGATCGGGTGTTCGACACGATGGAACAGGCCGATTGGCATGTGTTCCAGGTCCTCACGAAGCGCAGCTCGCCGATGCGGCGATACCTCCAGGGGCGCTATCCGAACGGGATTTGCCCTCGGCACATCTGGTGCGGCGTTAGCGTCGAAGATCGGCAGGCAAGCAGCCGTATCGCCCACCTCCGCGAGGCTCCCGCAGGGGCCCGCTTTCTCTCCATAGAGCCACTGCTCGGGCCCGTGGGAGAGTTGGACCTTACCGGGATCGATTGGGTAATCGTGGGCGGCGAGAGCGGCCCAAGGGCCCGCCCAATGGACCCTGAGTGGCCCCGCAGCGTGCGCGACCAGTGTGTCGAGCAGGGCGTCCGCTTCTTCTTCAAGCAGTGGGGCGGACTTCGCCCGAAAGATGGTGGCCGAGAGTTGGATGGTCGCGAGTGGAACGGCTTCCCGACCGAACTCAGCCTGGCGGAGGAAAAACGGAGAGCCGCGTAATGCCGCGTAACGGTGAACCACCAATGCTCCCTGAGGTGTACCGGGGACGGGAACAGACCTTTGTGAAGCACGTGGTGCTTCGAGGTTATCTCCAGAGGGTCGCTTGGAACATCCTCTCCTTCCGAGATGAGTTCGTGTTCGTCGATGGTTTCTCCGGCCCGTGGAAGGCCAGGACCGAGTCCTTTGCTGACACGTCCTTCGGCATTGCGATAGAGGAGCTGCGTGCCGTTCGTGACGGCTTCCTCAAGCTCCCTCAGAAGAAGCAAAAGACACTGCGGTGCGTCTTCGTGGAGAAGGGCGAGAAGGCCTATCGCCAGCTCGAAGCGGCAGCGGCAGGCGCAAGCGATCTTAAAGCGAAGGCTATCCTCGGGACCTTCGAGGACGAGGTCAGCCAAGTGCGGAACCTCGTCGGGTCGACCTTCGCCCTCACTTTCATCGATCCTACCGGCTGGAGCTTCGATCTCGACAAGTTAGGGCCGCTGCTGCGTCAGGACGGCGAGGTGCTTGTCAACTTCATGTACGAGCACTTCAAGCGCTTCATCGACGACAAGCGGCCCGAGATCCGGAACTCCCAGAACAAGCCCTTCGGGGAGGCGCAAGCGGCGGCCGGCGAGATCCGACTTGAAGCCGATTTCGTAGGTCGTGCTCGTCTCCGGCGCGAACGAGGGGATGAAGGCGAACGGCGGGAAGACGCGTTGGGTGAAGCCACCGCCCTTGAACCCTTCCGAATAAGACGCATAGGCCAGGAATTCGGGGCTGAAGCGATAGGACAAGCTCGCCATCGGCGTCCACGCCTTGTCCTTGATCGTCGCGGTCTGGCCGAGCGGCCCCATCAGCGGATCGCCGTTCTGAAGGCCGGAGCCGTCGGGATTGAACGGCGCCCCGGTGAGGAAGCCCGCCTCGACGACATATTGGTTGGCGTTGCCGAAGGTCTTCTTGTCCTCGGTCCAGCGAATGCCCGCCGTCAGGTTGAGGTTGTCGACGATTTCGTAGGTCGCCTGGCCGAAGAAGGCGAGGCTCTTGCCGCTCAGCACCGCGCCGCTGAGGAACACCGCATCGATGATGTTGACCAGATCGCGGTGGTTGCCGCTTTCAT
>Ga0255338_1003325_pt1 | contig 19634 bp, 18 predicted proteins | sample MeOH1_35cm_T4_19_FD_203715 | JGI IMG/M metagenome (GOLD analysis project Ga0255338, IMG submission 203715) | Sandy soil microbial communities from University of British Columbia, Vancouver, Canada - MeOH1_35cm_T4_195 | ecosystem: Engineered > Artificial ecosystem > Sand microcosm > Unclassified ...
GCATTGTCGGCGTCTGCCCGCCCGGCACGCCGGTTCCAGGCGATCTCTCCAGCGTCATCACCTTCGGCCATACGATCAAAGGCATCATCGAGGGTGACAGCGATCCGGATGTCTTCATCCCGGAGATGATCGAGTATTACAAGCAGGGGCGGCTTCCCTTCGACAAGCTCATCCGCACTTATCCGCTGTCCGAGATCAACAAGGCGATCGCGGAGCAGCATCATGGCGATTGCGTCAAGGTCGTGCTGTTGACCGGCGCTTGAGAAAGAGGGGGGTGCGGCCGTCGCGGCCGCGCCCCCCAATTGGGCCTGCCGAAAGGGACGAAATGCGCTTCGTTCCGCTGCCGGCGAGGACCCAAAATGGCGGTTCTCCGCCGGTCCGGCGGGTGCGACGCGATAGACCTTTCTTCCGCCGTAAAAATCGGGCACTTGTTTCAGGTCGCGTTTCTGTTCCAGCACGATCCACATCGAATGGCGCATGGTTCCGACACTCGCGCGGGCTGAGCTGCGCGGGGATTCGACACCTGTCGTCGGCTGCGTACCGCTCGACAATGCGTCTCACGAGGCGCGTGAACAGGAGATGCGACCATGACGGCGCAGGATGATCGCGAGGCACCGCGCCTCGATGCGGGCCGTTTGGCGCGTCTGCTCAATCATTATCGCGAGGCCGACACGGCGCGGGGCATCTTTGAACTCGTGGTCACGGCGGGGCCATTCCTCGTCGCCTGGGCCTTGATGGCACTTGCCTACTATCGCGGCTATTTCTGGCTCTATGCGCTGCTGCTTCTGCCTGCGGCGGGTTTTCTGGTCCGGCTGTTTCTCATCCAGCATGATTGCGGTCACGGATCCTTTTTTCCGAGCAGAACCGGCAATGATTGGGTTGGCCGCATCATCAGCGTGTTGACGCTCACGCCCTATGATCACTGGAAGCGCAGTCATGCCATTCACCACGCGACGGCGGGCAATCTCGACCGGCGCGGTATTGGCGACGTGGATACGCTGACGGTCGAGGAATATCTGGCACGTTCGCGCTGGGGACGGCTTCGCTATCGCTTTTACCGGCACCCGATTGTGATGTTCGGAATCGGGCCGATGTATCTCTTCCTTGTGCAGAGCCGCGTGCCGACCGGCTTCATGACCAAGGGCTGGCGCCCATGGGCCAGCGCCATGTCGACCAACATCGCAGTTGCTGTGGCGGCAGGCCTGATGATCTGGGCTGTAGGCTTCTGGCCCTTCCTCCTCATCCATCTTCCGGTCGTGCTGCTCGGTGCGACGGCGGGCGTCTGGCTCTTTTTCATCCAGCACCAGTTTGAAGAGACACAGTGGTCCAAGGACGAAAGCTGGCGCGTGCAGGACGCGGCGCTGCATGGCAGCTCCTACTATGTGCTGCCGCCCGTGCTGCGCTGGTTCTCGGCCAATATCGGTGTGCATCATGTGCATCACCTTTCGAGCCGCATTCCCTATTACCGTCTGCCGGAAGTTCTGCGCGACCATCCGGAACTGCGCGGCGTCGGTCGTGTGACGCTGCTGCAAAGCTTCAAATGCGTGAGCCTCGCGCTTTGGGACGAAAAGCGCCGCCAGCTCATTTCCTTCAGGGATTTGCGCCGGGAATACTCGGCCGCCTGAGTGCAGCGATGCGTTCGGCCTCCGCGAGGTCGGCTGGCGTGTTCACATTGAAGAAGGCCTGCGGATCGTCGATTGAGCGGTGAATTGCGCCGAAGGCCGACAGGGTCTGCCACACGCTGCGGAAGCTTCCATCTTCGACGCCTTCGCACAAACGGGACAGGCAGTCGAGCGGCCACAGGGCGCAAAGTCCCTCGATCCCTGCTGCGCTCGTTGCGACGACAGGTCTTGCCGCATGGGGCTCGCGGACGGCGGCGAGCCTTGCGACGAGATCGTGTGGAAGAAACGGCGCGTCAGCGGGGAAGGTTGCGAGCCATTGGGTCGAGCCAAGTTTCGCCGTCCATTCGAGGCCTGCGACGACGCCGCCGAGCGGACCGGCATTTCCCGAGAATGGATCGTGCAGGCAGGCAATGCCCCGGGCCCGCCAGTCTGCATAGGCGTCTTCTGCATCAGCGCGAATATTGATGGCGAGCGCCGAAACCTGCGGTCGGGCGAGGTCCACCACCGCATCGAGAAGCGTAGCTCCGCGAAAGGGCACGAGCGGTTTTTCCGGGGCGCCCAAACGCGTACCGCGGCCACCCGCTATGATGATGCCTGCGATATCCAGCTTATGAAGCTCCGGTTACTCATTCGGGTTGATGCAGGTCAATGTAACGCCTCTCCATTTCGGCTGCGATGCTTTTGAAGTGTCACTCAGCTCCGATGCGGTCGCCGCCCATGCCCACTCACAATCCCGATATCGCGCAGGCATTGGATGATGTGGCCGATCTTCTCGAGCTTCAGAATGCAAATCCCTTCCGTGTGCGTGCCTATCGCAATGCCTCCCGCGTCATTCGCGGTCTCGACACGGAAGTTTCGGTCATGCTTCAGCGTGGCGACGATCTGGCCGAGCTTCCCGGCATAGGTGACGATCTGGCCGAGAAGATCGCAACGCTCGCGAAGTCCGGCCATCTTCCACTGCTCGACCGCTTGCGGAAAGATATTCCCGCCGTCGCCACCGAATTGCTGAATCTGCCAGGGCTGGGGCCGAAGCGCGTGCGCGTTCTTTGCGAGGAACTCGATCTTCACAATGTCGAGCAGTTGCACCGCGCGCTTCTTGACGGACGTGTCCGCGCGCTGCCGGGATTTGGCGCCACCACGGAAACGAAGCTCCTTCATGCGGTCGAGGCGCGGAGCAAGGCGCCGGCGCGGCTGAAGCTTGCACTGGCGGAGAGCTATGTCGAACCTCTGCTCGGCTGGCTGCAGGGTGCGCCCGGCATCGAGAAGCTCATCGTTGCGGGCAGCTACCGCCGTTGCCGCGAGACGGTCGGAGACATCGACATCCTTGCCACCGCGCCAAAGGGAGAGCCGGTGGTCGCGCGGTTCACGGCTTATGAAGAAGTCGGAAAGGTGATGGCGGCCGGCACCACCCGCGCGACCGTTGCGTTGCAATCCGGTCTGCAGGTCGATCTGCGCGTTGTGCCGCCGCAGAGCTATGGCGCGGCGCTTCATTATTTTACGGGCAGCAAGGCTCACAACATCGCCATTCGTAAAATCGGCCAGAAGCGCGGCCTGAAGATAAATGAATATGGCGTCTTTCGGGGTGAGAAGCGCATCGCCGGCAAGACGGAGGAGGAGGTCTATCGCGCCGTCGATCTACCTTACATCGAGCCCGAGCTTCGCGAGGATCGCGGCGAGATCGAGGCGGCGGCGGCTGGAAAGCTTCCGCATTTGGTGGCGCTGAGCGATCTGCGCGGCGATCTTCATGCCCACACCAATGCGACGGACGGCCATGAGACGCTTGGCGAGATGGCCGAGGCGGCGCGTGCGCGGGGTCTCGAATATCTTGCCATTACCGATCACTCGCGCCATCTCGCCATGACACATGGTCTCGATCCGAAGAGGCTGATGCGGCAGGGCGACGCGATCGACCGCATCAATGAAGGCAAGCCCGGCGTCACGCTGCTCAAGGGGATCGAGGTCGATATTCTGGAAGATGGAAAGCTCGATCTGCCCGACGAGGCGCTCGGCCACCTCGATTTCGTGATCGGCGCGGTTCACAGCCAGTTCGGACTTTCGCGCGCGAAACAGACCGAGCGCATTCTCCGCGCCATGGAGCGCCCACATTTCACTGTGCTTGCCCATCCGACCGGGAGGCTCATCGAAGAGCGCGAGCCTTATGATGTCGACATGCCGAGGATCATCCGCGCCGCGAAGGAACGTGGCTGCTTCCTCGAATTGAACGCCCATCCGGACCGGCTCGATCTCACCGATATTCACTGCCGGTTGGCGAAGGAGGAGGGCGTTCTCCTCAGCATCGGAACCGACGCGCACAGGGCGCAGGATCTCGCTTATCTGCGCTTCGGCGTCGCGCAGGCGCGCCGCGGCTGGCTCGAAAAGAGCGACGTGTTGAACACGCGCTCTCTCAAGACGTTGCGTCCGCTTCTTGCGCGCACGATGCGATAGCCTAGTCGGCGACGAAGCTCGTCAGGACATCGCCAAGACCTTGATCGAAGCTCGCAACGATGTTGTCGCCGGCCTTGACCGGGAAGGCGCGGACGAAGGAGCCGGTCAGGATCACATGGCCAGGCTCGAAAGTGACGCCGAATTCGCCAAGCTTGTTCGCGAGCCACGCGACCGACGTCACCGGATTGCCGAGAACGGCGGAGGCGAGGCCCTCCTGTTCGACCTTGCCGTTGTTGATGATCGAGCCCTTCACGCGGCGAACGTCGATCGCGTCGAGCGGTCGCGGATTGGCGCCGAGTACGACCGCGCCGCAGGCCGCGAGGTCTGCGACCGTGTCGATGAGGTTCATGCCCGGCTCGCGGGCGAGACGGAAATCGACGATCTCTATGGCGGGCAGCACGAAATCAGTGGCGCGGATCACGTCCACGGGCAGGACGCCTGGGCCTTGCAGCGCATGTTTCATCACGAAGGCGATCTCGATCTCGATCATCGGCGAGAAAAAGCGCGAGGCGGGGATTGGCGTGTCTTCCGGGATGAAGAGATCGTCGGTCATCGCGCTGAAGTCGGGCTCCGTCGAGCCCGCCATTTCCTGCATCGGCTTCGAGGTGAGACCTACCTTGTAGCCCTTTATGCGGGCGCCGGCCTTCACTTGCCGAGCGACGAATTCTTCCTGAATGCGATATGAGTCCTCGACGGTGATGCCCGGATAGGTCTTGGTGAGAAGCCGGATCGGCTGGCGCGTCTCGTAAACCCGGAACAGATCGTCGACGATCTTGCTGCGCGTCGCTTTGTCGAGCATCTCAGTTTCCTTTCGCGGCAGTGCGGACCGTTTCGAGATCCATGCGGGTAGCCATGGTGAGGGCGGCGATATCCGTGGTCACGGAGATCATCTGGAAGCCTTGCGAGATGCGCAGCGGCGCGACCTTCGAGTTCGACAGAACGGCAGTCGCGACGCCGGCCTGTTTCGCGGCTGCGGCCACCTTGGCGATGGCGGCGTCGAAGGCGGGCTTGCCGTCATTATCCCCCGGCGGCAGACCGAGCGCGACGGAGAGGTCGAAGGGGCCGACGAAAAGCGCGTCGACGCCCGGCACGGCGGCGATTTCCTCGACGGCGGCGAGCGCTTCCGCTGTCTCGATCATCGGGATGACGGCCACGCGGGAATTGGCCTCGCCGAAATAGCCGGGCCCGTCGCGCATACCGACGCGCACTGGGCCGAAGCTGCGGCGACCCATCGGCGGATAGAGGCAGGCATCGACCGCTTTGCGGGCATCTTCCACCGTCTGGATCATGGGGATGACGACGCCGAGCGCGCCCGCGTCGAGCACGCGGCCGATGATGCCCGGATCGTTCCATGGCACCCGGACGATCGGAACGGCGGAGGTGAGGTCGATGGCGCGGATCATCGAGAGCGCGGTCTCGTAATCCATGCAGCCATGCTGCATGTCGATCAGCACCCAGTCGAAGCCGTTACGCGCCAGAGCCTCGGCGGATAGCGCGCCCGGCATCATGCACCAGGCGCCAAGCGTTACTTCCCCCGCGCGCCAGCGGGCCTTCAAGGCAGCAGCCATGACAAACCTCCCCAGTCGTCCGCGTAGAGCCGCGGAGCGTTTCATAACTGAGTGTCATCATAAATGATGAAAGTCAATATGGTGACGGGGCGCCCGGCTCTAGTGAGCGACGATGCCTTCGATCGCAAGGTTAAGCCGCGGGCGCAGCCGCATGAGGAATTGCCTCTTGGTGACGAGGCCACCGAGCCACCCGATAAGACCTATGTAATAGATGGCAAAGAAGCTTTCCGCCGCGTGCAGCGGATCGACATCCTGACGCAGCTTGCCGGCCTTCTGACCCGCGATGACAAGGTCCGCGATTCCGCCATAAATGACCTTCATCAACATTTGCAGATCGGCCTGGCGGGAGGAATTCTCCGGCGGCACCGTGATCTCCCGGATGAGCGCTTTAGCGAGGTCCAGGTCGCGGCCGTGATAGACGATCATCGTGTCGAAGACATGCATGAGCTGGTCAATGAGGCTGGTACCCGCGGGCAGCCTTTTGAAGGCCGTTTGCGAGGTCGCAATCATCTCATCCTTGAAGACCATGACGAGCAGGTCTTCTTTCGATTTCGCATAGAGGAAGAGGGTGCCGGTTCCGATATCGGCCTTCTCGGCGATTTCCTGCGTGGTCGTCTCGGCAAAGCCTTTGGTGCCGAAGAGTTCCTTCGCGGCCTCGACGATTCGGGCGAGTTTTTCCTGCTTGTTGCGTTCGCGCCGTCCGGCGGGCGCGGCCTTCCGGCCCTGCCTTGCGTCCGCGCGCACCGCCGCAACCCCTTTTCCCTTACGCTCGACCACCGCTCGCCGCCTCTCCGTGCAGAAAGAATCCAAAGCACAACATGTCGGCTGAACCGGCAATGTCAATGCGCCCGACCGCAGCACGCCCCTTCGACTTGACAGCCTTGGACGAGTCTATAATCTGAGTGTAGTCATAAATGAGAACCGTCACAACAGCCGGGCCGTGGCGATGTCAGGGAGGCGTCGACGCGGAAATAGCGGCGAACGGTCAAAGACTGGAAACGCTCAGGGAGGGAAACATGCCGGCTCGTACCGGGAGGCAGTTTTTGCAGGGGCTCAAGGGGCCTCGCGAAATCTGGATCGGCGCGGATAAGGTCGAGGACATAACGGAGCATCCGGCCTTTGCCGGTGCGGCGCATGGGCTTGCCGGTGTCTTCGATCTTCAGCATCAGTTCGCGGATGACTGCCTGATGGCAGACCCGGAGACGGGCGAAGCGATCAATGTCAGCCATATGATTCCGCGCTCGAAGGACGACATTCTTCGCCGTCATAAGGGCCTCACGCGCATCGCCGAATACACGGTCGGCATCATGGGGCGTTCGCCGGACTACATGAACGTCACTTATGCGGGCTTCGCTGGCCGCGCCGACGAATGGGGCGCGAATGGAAACGAAGAGGGCGCGGAGAACCTCATCAACTACCAGAAGTTCCTGCGCCGCAACGATATTTCGCTCACGCATACGATCATCCAGCCAACCATCGACAAGGCGCAGGGCGATGCGCCGAAGCCCGGCAATGACGTCGCGCTGCATAAGGTCGGCGAAACGGAGCACGGTATCGTCGTGCGCGGCGCGCGCATCCTTGCGACGCTCGCGCCCTTTGCCGATGAACTGGCCGTCTATCCCGCCGCGCCGCTGCCACCCGGCGCGGACGATTATGCGCTCGCCTTCTGCATCCCCATGTCGACGCCGGGGCTCAAGTTCATTTGTCGCGACAGCTGCGCCGGTTCGCGCAATCTGCACGACCACCCGCTGTCCTCGCGCTTCGATGAACAGGACGCCTTCGTGATCTTCGACGATGTGGAAGTGCCCTGGGACCGCCTCCACATCAACTGCAACCTCCCGGTCTACAATCAGGTGATGACCACCGGCTGGTACCCGAATGTCATGCAGCAGACCATGATCCGGGCACAGACCAAGCTGGAATTCGCCTGGGGGCTCGGCACGCGGATGTGCGAGGCGATCAACGGCCTGCAACCGCCCGCCATGCAGATGCTTGGCGAAATCTGGACCTTCTCGGAATTCGCCCGCGCCTGTATTCAGTCGGCCGAAGAAAATGCGCATGAATTCGGCAATGGCGTCTGGTTCCCGCAGGGCGCGCCGCTCGTCGCGCTTCGTGCGACGCTGCCGACCTGGTTTCCGCGCGTGAACGAGATCATCCGCCTTCTCGGTTCGCATAACCTGCTCGCCGCGCCGACGGAGGCGCAGCTTGCGGATCCGAATCTCCGTCCGCTCATCGACCAGTTCATGCGCGGAGCGGGCGCCGTTACCGCGGAAGAACGTGCGCGCATCTTCCGCCTTGCGTGGGACTTCGTCGGCAGCGCGCTGGCGAGCCGCGGCGAGCAGTATGAGCGCTTCTATCTCGCGTCCGGCGCGCGCAATCAGCAGCTGGCGCAACTTTTGGCGGAGCGCACACGCGCGGACCGTCTCGTCGATCGCTTCCTGAATGAGGGAAGCGAAACCTCGAAGCAGAAGGCAAAGCCTGTGGTGGAGACTGTTTGATGAGTGGAAATATCGCGAAGGTCGCAGGCGTCGAGGTCTCGACCGATCATTATATCAACGGAAGGCGCGTCTCGTCGAAGGACCGGTTCGCGAATTTCTCGCCGATCGACGGTTCGCATCTCGCGGACGTCGCGACGGCGGGCAAGCCCGAGGTGGATGAAGCGGTGGCTGCCGCCCGCAAGGCGTTCCCGGCCTGGGCCGCGCTCGGCCCGAAGGGACGCCTGCCATATCTCAAGCGCTTTGCAGATGGCATCAGGGCGCGTGCGGCCGAGCTTGCGGCCGTCGAAACGATGGATAACGGCTCGCTGCTTCTCGGCAATGTGCACAGGGTGGTGCCGCGCGCCGCGCAGAACATCGAGTTCTTTGCCGACTGGGCGCTGACGCTGGATGGCCATTCGATCGAGGGGGCCGAAGTCGTCAACCATGTGAAATACGATCCGTCCGGCGTCGCCGCGCTCATCACGCCATGGAACGCGCCGCTGATGCTGACCACGTGGAAGGTGGGCCCGGCACTTGCGGCGGGCAACACCGTTGTTGTCAAGCCGCCGGAGTGGGCGCCGCTGACCTGCTCGCTGATGGCGGACATCGCGCATGCGGCGGGTATTCCCGCAGGCGTCCTCAATGTCGTGCAGGGCATTGGTGAAGTCGCCGGTGATGCGCTGGTCAATCATCCGGATCTCGATCGCATCAGCTTCACCGGCTCGACAGATACGGCCAAGATCATCGGTCAGGCGGCGGCGCGTTCGATCACGCCGATGAGCTCGGAGCTTGGCGGCAAGTCGCCTTTCATTGTCTGCGCCGATGCCGACCTCGATGCGGCAGCCCAGACCGTTGCGGGCCAATATGTGAATGCCGGACAGGTCTGCCTCGCGGGCACGCGCATTCTGGTCGAAAAGTCGATCGAGGAGCCGTTCCTTGAAAAGGTTCGCGCGGCCGCAAGCCACATGGTTGTGGGCGATCCGCGCGACAAGGACACGCGCGTCGGGCCGCTCATTCATCCGGAGCATTTCGAGCGTGTTGCGGGGTTTGTCGAGCGCGCGAAGAAGGACGGTGCGGTTCCGCTCTGGGGCGGATCGCCGGCGAATTTCGGCGATCTCTACTTCCAGCCGACGCTCTTTGCCCATGTGAGCCCGGAACTCGAAATCGCGCAGCGCGAAGTCTTCGGCCCGGTGCTGACCTGGCAGAGCTTCTCCTCGGATGACGAGGTGATCGAGGTCGCAAACAATACGCGTTACGGCCTTGCAGGCACGCTTTTCAGCCGCAACGAGGCGCGAGCCATGAATATAGCCTCGAAGGTGGTCGCCGGAACGCTTTGGGTGAACTGCTTCTTCGTCCGCGATCTCGCGGCACCTTTCGGCGGTTCGCGCGATTCCGGTATCGGCCGCGAAGGCGGCTCCTGGAGCTTCGACTTCTACAGCGACATCAAAAACATCTCGGTCCGCAAGGGATCGTTCGCCTGAGGGGGAAATCATGACGGCAGAAGTCACAGAGCTGGGCTACATCACGCTCGGCGTCAGCAATCTCGCTGCATGGGAGCAGTATGCTTCGCAGGTCCTAGCCCTTGAGGTGCGGCCGGGCGAGGATGAAAAGACCCGCTATCTCCGGATGGATTATTGGCACCATCGGATCAAGCTTGTCGAGAATCCGGCGGACGACCTGCTGGCCATGGGGCTCCGTCTCGCGGGCGTTCTGGAGTTCCGCGAAATGGGAAGCCGGCTCAAGGCAGCGGGTGTCGATGTCAGGATCGGCACCACTGAGGAAGCCGAGGCTCGGCATGTGCTCGAGGTCATGTTCGTGACAGATCCGAACGGATTTGCGATCGAACTCTTTCACGGTCCGCTTGTCCAGTATGACCTCCCCTTCCACCCGGGCAGGGGGATGCATGGAGGCTTCAAGACGGCGGGTGGCGGGTTCGGTCACATGATGCTGAACCGTCGCGCCGGGTTCGAGGAGCTACATGCATTCTACTCGCTGCTCGGGATGCGGGGTGGAGTCGAGTACAAGATCGCGATCCCGGGTATGCCGGAAAAGATCGAGTTGCTGTTCCTTCACTGCAATACGCGGCAGCATACTCTCGCTTTCGGCGGACCGTCGGAGAAGACGATCAATCATCTGATGTTCGAGATGCAGCGGCTCGAGGATGTCGGGCTAACGCATGACATCGTGCGCCTGGCGCAACTGCCAGTGATCATCGAACCGGGCAGTCATGCCAACGATCACAACTTCTCCTTCTACTTCAAGAACCCCTCCGGGTTCATGAACGAAATCGGATGGGGCGGGCGCGAGCCGACCGGCCAGTCTGAATATTACCAGCGGGATGCCTACGGCCACGTACCGATTTTCGAGAACATGAAGGGATTCATGGTGCCGGCCTGAAGAGCCTCACCGGGAAAAAGACAGGGAGATATCAAGATGTCCGTTCTAGAAGGCCCGCGCGAGGAATGGCGCCGCATCCTGCATGAGGGCACGCCGAAATGGGTGCGGCCGGAGGGTGAGCTGCTGCGGCTTGGCGACGGGCGCACCGTCGCCGATGCAGATGCGACCTATCTGCCGCCTTGCGATCCGACCAAGATCATCTGCATCCATCTGAACTACGACTCGCGCCGCGTCGAGTTCAAGGCGCCGCCGCTTGTCACGCCGACCTATTTCCAGAAGCCGCTCACCGCGCTCAATTCGCATCGCGGTTTTCTCAACCGCCCGGCCGATTGCCAGTATCTCAACTATGAAGGCGAGATCGCAGCCATCGTCGGCAAGCCCATGCGCAATGTCGCGCGCGAGGATGTGTGGGATCATCTCGCTGGCTTTGCGCCCGCGAACGATGTCGGCGCGCAGGACTTCCGCGACACCGACGCAGGCTCGATGCTCCGCGTGAAGGGCCATGACGGCTTCTGTCCCGTGGGGCCCGGGATCGTGCGAGGCGTCGATATTCGCAAGCAGACGGTCCGCACCTACATTAACGGCAAGGTCGTGCAGGACGGCCCGGTCAGCGAGATGACCTTTCCGATCGACTACATCTTTGCCGATCTCTCACGTCACATCACCTTCCTGCCGGGAGACATCGTGCTCACCGGCACGCCGGCGAACTCGCGTCCGATGAACATCGGCGACGTGGTCGAGGTCGAGGTGACGAATATCGGCAAGGTCACGAACACGGTGCAGGAAGTGCCCGCGCCGCTGCACAATGTCGGGCATCAGCCGACGGATACCGACGCGGTGCGTCGAGTCGCGTTCGGACAGTTCTGAACCAACGCTTCGCAAGCAAAAGGCCCGGCAATCTTTCGATTGCCGGGCCTTTCTTTTGGCGATGTCTCGCCGATCAATCGACGCCGATGGCCTTGAGCATGGCAGGAACTTCCGTCCATTCGCGCTCCATCTGGGCGAACATGTGGTCCAGCGCGAAGTTGCGCGGGGCGCTCGCCAGATAGAAGCGTTCGTAGAGTTCGACGCGGCCGCCGAGTGCGGAGCCCGCAAAGTCCCAGGCGGTGCGGAAGAGCTTCGCGCGTTCGCGAGCGCTCATGCCGTTCGAGCCGGGCATATAGGTCTTGATGAGGTGACCGATTTCCGGATTGTCGATGGCGTCGAGCGACGGGGTGGCGAGAAGGTTGTGCGAGCCGATCGTCTTGATGGCGTCGTTTGCCTTCACCATCCAGCCGGGCATCATGGCGCGGGTGGCTCGGAAGGGGCGATCATCGGGGAAGAAGGCGCCATTGCCCCAGTCGTGAGCTCCGGCTTCCGCCGCCGCAATCGCCGAGCGGGTGAGCTGCGAATAGGCCCAGATCTCGCCGAGTAGGGCGGCTGTGTCGGGGCGCTTGTCCGCGTTTGTCGCCTGCGCCATGCGGGTGCAAAGCTCATAGGCGAATTCGAGCTTCACGGCGGCGCGGACGCAGGTCTGCTGCATGATGTTTGCCGCCCAGCCGTGACGCATCAACCCGTTATAGACGTCGAGATCGCCGTCGATGAAAACGCGCTCATTCGGGATCTCGACATCGTCGAAGATCATGAAGGCGTCCTGCTCGTCGAAGCGCGACGAGAAGGGGTGGTCGCCCGCCGATGAGTTGACACCGTAGTGATCGCGGCAAAGCGTGATCAGGCCCTTGGTGTTCATCGGGATGGAGAAGGCGAGCAGCGTATCTGGATCGACGTTCGGCGGCTGCGGCACACCGGGATAGACGAAGAGTTCATCGGCGAAGGGCCCCAGCGTCGCAAGGATCTTCGCGCCGCGCACCACGATGCTGTCTTTCGTGCGGCGCACGACCTTCAGCGCGCATTCGCCGTTGATGCCCTGCGTATCGGGCAGCGACTTGTCGACGACGGGATGGATGATCGTGTGGGTGAGGGAGAGATCGCCTTCGACGACTTCGCGATAGAAGCGGCGGAGCCGGTCGGAATAGGTCTTGTCGCCCTTCGATTCGAAAATGTCGTTACGCGCGACGAAGCCCGCCAGCGTCACATTCACATAGTCGGGCGTGCGGCCGAGCATGCCGACAGAGTAGCGTGCGAAGCGTTCGAACGCCTTGTGCCGACGCTGAAGGTCTTCGGCGTTGCGGGGCACGATGAGGCTCGCGCTCATCGGCTTGCCGGTTTCGGGGTCGAGGGTGAGGCAGTCTTCCGCATGGGCGTTCTGCCAGTCGAAATATCCGGCCATGCCCTTAAGCGATCCGGCGAAAGCCGGATGGCTCAAGATGTCCACTTTTTCATTGCCGAGCCAGACGGTGCGGTCGTCGCGCAAGCCGTCGAGATACTGTTGACCAGTACGTGCCGTCATCATTTCCTCCAAAGCCCTGTCGGGCGGGCTCCCTATGGTTCTGGCGGCCCTTGGGGCCTATTATGTGAGGCCAAATAATGTGACCTCACATGAATAATGACTGAGCGTAGTCAGTTTTGCAAGGAGGCGGTTCGGTGTTCACGCCGGAAGAATTTGAAAGCTTGTTGCGAGAACGCTTCCGGCAGGAGGGGCCGGGCGTCGATGTAGCGGCGAACAGCATCTTCATGGGCATGGTGCTGGGCGCCATGCGGGCGGAGGTCGTGCTTGAACAGCAGGTTCACCGGCCGCAGGGGCTGACCTGGGCGGGCTTCCGCCTGCTCTTTTGCCTCTGGATCTGCGGCCCTATGAGCACCGGCGGACTCTCGAGCATGCTCTTCACCACTGCACCCACGGTTTCCAGCGTGCTCAACACGATGGAGGGCAGGGGCTATGTCGAGCGGCGGCGCTCAAGCGAGGATCGCCGTCAGGTCACGGTGCATCTCACGGCGCTTGGCGAGAAGCTCATTGCGCGGGCTTTCCGCGCGCAGCATGTGCTCGAAAAGAAATGGGTGGCAGGCCTGCCGCCTGCGGACATAGCCGCCTTCCTGCGCGTCATTCGGCATCTGACGGCGAAGGTGCAAGCATCAGCGTGAGTGGCCTGCGCATCTTGATTAACCAAGGCATGACGACGATGGTCCGGCCTACGCATGGCCGGAACATCGCATTTCCGTTGGACCCATGATGGACCGGACCACTAAACCCAATCCATCACCGATTTCAATTGCGTGTCACATCCCACTTCCAGTTCGCGGCAAATGCCGTGACAAGTGCTTCGATGCGCTGCGCAGTTCTTTTGCGCGAAACGCGCACCGGGATCGTGCATGGCAGCTGCCCAGTTTGAATAGATGCGCACCTGCTCAACGACGATCCGAGAGAACATCGGGCACACAACTCGGCACCGGCGGATCACTTGCCGCGCTCCAAGTTCGCGTATATAAAACATATACGAATCGTATATTTAGGGGTGCTCAGTGGGAATCGTCAGTATCGAGGATGAGCTGCATGAGCAACTGCGCCGGGCGAGCAGGGCATCCTGTCGGTCAATCAACGCCCAGGCGGCGTTCTGGATCAAGATCGGCATGCTCTGCGAGCTGAACCCGGGCCTCACGTTCCAAGAGCTTGTGGCGCGTGAGCTGAAGGAGGCGGGCGTCAACGCCCTTAATCTCGCGGCGGAGGCCAGATGACGAAGACGCCGGCCGAGGTCGAGCTGCTGGCGGAGTCGGGGCGTCTGCTCGCGTCGGTGTTCGCGCATCTGGATGGGCAGCCCCTCATCGGATTGAGCACGCTGCAGGTCAACGACCTCGTCGAGGCATTCATCGTCGATCAGCTCGATGCGCGGCCCGCCAGCAAGGGCCAGTATGGTTACAGCTTCGCGCTGAACAGTTCGAGGAACGAGGTCGTCTGCCACGGCGTGCCGTCGAGAGACGAGGTCTTGCAGGACGGCGATATCGTCAATTTTGACATCACGCTCGAGAAGCAAGGCTATATCGCGGATTCCAGCAAGACATTCCTCATCGGGAATGTGGCACCTACGGCAAGGCGGCTCGTTCGCACTACCTATGAGGCCATGTGGAAGGGCATCCGCGCCGTGCGCCCGGGCGCGAAGCTTGGCGACATCGGCCACGCCATCGAGCGGCACGCAAAGCGGAACGGCTATTCGGTCGTACGCGAATACTGCGGTCATGGCATTGGGCGCGAGATGCACGAAGCGCCGCAGGTGCTGCATTTCGGAAAGCCGGGGACCGGCCTCACGCTGCGAGAAGGCATGGTCTTCACGATCGAGCCCATGCTGAACCAAGGACGCAGGACGGTTCGAACCGAGGAGGACGGATGGACCGTTGTCACAGTGGACGGGCGGCTCTCCGCACAGTTCGAGCACACGGTTGCGGTCACTCATGACGGCGTCCGCGTGTTGACGTTGCGTCCGGACGAAGCCCGGTCCGCCGCATGATCCAGGACCTCCCTGTGTGCTGACGAATACCGAGATTTTGGGCGCGGCAGACCTTCGGTGAGGCGTCTTCTAAAGTTCGTGCTCCACCCAAACTGAGATTGCATATTCCGCACTACTGGCGCTCCGCCAGTTGCTGCGACGGATCCAAATTTGTCACGCCGTGATAAATGCTGTTTGTCCGACCGACGATCTTTGCGCCGTGAACTTGGCTTAAAGTGCTGATTTTACTAATGAGAATGAAGATTGTTGGCGCATTGGACGGGCTGAGAGGTCTAAGTGATTGATAGTAAGCGGAAAATTTGCGTCGCTCCCATGATGGACTGGACGGACCGGCACGACCGGTACTTCCTGCGCCTCATCACGCGCCGCGCGCTGCTCTATACGGAGATGGTGACGACGGGCGCGGTCATTCATGGCGACCGCGATCATCTCCTCGGCTTCGATGCGAGCGAGTATCCGGTGGCCGTGCAGCTTGGCGGATCGGAGCCGGCCGATCTCGCGGAAGCGGCGCGGATCGCCGAGGGTTACGGCTATGACGAGGTGAACCTCAATGTCGGCTGCCCGTCGGACCGCGTGCAGTCCGGACGCTTCGGCGCCTGTCTCATGCGCGAACCTGAGCTTGTCGCGGAATGCGTCGCGGCGATGCGGAAGGCGGTCTCAATCCCGGTCACGGTCAAATGCCGCATCGGCGTCGACGATCAGGACCCGGCCGTGGCGCTGCCGATGCTCGCGCGGATGGTGAGTGACGAGGGATGCAAGACGCTGATCGTTCATGCGCGGAAAGCATGGCTCGAAGGGCTGAGCCCACGCGAGAACCGCGACATTCCTCCGCTCGAATATGACCGCGCCTATCAGTTGAAGCGCGACATGCCCGGCCTGGAAATCATTATCAATGGCGGCATCCAGACGCTCGATGAGGCAGCCGCGCATCTCGACCATGTCGATGGTGCGATGCTTGGCCGTGCCGCCTACCAGACGCCCTATGTGCTGGCCGATGTCGACCGGCGCTTCTATGGTGAGACGAAGCCGCCATTGAGTCCGCATGAAGCGCTGGAAGCGTTCATGCCCTATGTCGAGACGCAGCTGGCGCGCGGTATTCATCTTCATGCCATGTCGCGCCACATTCTGGGGATCTTCCACGGGGCGCCCGGCGCGCGGGCCTTCCGCCGCTATATCTCTGAGAATGCGCCGAGGCATGGCGCGGGTGCGCAGGTTATCCGCGATGCGATGGCGCTGGTGCCTCGCGAGGCGCTTGTCTCAGCGTGAGCCGATGATGGCCCAGGCGCCGCTCGCATTGAGAATGAGCTTGTCGCCCGTGCGCAGTTCCGATCTCAGGAAACAGACCGAGCGTCCCTGACGCAGCAGTTCAGCGCGGCCTTCGATCCAGTCGCCTTCGCGACCGGCGCCGACAAAATCCATGGTGAGCGTGATGGTGGCGCATGGCGCACCTTCAATCGCGTGGAATACGAGGCTGCCCATCATCGTGTCGGCGAGGGTCGTCAGCATGCCACCATGGACGATGCCGAACGGATTGCAATGTCGGCGCTCCGCGCGAAAACCCCAGATGGCGATGTTGGCGGGCGCGTCCTGCCGCTGATAGAGCGGCCCCACGAGGCCCTCGAAATTTTCGGAACTCGAGAATGCGCCCACGGGCATGAAGCCCGTGGGAATGTCGATGGCCATGTGTGCTCCCCCCGGAAACTGATCAGATCTTCTGGTCGTACTCGCCGACTTCCGGATTGGCGGAAAGCCGCTTGTCGATCTCTGCGAAGATGCCGCGCATATTCGCTTCCGACACAGGGCTTTCAACCACGACCACGAGGCCGGGCTTGTTCGACGAGGCCCGGACGAGGCCCCAGGTGCCGTCTTCCAGCACGAGGCGGATGCCGTTCACCGTGACGAGGTCGCGGATCTTCTGGCCGAGGATCGTTTCGCCTTTCGCCTTCATGTCGGTGAAGAGCTTCACCATGCGTTCGACGACTTCATATTTAACTTCGTCGGGGCAGAAGGGCGACATGGTGGGCGAACCCCAGGTCTTGGGCAGCGCCTCGCGCAGTTCCGACATCTTCTTGCCCGGATTGCGATCGAGCATGTCGCAGATCGCGATGGCCGAGACGAGGCCGTCGTCATAGCCGCGACCGATCGGCGGATTGAAGAAGTAGTGGCCGGACTTCTCGAAGCCGACCAGTGCGTTCAGCTCATGCGCGCGGCGCTTGATATAGGAGTGGCCGGTCTTCCAGTAGTCGGTCTTTGCGCCGTTGGCGATCAGCACCGGATCGGTAAGGAAGAGGCCGGTCGACTTCACGTCGACGACGAATTGCGCGTTGGGAAAACGCGCCGAAAGATCGCGGGCGAGCATGACGCCCACCTTGTCGGCGAAGATTTCCTCGCCCGTATTGTCCACGACGCCGCAGCGGTCGCCGTCGCCGTCGAAGCCGAGGCCGACATCGGCGCCTTCTGCCAGAACCTTGTCGCGAAGGGCATGGAGCATTTCCATATCCTCCGGGTTCGGATTGTAGTTCGGGAAGGTGTAATCGAGCGAGCAGTCGAGCGGGATCACTTCCGCGCCGATACCTTCGAGAACCTTGGGCGCGAAATAACCCGCCGTGCCGTTGCCGCAGGCGGCGACGACGCGGAGCTTGCGCGAGATCTTCGGGCGGTTTGTCAGATCGGCGATATAGCGCTGGGCCATATCCGTCACCTGAACATATTTGCCGCCTTCGCGCTCCTTGAAGGCGCCGGAAAGAACGATCTCTTTCACGCGGCCCATCTCGTCGGGGCCGAAGGTCAGCGGACGCTGCGCGCCCATCTTCACGCCGGTCCAGCCGTTTTCATTATGGCTCGCCGTCACCATGGCGACGCAGGGCACGTCGAGCGCGAATTGCGAGAAATAGGCGACCGGCGAAAGCGCGAGGCCGATGTCGTGAACTTCGCAGCCGGCCCGCATCAGGCCAATGATGAGCGCCTGCTTGATCGAGACCGAATAGGACCGATAGTCCTGCCCGACGGCGATGGCGGGCCGCACGCCCATTTCGTGAATCAGCGTGCCGAGGCCGAGGCCGAGTGCCTGCACGCCATTGAGGTTGATCTGCTCGGGATAGAGCCAGCGCGCATCATATTCGCGGAAGCCGGACGGCGAGACGAGCGGCTGCGTCTCGAATTCATAGGTGTTGGGCTTCAGGTCGGCGCGCGGTTTGGGAAACATCCCTCTCTCCTTGATGTCGCATCATGCTCGACTCTTATAGCGGGTCGGCGCACTTGTTTGGATGCGGATTTTGGTTTGTTTGTGGCAAAGCCGGGGGCGGCGTGGCGTCCCCTCGTTTTTCTTCTTCCTACTCGCGCAGGACGAGACGGTTCCCCTGGAACTCGAAGCCGCGAAGCTGGTTGAGAAAGCTCATCCCAAGAAGCGACTGGCTGAGGTCATCGCGGGAAACCGAAGCTTTCACATTGCGCACCTTGATGCCCGCAATTTCGATCTCGTCCAGCGTTACTCGCGCCGCCATCACGGCGCCATTGGCGGTGCTGTATGGAACGGTATAGGCGAGTTTCGACAGGTCGAAGCCGAGCCGCTGGGCATCGGAGGATGTCAGCGCCACGTCAGTCGCGCCGGTATCCACCATGAAATGGACATGGGTGCCGTTGACGAGTGCATCTGCCGCGAAATGACCGGAGAGGTCGCGTGCGAGATAGGCGACGCCGGGTGCAGCTTCGATCGGCTGGCTCGGCACCAACTCGCCCATGGTGCGTTGGGCCAGCATTCCGCCGAGGCCCATGAAGTCTTCGCGGTAGGAGTAGGCGACGACAAGAATGAGCGCGATGCCCACCCAGGCGAGCGCCTGCTTCAGTGCGAGGCCCGCGCGGCCTCGCCAGCCGACCGCGACGCTGCCAAGGATCAGTGTGAGCCAGGTGAGGCCATAGACCAGGCGCATCTTCTGGTCTTCATCCGCCAATGCGCCCGGAAAACGGCTGTTGAGGAAGAAAAGCAGGGCCACCACGGCGAGCAGCACCAGCGCCGCCCATGTCCATCGATTGTCTCTCATGGCGAAAAGCCTAATTTGAAGGCGTGACCAAGGTGTGAAAGTTTTTCATAGGGCGTCGGCACGGCGAAGAGGGGGCGCTCTTGATCTTGCGATTGCCAACAGCTATTTACATTTTATCGTGCGCTTGGCGAAGAAATAACAATTCATATTGGTGAAATGAGCGACAAGGTCGTAAAGCTGGGTGGACGGACCGCGGAGAATGTTTCCGCGCGCCTCGGCTTGCCCGCTTTCGAGCCGGGTTGGGTCTGGCTCGTCGGCGCGGGACCGGGCGATCCGGGCCTGCTGACGCTCCACGCCGTGAACGCGCTCAATCAGGCCGATGTCATCGTTTATGACGCGCTGGTGGATGAGGCTGTGCTTGGCCTCGCTAACCCCCGCGCGAAGCTTGAATATTCCGGCAAGCGCGGCGGAAAGCCGAGCCCGAAGCAGCGTGACATCTCGGCCCGCCTTGTCGAGCTTGCAAGACAGGGCAAGCGTGTGCTTCGGCTCAAGGGCGGCGATCCCTTCGTCTTCGGGCGCGGCGGCGAAGAGGCGCTGGCGCTGGTCGATGCGGGCATTCCATTCCGTGTCGTGCCGGGCGTCACAGCGGGCATTGGCGGGCTTGGCTATGCGGGCATTCCCGTTACGCATCGCGATGTGAACCATGCCGTGACCTTCATCACGGGCCATATGGCCGACGGCGAGGTGCCGGAACATCTCGACTGGC
>Ga0255338_1003326_pt1 | contig 19621 bp, 38 predicted proteins | sample MeOH1_35cm_T4_19_FD_203715 | JGI IMG/M metagenome (GOLD analysis project Ga0255338, IMG submission 203715) | Sandy soil microbial communities from University of British Columbia, Vancouver, Canada - MeOH1_35cm_T4_195 | ecosystem: Engineered > Artificial ecosystem > Sand microcosm > Unclassified ...
AATCCAGCACCATCATCCGCAGCGGTGATCGTTAGTGAAATCTGGTAAACGTGCGGACGTTCTGGGGTCGGTAATCTCATCGCTCTCGCGCCTCCCAGCGCGGCCCCGGCCCGGCGTTGGCGCGGGGAGTGGCGGCGGCTAGGCGCGGCGCACGCGGAAGCGATAGCCTTCAGCCTTCGCGTGATCCATCGGCCCCAATCCGTCCGCAACCACGTAGTCATTTGCGGACCATCCCGCGCACGGCTTCAGGTTCAATTCTGCTGCGCCCTTCGCGTAAGCCTCGTTGATGTTTTCTGCGTCCACTTCCTGGCTGAAGAACCGAATAGGCTCGCTTCCGTCGTCCGGAGCCATCGCCAAAATGTAGTGAAAGTGCATCGCCCACCTCTCCCTTTCGCCTCTCGCCGTCACCCTAATTATACCAAACACCAGCCAGGAATACACGCAAACGCGCGCCTATTTGTTCGCTGCCTCGGCAGGCGCTGCGGGCAGGGCGCGGATGGCCTTAACCGCATACCAGATCGCTTCGTCTTGCGCGTGGGTCGGGGCGCAGGGGAAGCAGTTCTCCACGGCTTTCGCGCATCGCTCCCGCATCTCTTCCAGCGCCGCCGCCCGCTCCTGCGCCAGCAGCTCCGCCAGCGCGGCGCCACCGGACGGAGCAGCGAGGGCGGCGCGGGCCTTTGCTGGTTCGGTTAAGAATGCCCCTTCGATAATGCCCTTGAGCACGGGGTTCTGAAAGTGGCTTGTCGCCTGCCCCAACAGCAGGTAGTAGCTCTCAAGCATCCCGTTCAAGCTCTCGCGCAGCGCCCCCTCGCGCGCTTCCGCTGCCGCCAACCGGGCGCGCAGGGTGTCCATCGTCTCCGCCGTTTCGTTCATACTCTCTCCCCGCGCTACTGCGCCTCTTCCACCAAAGAGCACCTATCGGCCGTCCAGTAAAGCTCACAGAAGCCCAGATCCAGCACCAGCGTCTTGCCGCTCGCAATCACCCGCGATACTGGCGCCGTGAACGGGCCGCATTGCGGAAAGGTGCTCGTCACGCGGTCGCCTGCACGGAAGGGGCGCTCCATCACTCCCCCTCGCTCACGCACGCCGGACACCGCATCCGCCCCGTCTCTGCGTCCACCCGCCACCCCCACACCGCGAGCGCCTGCGCCTGGTCCTCGCCGACAAACCACGCTTGCCGCGCCCTGCAGCCACCCGCGCAGGCGGTGGAGTGCATCGGCTCGTCGTTGGTGTTCTCCACCAGCACGCCCGCCTGCGCCACCGCCGACCGCCACTGGCCCGGGTGGCTCTCGCGCACCTCCAGCGTGTCACCGCCGAGCACGCTCAGCAGGTCGATCAGCGCGTCTCGAAGCATCTGCCGTTCGTAGCGGTCGGACTGCGCTTTGTCCAGCACCGTCGTGAGCGCCGCCGCGTCCTCCGCCGGCAGGCTGCACACGAGCGCGCGGACTCGAGCGAGGGCGTCAGGCATCGCGGGCCTCTGCGGGAATCGTCACTCGCAAGCACCGCACCTTCTGGTGTTCACCACCCGCGAACTCCACGGCCGCATCGTAGCTGCTGAACACGCCGAACCAGCCCAGGCAATCGCGAGGCTCTTGCACCTGCACCGGAAACGGCAGGCCCGCTTCCGCGTCGCTGAAGTGCGTCAGCTTGGACACCACCCACCAGAACGTCTCTTCCATCATCGCCTCCTCTCGTCATTCGCATCGGGGCGGCAGGATTCGAACCTGCATTTCCTGGGCTATCCCCGGTCGCCGTCCATTAGCAGACGCCCCGTGAATGCTGGCTATTCGCCGCCAGCCCGCGACACTGGCGTTAGCTCACACTTCGAAGTCATTGCCTGGATAGACCATCCATTTTGACTCCATAGCGCGAGTGGCTAATTCGAAGAACTGCTGACCTTCCGGGTCATCGCAACGGGTTCCATTATCAGCACCTGGATGCCCTGCAATAACGCCGCGCCTGTGCCCACTCAAGCACGCCTTTGGGCAATAGAAATAGAGCCCAAGTTCGTATTTAAAGAACTCCGCAGTCACCAGAAAGCGGCCATCTGTTGATCCAAAGCGCAGGAACTCGGACTTATACATGTCCGAAAAATCTGCTTCTTTTGGCTGAAGCAGGAAGAGCAATCGGTAAAGAGCGGCAGCCGTATTGCTGGCTTTTGCACTTCCGCATTCGTAGAGATCGGGGCGCTCTGGCAGAGTCGGGTTTACTACTACGCTCGCTCGGAAGAGGTCGTCTGGCTCGTCTGGTTCAAACTCATCATCCTGCTCCTGGGCTTGGTATCCCGGGGCAAGCATGCTCAATAGCAAAGGAATGCCGGTTAGCGTTACAGGTTCCGTCATCATCGCCTCGCTCTCTCCTCGTCGGTCAAAGCGCCGGGATATCGCTCCCGGCGGCCGTGAATACGCGGTCAGCGCTGCGGCCGGGCCTCGGCTTACCCCTCAACCGCCACCAGCGCAGCGTCCGTCACGCCCATGAGTCGCTGCAGCTTCTCGATAGGCACGGCGCTGAGCAACTCGGTTGCCGTCTCGGCCTTCCCTTTCCGCAGTTCGAACAGCACCCATCCGAACGGGTAGCGGACGGCCTCTAGCGCGAAATCCTTCTGCGCCTCAATCCCTCGTATCCCCGTAAATGTCGTTTGGATGCGCTGACAGAGGGCCTCGAACTCCCCGCGTAAGGCGTCGTAATCGGCCTGGAATTCAGGGAAGTAGGAGAGGAACTCGCTCCCCTCGTTGGCCCGTGCAATCTCCAGCAGATGCCGCCGCGAAGAGGTGATCCCGTCGCGCAGGTGGGCCAGTGCCACATACTGCGCACCCTTCACCTTCACCCGGTTGAACGCCGCGTCGCAGACGATGTAACCCTCGGACTCCAGCGGGTTGAGTGCGTGGGAACTCTCCACTACCGCCTCGACAGATCCGAACGGGAAGCGCTTCACGCACTCCCAGCCGTAGCAGTTCGCCATTGCTTCCGGGATGCGCTCTGCGCCGGTGCGTAGATCACGCGCCCCGTGCAGGACCAGCCGTGCCTCGCGGTGCTGGACTACAATGCGGTTGTAGGGCGTCATCAGTTCGAACATGAAGCAGTGATCGGTATCGGTCGGAAGCCCGTATCCCAACGACCCCCATACCTGCCAGAACAACTCCGCGAAGGTATGCGGCCACCCACCACCCACCGGCCCGCCCGCATTCGGCATGCCACTGCTCGCCACGCGCCAATCCCCGGCGTGGTGATAGAGCGTCATCAGCGAACCGTCTAGCTTCTCGTAAACGCTCGCCGTGCTCCAGTCAATCGCCGCCGCGTGCCCTTCGTGGTGGTTGAAGAACTTGAAATACGGCGCGGAGACCACCTGCCAGCCGTTCGCCTCGTCCAAGATCAAGCCCCGGCACTCCTGCACTAGCCGCTTTCCCATCGGACTAGCGATCTGGCTGTATTTCAGCATCACGAGACTCGGGAACTCCGGGTGGCGCTTGGCACTGATGGCATACTGCGCCGTCAGTGCGTCGAGGGGGTTCTGCTGGAGAAACTTCTGCACTTCAAGCATAGGGCGGTCCTGGATTGACAAACTCTAACAGAGTCGTTAGGATTAACTTAAGTATAACGGGGCCGTTAGAGTTATGCAAGCAGTTTGAGAAAAACTCTAACGGGTGCGTTATACTCCCGACGTGGAAGAGTGGATGACTACCAAAGAAGCAGCAGAGCGGCTTGGCGTGAATGACTCGCGGATTCGTCAGTTCATCCGCGAGGGACGGCTACGGCGCAAGAAGCGAGGGCATCTCAACTTCATCCATCAAAGCGACGTGGAGAAGTTGGCGAAGGACTTGACCGATACCATGCGCAGGGGGCCGAAAGCCAACGTTACCCGGCTTCTCCCCGCGTCTGGCGAGGAGCCTACCGAATGACCCCCGCACCCCTCACCGCCGCCGAACTCGCCGCGCTGGAGGCGGAGTGTGCTCCGCGAGAGGTGCCGCCCTGCCCGGTGTGTAAAGCAGAGCGCATCCTGATTGCAGGCACTTATTACCGCTGCCCAAACACTCCCGAGGAGTATGGCGGAATGCACCCGGGAAACGCTCACTTCACCTTTGGGCAATGGCAAGCACCACGCACTGACCCGCGCATCCTCCGCCTCATCGCCGAGGTGCGCGCACGACGAGAGGAGACGCTGTGAGCGAGCACGCTGCCACCAAGCACCACAACCGCGCGATGCGCTTCACCGACCGCGCTATCGACGCGCGGCGGCAGGGAGATGCCGTAGCCGCAAAGGTGCTCTTCCGCAAGGCTTACTGGTCGGAGCGTAGGGCAGCGGAAGCCTTTGCCGACCGCCTCGACTTTGAGCCGACCCGCTCGATTCTCTACCGCAGCGCGGCCGTCCTGGCGGCAGATAGCGGCTACCCCGAAGAAGCGGAGAGGCTGTGCCGAGTAGCACTGGCCGGCTCACCTCCCGCCTGCGTAGCCGCGGAGCTGCGGGACCTGCTGCGGGAGGTGGGATGCTCGGCCTAACCGGCAGCGTCAGCCGCGCACCCTCTCCTGCTGCTGCCAGTTCCTCTACGTCGTAGCGTGTCTCTGCCCACGCCAGATACCGCGCGTGCTCCGCTTCGATCTCGGCCCACTCCAGCGGCCCCAGGCGCTCTATCGCGTGCCATAGCGCGTTCAGCGTATCCCCCGGCAGCATCCCGGAGCTGCGGGCCGCGAGGAGGTCCCCGGAGGCGAGGGGCACAGAGAGCAGGCGGGGGTGTCGCTTCACGGCAAGCTCTCCACAACGAATACCACACACTCCTTCCCCTTCCAGACGGCTCCGCTCTCCTGCCGCACGCTTCCGAGTTCCAGCCACTTCGGGGAGTCGTCCGGTACAATCGCGTTCGTGAACAAGCCATCGAGCAGCGGCTTTGCCCCGCCGACGATGTTGCACGTATCCATGACGCGCCCGCGGCGCACGATCAGCGATACGCGCACCTTCCCGGCAGCCTTCGGGGAGTCGGCCTGCAGCCAGCACCAACGCGCTAACTCCCGCGCCTGCTTCATCACCCGATGTCTCTGCGACCAATGCCCCCCGCGACGGGTCCGGTTGTCCGCGGTCTTGGCTACGTCCCACGGCACCGTGATCCGGGCAAGCTCCTCGCTCACGATACCGCTCCGCGCGCCCCTGCTGCGTCACAGGTGGCCTCCGCCCCGTCCGGCGACACTTCGCCCGCCGCTGCGGTAGCGGGCGCTGTGGCGGCTTGCAGTGTTTGCAGCGAAGCGACGGTAATCGTCACCACCCCTTCGGTATAGCTCAACTCCGAAATACGCCAATCCGTCACCACCCGTCGTTTCCCGGTGATCCCCCGTTCAATCGAGTTCAGTGTCTTCAGCAGGTTGCCGAGAAAGTCTGCCAGCCCTCGCAGGCCCAACCCGTCAGGAGTGACTGTGAGCCGGGAGGTGAGTGATCCTTTCGGGCGTAGTGGGTTCATCGCCGATCCCCTTCCTTCTGCGCCACGTAGCGCACCGCCACGCCCGCCTCCCCGAACAGCGCCAGTGAGCGGCGGATGCTCTCACCCCACTGCGGGTCCTCCAGGTTCGGCGCCGTAGCGATCACCTCCACCAGCCCGCTCTGCACGATGGCCCGCGCGCAGTCCATGCACGGGAACCAGGGCAGGTAGATGCGGCAGCCGGCCAGCGACACGCCACAGCGGGCCGCGTTGTAGACGGCATTCCGTTCTGCGTGTTCGGCCCAGAAATACTTCTCGGGCCGCTCGTGACGCTCCGGCGCCTCGTCGTTGATGCCGCGCGGAAAGCCGTTGTAGCCCGTGCTCCGGATCTCGTTGCTCGGCCCCACGATTACGCAGCCCACCTGCGTGCTGCGGTCCTTGCTGCGCGTCGCTGCCAGCCGCGCCAGGTCCATGAAGTAGTCATCCCAGCCGTTCATCCCCGCGCCTCCTTCGCTCGTCCTCTGTCCCGCCACCGGGTCGCACCGCTTCCACCACGGCCCGCACTGAATCCCGCCACAATCCGAGCTTCACGGCCCCCGCCGAAAGTTGAGCCTCTGTAATCGCGTAGCGGCGACGCTGGAGGCCCTCGGCCACCTCGCGGAACAGCAGCCCGCCTTCGCTCGGCGGAATGGGCGCTCCGGCCCCGTAGAGCGCCGTGACGACGCGCTGCAGTTCCGCCACGCACTCGGCGAGGCGTTGCGCCTGGTGTGCCTTCGTGCGGGTGCGCGCCGGGTTCCCGCTGGTGTAGGTGGCGGCGTGGTTGCGCGAGCCGCGAGCGCGGGCGGCGGCCTGTTGGGTGGTGGTGGTCATTGGGCATTCCTCTCCGCTTCTAGAATCGCACGTCCCCAGAGCTCGGCAATTTGGGGCAACACCGCATTCCCGCAGCCCTTCAGTCGGGATCGATAGCTGTCCAGCCCGCCGGATATCCCATCAGCCATTCCGAGAATTCCGGGTTCAGGATGTACTCCGGCCCATACGTCACGGAAACCCACTGCTGCAAGGTCAGGCCGAAGCCGTTGCCGTTCCGATTCCGCACTCGGCACTCCTCGCGGCGAGCTAAAAGCCGCTCCACGTCCTGCGCCCCGAAGTGGCTCGCGGTAGGGGTAGGCCACAAGCCAGAGCCGATCTCGGACGTGAGGGGCACCAATGGCGGAAGCTGGTATGCAGTGCCATTCCGCATCATACCGGAGCGAGGCCAGGTCCCTGAGAACGTGGTCAAACCCGCGCCTAAACAAGCCTGGGACGTTCTCCAAGAGCACGTAGCGCGGTCGTAGGATGCCAAGAAGACGGGCATACTCTGACCATAATCCGGAGCGAGGGTCTGACAGCCCTGCCCCTTCTGGGTTGGCCGCGCTGACTCCTTGGCAGGGGAAGCCTCCGCAAATAAGGTCAACTGGCTCAAGATCATCTCCTGTCAACGCCCTGATGTCCCCGAATTTCGGCACGTGCGGCCAGTGCTTCGTGAGCACCCGCCGCGCCCACGGATCAATCTCCACCTGCCACTTACAGGCCATCCCGGCACGCTCCAGGCCGAGGTCAAAGCCTCCGATACCCGCGAAGAGACTGCCAAAGGTCATCCCTTCGTCCCCTTCACCTGTCGCCGCCACTCGCTCGCCGGCAGCACCTCCGCCACCTCCGCGAGCCGCTGCGCCTGCGCTAAAGCCCGTTGGCTCGCGCGGTTCTCGCGTCGATAGCAAGTGCGGCACAGCCCGCCGCTTTGCGCGTCCCGCCCGCAGCCGGGGTGAGCGCAATGCCCCCGCGGCACCGAGAGCCGCCAGCGGGTATAGCAGCGGCTGCACAACCCCCGCCGCCGCTCTGTGGCCTCCAGGCAGCACGCCTCGGGCTCCGGGGCGGTGTCGGGCAGCTTGGCGGCGGGCGGGGTTGACTTCTGGCGCACCGGCTTGGTCTTGGGCTTGACCACGCCCGCTTGCAGATCCCAGCAGCAAGCCCACCACTCCCCCTCGGTCGCGTTCCGGAGGAGCACCTGTTCCCCGGACTGCCGCACCACCACGCCAGCCAGCGGGGGCAGGCATTGGTGCACGACGCACTGCCCCGGCTTCCACTGCGGCACCGGCTTTGGCCGGGCTTCACTCTGGTAACCAGGCGCGGCGGCGAATTCGGACATCAGGCGCACGATCATGCCGCTTGCTCCTGCCGGGTCGTCGCCGGAGTGGCGTTGAGCGCGTTGCGCCTGAGCTGCACGTGCGCCTGGAAATCCTCCAGCGTCAGGCCGGCCGCGCGATACCACGCCTGGCGTTCGGCGCAGAGGGCCGCATCGGAGGGGCCGCTTTCCAACTTAGGTTCACTCATGCTTTGCTGCCTTTCTTGGGCATGAAATCCCACTCCGGCATTCGTTTGCTCTGCTCGCCGCCAAACCGCACCGCGGCGCACTTGTGCTGGAGGCGGTCCACCAACTGCGAGGCACTGTGCGCCTGCTCGCGTTCGTTCCGGGCGCTCGCGTAGAGTTCTTCCAGCGCAGGCCATTCGTAGTTCGTGGTGGTCACTACGGGCCGGTTCTGCCCGTAGCGGAAATCCACTATCGGGAAAAGCACCTGATCCACCCACCAGGGCGTCGGCTTCTCGCGGCCGAGGTCATCCAACACCAGCACCTTCGGGCGGCGCAGCTCCTTCAACTCGCTATCGAGCCGATCATCCCGGCTGGCCTGCAGGAGCCGATTGTAAAGCTCCGGCGCCCGCTCGAACCGCACCTCAATGCCGAGCGCAAGGAGCGAACGGCAGAACGCAACGATCAGTGTCGTCTTGCCGGTGCCCTGAAATCCCCGCAGCGTGAACCCATGGCCCGGCACCGCTTCCCGGCTGGCCTTTACGAACGCCTCGCACAGCGCTACCCCGTGGCGGGTATCCGCCGTTACTGGGAAGCGGGCCTGGTAGGCGCTCAGGTCATCCTCGCCGGCCGGCAGGTTCGCCTTCCGCTTCCACAACGCTTCCCGCTGCGCCCGCTGGGCTTCCTCGCGTTCACGCTGCAGCTTGGCCTCCAGCACCGCGCAGTCTTTCAAATGAGCGTAGAGGATTCCGCCGGCATAGAAGTGGCCGGAAGTCATCACTACCCCGCACTCCGGGCAGGCTTTGCGCGCTTCCGCGGGAAGGTCACAGGGCGTCCCAATCATACTCAGCGGCGTGCTCGCGATCTTGGTATTGCACTCGACTAGCCGCAGGTGCCCCGCCTCGCCCTGTAGGCGTTCGGCTATCTCGGCTTGCAGGCGAGCCTGGGTAGCGGCTCCGGCTGCCCTGGCTTGGGCGCGCATCTCGGGCGTGATCTGGGTTTCGGGGTTGTTCATCGTGGGCAATCTTTTCCATGCGGCCCTGAGCACGGCAAACGATAAATTTCAGGCTCGTAACCTTCGGCACGTTGGGGTCGTTAAATACCTCGTCCGCAATCTGGCGGAACAAGGCCACCGAGCAGCCATTGGTAAAAAGACGCCTGCATTCAAAAAGTTCATCCTTCCGGGCATGCTCTCGCCAGCGTCCACCCATTCGCTCTAGCGCCTCGTCTAGGGCAAGAAGTTCTTCGTCGGTAAATCGGCGCGTGCCGTCAGGCAGCAATTCCACAGGCTTGTGGCTTTCGGTTTCCGGAACACACTCGGCGGTTGATTTCACCGAGACATCTGTTCTGACTTCCGTTGAATCCACGGGCACAATTAGTAAGTTAGTTTCTCCAGAACTGGAGAATGCAACTGTTCCTATTACATCTGCCGAATCCGGCAGAGCATCTGTTGATTCCGGCAGGGGTCTGTCGAATTCATCACCCCCCCATCTGTCGGATTCGGCAGGCTCTTTAGTCACTTCAGGGCGCTGGGTTTGGGGTTCCCCGAGACACAAAAACTCGCGTTCATCGGCAAAGGCGAAGTAGTTGCGGGCGTCCCCTTTAGTCTTGTCCCACTGCTCTTTCAGCAGCACTCCCTGGTTCACCAGCGAGTCGCACACGCGTCGGATTTTCGCCGCAGTCCAATAGGGGAACCATTCCCGCATCGCTTCGTAAGAGTTGTAAACCCAAGTGCGGCCCTCGATTTGATTAGCCCCGCGACGCCGGGCGCCATTGATCCAGCCCTTAAAGCCCTGGATCATTACCGCCTCTTCCAGCCCCCCGTAGAGGGTGACGTGAGCAGGATTAAAGCCGTGAGTGTCGCACGCCATGTCGTCGCCTACCCCTCGCCTTCCACCGCGTCAAAGCTCTCTGCCGGCTCGTGCCACTCGTCCAACACGCGCCCGAAGCCGAAGCACTCCGGGCAGTCCCGCGTGTCTGTGAAGTAGCACTCCCGGCACGGCAGCAGCATCCGCATCTCCACAAACCGCTCACCGTCGCGCGTCACTACGGGGCGAGTCTCGCCATTCGCCAGCGTCACGTAAGCCATCGCCTACCCCTCGCCTTTCGCCGCGCGATACCCCGCCGCCGTCACCGTCGCCCACCGTGCGCCCTGCTCTGCCGCCAGGAGGCGCGCTGCCCGTTCCGCGAGCTGCCGCGTCACCAGCCGCTCGTTCAGGTCCGCGGCGTGCGTGTCGCGAGCTTGGAGCGCATCTGCATCCCAGCGTAAACCCGGCTCGTCTTGGCGAGGGTGGTAAATCACCTCGTAAGCCATCATCGTGTCTCCATCTCCGCGCTGCGCTCCGGCATCTCCGGCCCGCGGGTGCTGGCGCTAGCTGCCAGACGCTGCTTCGATTGACCGGCGGTTCTGCTCCAACATTGCATCAAGCGCCCACTCGCGAAGTTGTCGGCGTCCGTAGAAGCGAATCTCTGCGTGCGGGTCTTCAATCAGAAGCGTGCTCTCGTCGCCGTTTGGATGGACAACCCGTAGTTCAATCCGCGTCGCGGGAACCAGTGCGCCGTGATAGCTCAGCCAGAGGCCCTGCGAGTTCTCCTGTGTGCCGTAGTGCACGCCGTAAGGCGTCTTGAATTCGGTTTCAAAATTCGGCAGTGGATAGCCGTCCTGGTCTTGCCAGTCGTCGCCATGGCGGTGGTCTTCGTGGAAGCGCACGCCTTTACCATCGCGACAATCGTGCATTTTAGAAGTGGTGGTTGTTTCGTCGTTCATCATTCATCTCCAGGGCCGCACCTCGCGGCCGTTGTCGCTTCCGTCGTCGTCGCCCTCGCTGCGCCGTTCGGCAGCGCTCCCAGCACGCCTCGCAGGTGCGCCCGTAGGTGCCGCGGGTAACGTGCTCGGAGGCGCCGCAGTGCTCACAGGTCACTCGGGCTAGGCCGTTACAGTCATGCCCGAAAGCTCGAACTGTTCAGGCCGACTGGCTTGTCGAAGCCCTATCTGGTAGCTCTCCCAGGCCCGCGAAACGGCTCCTGAGCCCGGGAAAAGGTCATGGAATTCGTCCTCTGCTTCCATGCCAAGCACCTTGAACAGCCACACGCACACGTCGTCTGGCTTGGCTCCGGTGAAACCACGTCGAAGCGTGATATTAGCGGCTACCCAGTCCCGCACGGTGCGCTGATCGCGGGTTCGCCTCCGGCCACCTCGAACGATCACTGGCTCCCAGGCGTAGGCCACGCCGACCCCAGGCTTAAACGAGCAGAACGGCTTGACCCAGGACATCACTCGCACGTCTTCCGGGCAAAGGGGCAGGATGGCTCGCAGTGAGGGGCTATGCAGCGAAAGCGCCCACCCATCCGGGAACTCGTCCGAAAGTCGCGCGATGAGCGCCGCATGGGTTTCAATGCGGTCGTAATCCAGCGCTTGCGGGTGGAGGTGAGCGTAAAAGGACGCCAGGCCCAGATAAGGAGGATCTGCATACGCGAACTTCACAGCAGCACCAATTCCCGCGCTTCCCCGTCCCGCTCGACCATCACCCGGTAGCCGTCGCGGATGTGACGGCGCACCAGCGCGGAGAGCTTCACGGAATCCCGCAGCACCTGGGTCATCGGCTCCCCCGTGGTCTGGGAAAGCTCAGCCAGCAGGTTGTATTGGTCGCGGCTGAAGTCGGCGTTTACGCGGGTCGTCTTACTGCTCATCGCTGTGTCTCCTCTGGAGTCACTCGAATTATACAAGTTATTTGAGTAACTTGAAAGTCAAAAGTTGCGGAAGTTTTTGGAGTTACGGAACTCTCTCGAATGACTCGCGTTACACTAGCGAGAGAGGAACCCGATGCCTGAAATTGTCCGAGCCAATGTCGCCATCCCGGCGGATGCTCATAGCTCCCTGAAATCGACTGCCGCCCTCCAGCGAGTGAGCGTGAAGGCGCTGCTTCCCGCAGTGCTGATCCTCGCCACGCAGGACCCGTCCCTGATCGAGCGGGCCATCCCCCTCGCGCGGGAGCTGGAGGCGCAAGGGCAGCCGTGGGAGTCGCGTCGTCCTGGTCGCAAGTCCGCCTAGCCCACGCGGCCCCCTCGCGGTGCTGCCCGCCTGTGTGCCGGCGAGTGCAAACATAAGCGCTCGCATCAGGCGGCTTCCAACGCGAGCGACTGCTGCGGTGAAACGGTAGGCTCTGCGATCAGCCGGTAGCGGAACACGCCCCGACCGAGGTTGACGGAATCGATCTGCCAGCCTTCTTCGCGGAGTTCGTATAAGCGGGACGTATAGCGTCGCCCGCCGGATTTCTCCATGTCGCGTTGTGAAAGCTCCCGGTGTTCCCGGAAGGCTGCGATCCGGGCGCGGCGCCGGGAAGCGCGGGCGTTCGCTTCATCGGTGAGTAGGCTCATCACTTGCCGCCTTTCGGTCGCGGGGGCAGTTTGGCGAAGGTGAGCGCCTTACCGATGTTCAGCCCCCAGGTGAACCACGCGCTCATGAAGTAGCTGCCGCCGAAATGCCCGTTCGGGGTTTCGAAGTCAATCCGGCGGCTCGGAACGATCACCTCCACCCCGTGCTTGGCGAAGAGTGCCTGCCGCTTCTGTCCTTCCAGCGCTGTGAGCGGCATCAGGAGTGCGAAAGGCTTGCCCAACTCGTAGCAGCGCTCCAGCCACTGCTCTTTCAGGCTGAACGGCGGGTTGGTAATGGAGCAGTGCCAGCGCCCCGTATGCAGCCCATGCATTCCCTGCGCGGGGTCCCATTCGAGGAAGTTGGCGCCTGCGACGTGAACCGTAATCCTTCCGCCTTCAGTGCTGAGTGGCTCAGGCAAGGAGTCGGAAGCGATCACGGAATACCCACGCTCACCTAGCGCATAGGCGAGGTTGCCCTTCCCGCAGGCCGGCTCCCAGATGCACCAATCCGGATGCACGAATGGATACAGCAACTCCAGCGCAGCCGGCTCGGTCTGGAAGTGGTCGGCCTTCCGGTTCACCATGGTCGCGGGCTTCTTGGTCCGCTTGGCAGGCGCGGCGGGCTTCTCCACGATCTGCACGTCTTCAAACTCAATCAGCGACATCATCACTTGCCGCCTTTCGTGGGACCAGGGCAGCCGGCGAACGGGGGCACCGTCGCGCCGTTGGGTCGGCCGCAGAAGCCGCAGCGCCACACGCCGGCCGCGCGTCGCCAGGCGTGCACCTGGGGAAACGAGAGGCCAGGCGTGGAGGCGTCGAACGACTCGCGCTCGCCGAGGTGGAGCTGCAGGCCGTCGGGTCCGAGCGAGAGCACGGCGGGGAGGTAGTTCACAGCACACCTCCCGTCGCTTCCTCGATGGCGGCTTCCAGCGCTTGCCGCGAGCCGATCTCCTGCCACTGCGGCCAGAGCTTGGCGGCGAGCCGTCGCGGGTTCAGCGCGGCTTCCATCGCCTGCACACGGCGCTCGAGCGCGGAGTAGCGCAGATCCTCTTCGGTGGATGCGCCGGCCGTTTGCGGCGACAGGCCCATGTCCCCGGCGTAGCGGTCCTGCGGCGTCTCGCGGAGGGTGTCGGCGTAGAACTCGGTGACGGTCTCCGGCTGGCGGGTTACCGGCTCGTAGGCGGCATCCCCGGCGGCATCGGGGCCGACCTCGCTCAGCAGGTAGGCATCGGGAGACGGCCGCGCTTCCCGGTCGGCGGCGCGGGCCTCTTCGATCAGCACGCGGGCGCCGTTCACGGTAGAGCAGTGCGCGAGGGCCGCGTGGCACGCCTGGAGCACGCGGGCCTGCCGCTCGCCGTCGGTGTCGCCCTTGACGTGGCTCCGCGCTTCGATCTCGCAGAGGGTGCCGTAGGGGATGTTCTCGAAGTCAGGCCAGAACTCCGGCGGAATGTAGCCGTAGATGCGGACCCGCTGCCGGCCGATCCAATAGGAGAAGCCGTTGCGCAGGCAGAACTCGGTGAACAGGGCGCGGCTGCCCTTGCCTTTGCCGATCTGCTGGTCATACTCTGCAATCAGTTCGCAGATTTCGAGTTCCGCGAGCGTGCTGCGGACGACGCGGGCCTGGATTTCCTGGCTCAGCCAGACATCATCCCGGCCGGTGTGACGGGTCGGGCGCACGAACTCCGGAGCGAGTTCCAAGGCGTCCGTAGTGTTTTGGAGCTCCAAAACGGGGGCAATGGCGGTGGTCATCACGCGCCCTCCAGGCGGCAGAACTCCACCACCCACACGTAGGGGTTAGCGTCCCAACTGTCCGCGCCGTTGATCTTGCCCCAGAGGCTATGAAATGAACTCAGCGGCGAGTGCCAACCGAAGTCGTCTTCTGCGGAGAGGTAGTCTCGGTACATCCAGCGAGACCGCGCCTCGTCAAATTGCCGCCCAACGCCTTCTGCTAGTGCGCCTTCTTTGGTTAAGTCTTGTAGGCGCTCCACGCGCGCGTCGGCAATCCCCAGCGTGATTCGGGATGCCCAACGGGTCATGTGAATGGACACCCGCGTCTTGCCGGCCCAATCGGGCTTCGGACCATCCGCTAGGTAGTGGAGGCGCGACTGCCCCTCTAGCGGGATTTCGGACGGGGCGAGGTGGTCATACTCGCGGGCCGCGCACCACGTCTCCTTCACCCATAGATTGCTACCGGGCACGCCGTAAGGGCTATGCTGCGAGATGCGCCGAGGGTCGCCACACTCCAGGCCCAGCCACTCCCGGCCGCGAGCGGTGAAGCGACAAAGCCCAGAGACGGGCGCGAGCGGCTGCGGCTTGACAATCCGGCGCGTCTGGGTTTTCTTGCCGTCGCGGATGGCCTGAACCATCGCGGCGGAGAAAAGAATCGGATGCTCGTTAGAGGTGCTCATCACGCAGCCGCCTTTCGCCACCAGCCCCACTTCTGGGCGCAGCGCTCGCAGTAGCGAAGCTGGCAGACTTTGTTGTTGGTCACGTCGGCCTTCATCACGGCCTTTAGGTGCTGCTGCCCTGCGCTGATTTCGCGGTAGCAGTCGGCGCAGCGGTAACCCTTCTGCGCCTTCGGGTAGGTGGACGCACTGAAGCTCATCTAGGCAGCCCTCCGACCCGCTTCCGGGTCCGTCGCGTCGAGGCTCGCGAGCCGCGTGATGGCCTGCTTGCGGAGCGTGCACGCCTCCCCGCCGTCGCAGCTCTCCGTGTGCTCGATCAGCAGCCTGCAGAGAGTGCGCCATTCGACCAGGTTAGCCCCGTAGAGGTCCGCGAGGCCCTGCCCTCCCAGGAGCAGCCCGAAGGCGGCGGGCAGCAGGCGGCGGTCGGCCTGGAACGCCTGACAGTGACCGAACAGGCGAGCGTGGAACCCGCCGTCGCGCTGCTGCGTCAGGTGGTCGAGGCGGCGAGCGATGGTGAAACACTGGTTGTTCGTGAGGTCGCGTCGCCGGCCGGTGAACTCCGGCAGCCAGACGGCAATCCCGCGGCGCATGCGCTCGTCGGCGTCCTTCCCGGAAGCCGGGCGCCCGTGCGTATAGCAGTAGACCCCCCACGCGCCGAACATCGCGCCGTTTCCATCGCCTTCGCGGCGGTCACGCGGGCGGCGCGGCTCGAAAGGCTTGGACGTGGGAGCGGGTGGCGGGGGCAGGTTCCGCCAGTTGGGGCGGAAGTGCGCAGCAAAAGGCGTGGTGGCGTAAAGGCTCATTAGCGGAACGCTCCAAGAGTAGTCGGCTCAACCGGCGCAGGCGTGTCGAACAGGGTGGCAGGGCACGCCTGCGCGGGAGCAGAGTGTCAGTCGGCGGCTTTCGCGGTCACGCGCTGGGTGGCCGCTTCGTATTGCGCGACGGTCAACGCTTCGAACTTGAAGTCAGTCCGGATACCGAGGAAGTCCGCGGTGTCCTTGCGGAAGGCGGCTTTCTCTTCCGGCGTGCTGATCTCGCTGTTCTTGGCCTGCGCGTAAGCGGCACGGTAGGCACGGTAAGCGGCGGCTATCGCCGGGTCCGGCTGGCTATCCGCAGGCTTGTCGGCTTGCGTGGCAGCGGGCCGAGGGGCGGCAATCGGAGCCGGGGCAGGGGCGTTGCCGCCGTCAAGCCACGCCTTGATCTGCTCGCCGCAGTCCTCGTTCACCTGAAACACGCGGCCATCAAAGAGCGAGGTGCGGTCCTTCGAGACGGTGGCGTTGTGCTCGTGATCCAACTCGAACACGACGGTGAACTCATACTCCAGCCCGTCGCGCTGAATGGCGCGCATACCGACCTTCTTGGGCACCTGCTTGCCGTATTGATTCGTCTCCAGAACGTATTCCGTCTTGGTCCGCATCGTCGCGATGATGTGGAGCGGCGATTGCAATACCTGCTGCTTGAAGTCCTCGTGCTTGCGGGTGATGGAAGCCCAGTTCGTGAAGGCGTTGCTGTTCCGGTTGCTCTTGTCCAGCGCTTCCTTCTGCTGCAGCAGCCCGCCGTCCCCGTCCCAGGCGTGGGTGAGGGAGTCGATAATCAGCACGTCGTAACCGTGCTTCTCGGCCAGCTTGATCGCCTCGGAATACTTCTCCGTGGTGAAGGGCGCATCGAGCTGGATCACGTCGTAGGTGAAGCGGTCCCCGTAGAGTTCCCCGCTGCCGTTCTCGCTGTCGATCAGGATGATCTTGCTGCCGAGTCCAGAAGCCAGGCGCAGGGCGCTGAAGGTCTTACCGCTGCCCGCCGGCCCATTCATCGCCAGCTTCATTGCCACGCGTTTGCGTTCGGCTTTTCGAATTTGCAGTGCCATAATCGTGTCTCTCGTCTCTGCGCGGCCTGTTAGTCGCTAAAAGGATCGTTGTTGCGGTCGGTCACGACGGCGGCGGGGAAAGCTAACTGCGGAGTGTCGCTGGCGGGGATGCCTACCCTGCCGCAGCAGCCATCCTCGATCAGGACTTGCACCTCGTCTCCCGAGGAGACGCGCTCCACCCAGACCTGTGCGTGTTTCTCGGCAGCCATCTCGGCGACCAGCGCCAGACTCTTCGGATCAAGGAGCGAGCCATCCCGAATGAGGAGCAGCGGCAACCGGCGGTCTCCGGCCAACCCTAGCGCTACCGAGACCCGCAACTGTTCCGCGCTGCTCGCCTGGCTGAACGGCAGTCCGCGATAGGTCAGCCCGCCGTCGGACCCGAACCCCAGGCCCTCTACCGGGTAATCGGCGGCGGCAATCTGCAGTGCCTTCTCGGCGTCAATCGCCGCGATTTCACCCGTCAGGCGCTCTACCTCGGCTTGCTGCGCGGTCACGGTATCCGCGAACAGCAGCCGCCGACGCTGGTCGCGGACCTGCTGATTGAGGCGCTCTGTATCGCGCACCATTGCCCGCAGTGCTTCCGGGTCTTCATCCGTCAGGCAGGCTACTCGCGCAGTGGCCTCCGCATAAGCGAGGTCGTGCTCCGCGCAACGGGCGGAGAGGTCCGCTTGCCGCTGCTGTAGCCGCGCGATCTCCTGCTGCGTGTCTCGGAGTTGGGCCTGCAGCGAGGCGCCAGCCTGTCGGAGTTGCTCCACATGCTGCCGAGCCCCCGCGTTGGTCCGGTTCGCGGCTTCCGCCGAGGTGAGTTGCGACGTGAGTTCTACCAGGGAGACTTCCACGGCGGGAGCGTCGGGGTAATCCGGCATGGAGGCGAGGGTGGCCTGCGCCTTCTTCAGGTCCCGCCCTGCTTCCGTGCGGTCCTGGTAGAGGCCAGCGCGGCGCTCGTTCAGTTCCGTCAGGTCAAGACCGATCAGTCGCGCTACGGCATCCGCCTGCGCCTGTGGGCGTTGGCGGGTGAAGGCGAGCGGGTCAAAGGCGAGGTCGCCGACCAGTTCGTCTAGCAGGGCTTGCGGCGAGCTGAACTTGCGGTTGCCGTCTCCTCGCAGCGAGAGAGCGGGGTTGCCGTCCGGCTTCACGATCAGTTCTGCGACGATGGAACCGAGGTCGAGCCGCACGCGCCCAGAGTCGGCGCCTTCTCGCAGCATCACCTCGGGGTGGGTCTTGCGGCCCGCGAGGACATACATAATGCTGTCGAGTAGCGAGGACTTCCCTTGTCCGTTCTCTCCGCCTACTACAATCAGGTTGCCGATGGGTTCCACGCGCACCGCGTTGATGCGCTTGATGTTCTCTATTTCCAGGCTGACGATGCTCAAAGGGTCTGAATGCATGTGCTTCTCTGTTTCCGCGAGTAGTCTCGCTGTTCTCGTCTCTGCGCGGCCTGGCGAGTGGCGTCCCGTTCCCTCCGCCGAGCGCGCTGCCGGGGAACCGCCCGGCGCGGAAGATGTGTCAGGCGGCGAGCGCTTCCGTCTCGGCCGCGAGGTCGCGGAAGAACATCCGCACCCGCTGCGGTGCGCCGGCGAGGTCGGCGTAGTAGTCCTGCGATCTGTAGGCGTGCCAGATATCCATGGTCGCGCTGGCAATACCGTCCCCGGATAGGTCGCCCCGAAAGGCAGCGAGGGCAATAGCGGGGCACCCTTCGGAAAGCAGCGCTGGCTTATTACAAAGCAGAACTGCCGCCGTGCAGGGGCCCATCGTTTCGTGGCTGGCAAAGAAGCTGCTTCTCCACTCCACGCGGCACTGCGCGGCCCGCTCCGCCACGATGCGGCATTCAGCAGCGGTCAACATCAGCGTCGCTCCTCTTCCATCGCGCCCTGCTGCTCTGCCACGGAGTAGAGCACCACTCCGATAGCGACCAGCATCCCCAGCCCACATAGTGCAATCGCGGCACACAGGAACCACATCGTCGTGTCTCCCCCTGCGATCTCCCAGGACCGTCGCGCCACGAAGTTCCAGACGAACACGAGCGCGAGGTAACTGACGGCGGCGGCGCCCGCGTAACCGAGCACGCGCCAGAACTGCTCTAACTCCGGCTCCCGCTCACTCGCGGCGTCGGCGAGCGCGTCAAACGGGTGCGCGGCCCGCTCCGTCGCCACGCCCGCGAGGCCGTAAGCGGCGGCAGGGTCGGCGAGGTTGGAGAGGTGCGCGGCCTCGCGGCGGCGGTTTTCTCGTGCGTAAACGGTCATCGGCGGATACCCTTTCGCATCCCGAGGTAGAGGCTGAAGCGGAGACGGGCAATGGACAAAGCGCGATCAAGCACAAGACACCTCCTCGCACTCGGCGGGATGCGGCACTTCTTCCGCCGGCTGATCGCAGAACAGGCAGTCGCGGCGCCCAGCAGGGTTGAGGAACGTAGCCCGCCCGCACTTCCAGCACGTCTTGCGCTGGGAGTAAGGCAGTTCCGCGCACAGTTGCGCCTCCAGGCTGTCTGCCGCCCGCTCGTATTCCGCGTGGCGCTGTCCCCGGGCGTGCGGGTCGAGGAGCTGCCCATCGGTGTCCAGGTAGTGCGCCAACTGGCGGACCTCGGTAGCCTGCTGCAGGAGTTGCTTGCTCACAGCGTCACCTCCACGGGTCGCACGTAAGGCTGGTGGGTGGTCTGCTCGTGTCCGCACGGGGCGAACCAGCGCTTATCGCCGGCCCACTCCTGGCGGGGCGTCAGTTCCAGCGCCATGAACTGGCAGCGGCAACCGACGCGCATGCAGAGGAACACGACATTGCGGCGCAGCGCCCAACCGGGGAGGAGCGGCAGGTCGTGGGTGCAGGGCTTGCCTGCCGGAGGCGCAGCGGGGGTAAGGGAGTAGTTCACGGGTTCACCGCGCCATTCTTCGCCGACGCGAGCTTGGCAATGATCGCTGGAGCGTTATCGCCCTCTACGACGTGGGCAGCCAACACGCCCAACGCCCATTCGAGTTCTGCGGGGTAGTCGTGGCGCAGCGTGAGGAATTCATCCCAACACCAGTCCAATGACACAGCGATCAGCCCAGCAACCATGCGGTGTCGCACGTCCTGATCCGCCGCTCGTTTGAGCAATTCGGCGACGAGGGCATGCGATTGCCAATTCAATTTGGCCCCGTCGAGGTTGGCCCGGGTGAGGTTGGCCCCGTCGAGGTTGGCCCGGGTGAGGTTGGCCCCGTCGAGGTTGGCCCGGGTGAGGTTGGCCCCGTCGAGGTTG
>Ga0255338_1003327_pt1 | contig 19619 bp, 13 predicted proteins | sample MeOH1_35cm_T4_19_FD_203715 | JGI IMG/M metagenome (GOLD analysis project Ga0255338, IMG submission 203715) | Sandy soil microbial communities from University of British Columbia, Vancouver, Canada - MeOH1_35cm_T4_195 | ecosystem: Engineered > Artificial ecosystem > Sand microcosm > Unclassified ...
CCTGGTACTCGTCGACCACGAACCACTTGTACTGCTGGCGCACCGACGCGGCGACCCGGTCGTCCTCGGCGAGCAGGGCGGCGCCGATCAGGAGGACGTCCTCCATGTCCATCCGGCCCTGCTCGCGCTTGAGCTCCTCGTAGGTGCTGAACACGTGGGCGACGGTGGCGGCGTCGAGGCCGCTCACCTCGCGGTGCCGGGTCGGCGCCACCCGCTCGTAGGCGTCGGGGCGGACGTTGCTGACCTTGGACCACTCGATCTCGCTGGCCAGGTCGCGCAGCAGGCCCTGGTCGACCTGGAGGCGGTTGCGCCGCGCCGCCGCGGCGACCACGGGGATCTTCGAGTCGATCAGCTGCGGCGGCTCGCCGCCGTAGACCTTCGGCCAGAACCAGCGCAGCTGGCGCAGCGCGGCGGAGTGGAACGTGCGCGCCTGCACCCCGGGGGCGCCGAGGCTGCGCAGCCGGGCGCGCATCTCGCCGGCCGCGCGCGTGGTGAACGTGACCGCGAGCACCTCGGTGGGGTTGTAGGTGCCGGTCGCGACGCCGTACGCGATCCGGTGGGTGATCGCCCGGGTCTTGCCGGTGCCGGCGCCGGCGAGCACGCGGACCGGTCCGCGGAGCGCCTCGGCCACCTGGCGTTGCTCGGGATCGAGCGCCTCGAGCAGGCGGTCGGCGCTCATCTGGGCTCCCTGGGAAATGTTTCACCCCGTCGGTTGGTTGGGTCTGCCAGAAGCCTAGTTGCGAGGAGCGACAATCCCGATGTCCACCCAGACCCCCGGCACGTTCACGATGTACTCGACACCCTGGTGCGGGTACTGCCACCGGCTGAAGAGCCAGCTGGACCGTGAAGGCATCGAGTTCGACGTCGTCGACATCGAGCAGGACCCGGCCGCGGCCGAGCTGGTGATGTCGGTCAACGGCGGCAACCAGACCGTGCCGACGCTGGTCTACCCCGACGGCACCGCCCAGACGAACCCGTCGATCGCCCAGGTCAAGGCGAAGCTCGCCGCACTCGCGGCCTGAGCATCGCCGGCGGCTGTCCGCCTCCGGTCTGATCGGGGCGAGTCGTTCGGCGACAACGAGGGCGCCAGCACTGGGCAGGGGCGTGTCGAGGCATGATCGCGCGCCGGTTGCCACCGCAGAGCCCTGAACGGCCCGCGCCGAGGACTCTCCGGTGGCAACGGACGCCCGGCCGCACCCGACCGCTCCGCTCAGCCCCGCGCCTCCCCTCGCCGTCGCTGCCTTCCCGCCGTGGCACCAGCGGTTTGCCTGGCCACGTCCTTGACGAACCAGGCCTGCGCGTAGGGGTTGTCGTTGTACCGCTCGACCGGCTGGTAGCCGGCCCGGGCGTACATCGCGATCGCCTCGACGAGGGTGCCGTTGGTGTCCAGGTGGATCCGACGGAACCCGAGCTCGCGGGCCTGGTCCTCGAGGTGCGCGAGCATGCGGGAGCCGAGGCCGGCGCCGCGCCAGTCGGGGTGCACCCACATCCGCTTGATCTCACCGGTACGCGCGTCCAGGCGTTGTACGCCGCCACACGCGACCGGCTCGCCGTCACTGGTCGCGACCACGAAGACGCCCGCGGGTGATGACATCGCCTCCGGGTCCTTCCCGAGCGCGTCGCCCGGGTCGAAACCGCCCGGGAACCGGCGGTCGAGCTCCGCGACGTAGCGGCTCACCGCCTCGACCGCGGCCGGCTCGTCCGGCGGCACCGTGCGCAGGTGCACCGTCGCGGCGCGCACGAGGAGGTCGGCGGTCGCCAGCGCCTCGGTGAGCCGGTCGCGCTGCCGGTCGGTGAGCGGCGCGATCAGGGCGGCAGCCCGCTCCTCCGAGCGCACGTCGAGCTCGCGCCGCACCCTCGCGCCCTCGGGCGTGAGCGCGACCAGGCGCCGCCGCCGGTCGGCCGGGTCGGGCCGGACCTCGACCACCCCGGCCCGGGTCAGCCGGCGCAGCAGCCGGCTCAGGTAGCCGGAGTCCAGGTCGAGCCGCTCGCGCAGCTCGCGCACGGTCGTCGCCGCCTCGCCGATCTCGAAGATCAGCCGGGACGCGCCCAGCGGCCAGCCCAAACCGAGGAACGAGTCGTCGAGCGCGCCGACGCGCTGGGTGTAGGTGCGGTTGAACCGGCGAAGCGTGGCGGTGTGACCGGGAGGAGACGTGGTGGCCATTCTCTGACTCTAGTCAGAGAATGGCTCGGATCACCACTGCCCGGGCAGCGGCCCGCCGTACCAGTGCTCGACCAGCGAGCGGGAGATCGAGACGCCGCCGGGCAGCACGAGGGTGCCGGCCTCGGCCTCCGCCCGCATCTGCGCGCGGGTGAACCAGCGGGCGTCCTCGATCTCCTCGCCGTCGACGGAGATCTCGGTCGACTCCGCCCGGGCCACGCAGCCGATCATGAGGCTGCGCGGCAGCGGCCAGGGCTGGCTGCCGAAGTAGTCGACCTCCCCGACCCGGACGCCGGCCTCCTCGAGCACCTCGCGGCGGACCGCCTGCTCGATCGACTCGCCGGGCTCGACGAACCCGGCGAGGGTCGAGTAGCGGCCCGGCGGCCAGGCCGGGTGCCGCCCGAGCAGGCACCGGTCCTCGGGCGCCTCGCCGTCGACGACGACCATGATCACGGCCGGGTCGGTGCGCGGGAACTCCTCCCGCCCGCAGGCGGTGCAGCGCAGCACGTGGCCGAGCTGGCCGGGCTCGAGGACGCCGCCGCAGCGCGGGCAGTGCCGGGTGGCGAACAGCCACTCGGCGATCCCCACCGCGTGCACGACGAGCGCGGACTCCCGCTCGTCGACCTGGGCGACGATGCCGCGCAGCCCGGTCCAGGTGTCGTCGGCCGCCTCGGGACCGGTGACCACGGCGAAGTGCACCACGCCCTCGAGGTCGCCGAGCAGCACCCGGGTGCCGTCGGGGGCCTGCTGCGGCGACACCCACGGGACGTGCCCGTCGACCATGCGGAACCGCGTGCCGGCGAGCACCAGGACCCGGGTTGCCGGGTCCGCCCAGACCTCGCGCAGCCAGTCCTCGTCGACGCGCCGGTCGGCGATCCGGTCGTGGGCGTACCGCGACAGGGCGATGTGCACCGGTCCGCCGACCGGTCGCTCGTCGTGAGGATCCGCGCTCACCGGTTCAGCCACCGCGAGAACGCCTCGGTGTTGTACGGCCGGCCGAGGAAGTCGGCGACCAGGTCGGCCGCGTCCTTCGACCCGCCCGGCGCCAGCACGGTGTCCCGGTAGCGGTGCGCGGTCGCGGGCGCGAGCAGGTCGTCGGGGTCGAAGGCGCTGAACAGGTCCTTGGCGATCACCAGGGACCACATGTAGGTGTAGTACGCCGACGAGTAGCCCTCGAGGTGGCCGAAGCCCGCGTGGAAGTGCGTGCCCTCGAGCGGGGTGACCAGGCTGTACTCGGGGTAGAGCTGGAACATCCGCGCGGTGATGTCCTCGGGCACCTCGACGTGCAGCTTGTAGGACAGCGCCGCGTAGAACATCTGCGTGCGCGCCAGGAAGCCCTTCCCGAACTCGTCGGCCGCCCGCATCCGGTCGACCAGCTCGGCGGGGATCGGGGTCCCGTCGGCGTCCTGGGCGAAGAGCCCGAGCACCGCGGGGTCCCAGGCCCACTCCTCGAGCATCTGCGAGGGCGCCTCGACGAAGTCCCACTCGGTGGCGACCCCGGAGAACCGCACCCACTCGTGCCGCCCGGCGAGCACGTGGTGCATGAGGTGGCCGAACTCGTGGAAGAGCGTGACCACCTCCTGGTGCTCCATCAGGCCGCGGTTGAAGTTGCACACGAGGACGCCCTCCGGGAGCTGCCTCCCGCGAACGCCGGGCACCAGGTCGAACTGTGCGGCGTGGTTGTACTTCCGGTCGCGGGGGTGCAGGTCGAGGTGGATGCGACCGATCCGCCGGGTCGAGCCGTCGGGGGCGTCCAGGTGCACGTCGTACGACGTGACCTCGGCGTGCCACGTCGGCACGTCGACGGGCTCGTAGGTGAGCCCGAAGAGCCGGCCGGTGACGTCGAGCAGGCCCTGGTGCACGCGGGCGAAGTCGAAGTAGCGGCGCACGTCCTGGGCGTCGACGCCGTACTGCTCGCGCTTGACGGCCTCGAAGTAGTAGCGCCAGTTGGACAGGTCGATCTGCTCGACGCCGTCCTGCGCGGCGCGCGCCCGAAGCACGGCGAGGTCGCGGTGGCCGGCGTCGTGGGCGTCCGCGGCGATCCGATCGACGAACTTCTCGATCTCCGCGCCGCTGCCGATCATCTTGATCTCGGCGTCGAAGTCCGGCCAGTTCGGGTAGCCGAGCAGCCGGGCCTTCTCGTCGCGCACCCGGAGCAGCTCGCCGAGGACGACGTCGTTCTCCGGCCAGGCGAGGTTGAAGTACTCCATCGCCACGGCCCGGCGCGCGTCGGCGTCGCGGCTGTGCGCGAGGAACGGGTGCACGTCGGGGTACTCGGTGGTGATCCGGACCCGGCCCTGCTCGTCGGCGGGGTGGGACTCGGCGAAGTCGGCGGGCAGGCCCTCGAGGGCGGACCCGGGCACGAGCGCCTCACGGCGACCGTCGCGGATGTTGCGCGAGAAGCCCTGGCCGAGCTCGGTCTCGCGCTCGTTGAGCGCACGCAACCGGTCGCGGGTGGCCTCGTCGAGGGCGACACCGGACCGGCGGAAGCCGCGCAGGGCATCGGTCAGCATCCGCCGGGCGCCGTCGTCGAGGGGGTCCTGCCGCACGCTCGAGAGCTGCTCGAAGACCTCCTGGTCGAGGTGCAGGTCGTTGCTGAACCGGCGGGCCTCCACCTCGATCGCCTCGGCCAGCTCGATCACCTCGGGATCCGGATGGACCGAGGACAACAGGCTGGTCGCCGCGAACGCGTTCGCCAGCGCGATCGCGGCGTCGTTCCAGAGCTGCAGGATCGCGGTGTCCCCGGGCGCTGCGGTCTTCAGGGTGGCCACCTCGTCGGCCGCCGTGCGCAGCGACCCCCGGCCGCGTTCCTCCAGCCAGGCCGTCCAGCCGTCCGGTGTCGAGGGCAGGTCGATCGGCTCCGTCATGGGTCGCAGGCTAGCCCGAGGCCGGTGGCGCGGTCGCGCGAGTTGCGGACCCCGGTGGTCGAGCGGTGGTCGAGCTGCGGTCGAGCTGCGGTCGACCTGGGCCCGCGGCTGGGCGTCCCTTGTAGTTTTCCGGCCATGAGCACGCACGTCGGCGCCGCGCCCGGCCAGATCGCGCCCACCGTCCTCCTGCCCGGCGACCCGTTGCGGGCGCGCTGGATCGCGGAGACCTTCCTCGACGGGGCCACCTGCTACAGCGAGGTGCGGGGCATGTCCGGCTTCACCGGGACGTGGCGGGGTCGGCCGGTGTCGGTCCAGGGCTCCGGCATGGGCCAGCCGTCGATGGCGATCTACGTCAACGAGCTGTTCGCCGAGTACGACGTGCACAGCATCATCCGGGTCGGCTCGTGCGGCGCGCTCACCGACCGGCTCGCCCTGCGCGACGTGGTGCTGGCCTCGGGCGCGTGCACCGACTCGTCGATGAACCGGCTCCGCTTCCACGGCCTCGACTACGCGCCGGTGGCGGACTTCTCGCTGCTGCGGGCGGCGTACGACGCGGCGGCGGCCCGCACCGACGTGACGACCCACGTGGGGCTGGTCCACTCCTGCGACAGCTTCTACTCGCCGCGTCCCGAGCTGGTGCAGCCGCTGGTCGACCACGGGGTGCTCGCCGTGGAGATGGAGGCCTCGGCGCTGTACACCCTCGCCGCGTCGTACGGCCGCCGCGCGCTCGCGGTCTGCACCGTCTCCGACCACGTCGTCACCGAGGAGCACACGAGCGCCGCCGAGCGGGAGCAGACCTTCGCGGCGATGGTCGAGATCGCGCTGGCGGCCGCGCTCACGGGACTCACCTGATCGTGAAGGTGATGCTCTCCTCGCGCACGTTGCCGGCGTTGTCCTCGACGTGGATCTTGAGCGTGTAGGCACCGTCCGCCATCGCCGTCTGCGGAACCGTCGCAGTGAGGCTGCCGGTGCTGCTCGTGTAGGTCATCGGCACCTGGCACGCCCCGCCGCTGACGAAGGCGGTGCCGTCCCAGCAGCTCGACCCGCGGGTCAGCGTGAAGTAGATGGTCGACGCCTTGACCCCGCTGGACGGCGATCCATTGTCCGCCGTCGTCGCGCAGACTCGGTTCCCCGTCGTGCACGCGTCCTTGTTCCAGGACCCGGCGCCGTTGCTGTCGTTGTGCCACGTGGTGCCCCCGCCCATCAGGTTGGTCACGGTCGGCGCCGTCGTGTCCGGCGCAGCCACGTTGACCGCGAGGTCCTGCTGGGCCTGCCGGTTGCCGGCGGCGTCCTCGGCGAACCAGTGGATCGTGTGGGAGCCGGGCGAGACGGTCACGACGGTCGAGGTGCCCGGCGCCACGGTGTGCGACCCGCTGTCGATCCACCACTCGACCGACACGCCACTGCTCGGCGCTGCGTCGGACGCGGTGACCGTCCAGGTGGTCGGCGTGGTCGAGGCGATGCTGCTGGTCGGCGTGACGGTGTCGACCTTGATCGTCGCCGACCGGACCAGGGTGTTGCCGGCGAGGTCGGTGACGGTGACCTCGACGTCGTGGCTGCCGTCGGCGAGGTGGAACGGCGTACCGCCGTAGCTCTGGGCCGGGCCGCCGTCGACGCGGTACTGGACCGACGCGACCCCGCTCAGCGCGTCGGCCGCGGTGATCGCGACCGTGTCGTCGGTGGTCCAGGCGCTCGAGTCCGCGGGGTCGATCGAGGCGGTCGGCGCGGTGTGGTCGATCTTGACGACCGCGGTCCTGGTGCCCTCGACGTTGCCGGCGGCATCGGTCGCGAAGTAGCTGACCGACGTGGTGCCCTCGGCGGTGACGGTCGTGCTGGCGGTCGCCCCCGGCGTGCTGACGCCGCCGACGGTCACCGAGGCCACGCCGGCACCGGCCACGTCGGTCGCGCTGAGGTCCAGCGTGACGTCGCCGTGGTTCCAGCCCGCGTCGTTGGGCAGCGGCGTCCGGGTCACGGCGGTGACCGGCGAGTCCGGGTCGATCCGCACGGGCGTGGCGCCCGGCGTCTCGGCGTTGCCGGCGTGGTCCACGGCCGTGTAGGTCACGGTGTGGGTGCCGCTGCCCGACACCGGGAAGGACGTGGTCGGCGCGGAGACGGTCACCGGGGCGCCGCCGTCGATCGCGTACGTCAGGTGGTCGACCCCGGAGGCGGGGCTCCCCGCATCCGTGGCCTGGAGGGTGACGAGGACGGACGTGTTGTTCCAGCCCGCACTGCTCGGCGTCGGCGAGACGTTCGCCGTGGTCACCGGCGCCACGTCGTCGTACGTGAACGACGTCGTGGGGCTCTCCGGTCCCTGCCAGGTCGACCCGATCGTCGCGACCACGCCGTAGGTCACCGCTGTCGCCACCGGCGAGGTGTCCGGGCAGCTGAGCGTGGCCGCAGGCACGGAGCAGACCTCGGTGGTGTCGGATCCGTCGTGCCGCAGCACGCGGTAGCCACCGACGGGTGCCCCGCTGGTCAGCGTCGACGCCGACCACGAGAGGTCGACGTGGCCGGCGGCACGGCCCGCAACGGGCGCGTGGGCCGGGGCCACGCTGGTGGCCGTGGCCGTGGCGCTCGCCGAGCCGGTGCTGAGCCAGGCGGCGACTGCCTTCGAGCCCACGAGGGCGAGGGCGAGGCCGAGGAGGACGGCGAGGACGCGCTTCACCTCTTCACCGCCGAGGCGTTGACGGTGACGAGGAACGACGCCTGCTGGCAGCCGTCCGGTGCCGAGGCGGCCAGCCGGATCGGGATCGTCGTGGAGACCGAGCCCTTCTTCGCCGCGGTCAGTCGCGGGGCCAGCGTGACGGTGCCGGCCGGCACCTCCAGGTTGGCGGCCGGGCAGGTGGTGGCCTGCGCCGGTGGCACGGACACGGAGACCCGGTACGTCGTGACGAAGATGTCGAACTGGTTCGGGTTGGTGTAGGCGACCGGGAGCATCCGGGTCATCCCGGGGTACAGCGTCGGCGCCTGGCCGACGGCGACGCCGAAGCGGTGGTCGCAGTTGCCGGCCTCGCTGCTCGGGTCGACGCAGTTCACGGTGCCGCCACCGTGGCCGGTGCCGTTCGACACGGCCGGCGCCAGGACCACCGAGATCCCGGTGCTGCCGCCCGTCCCGCTGCCCGTGCCTGAGGGGCCGGGCGTCGAGGGCGCCGGGGTCTGGGGCGCCTGGGGGGCCAGGACGTCGGCCGTCGCGTTCGCGGTCGGCCTGTCCTTGCCGGGTCCGGTCGAGGCCGAAGGTGAGAACGCCACGCGGTAGCCGCACGTGGCGAGCGCGAGCAGGAGCACCACCAGGAGCCCCGTCGTCGCGCCACGCCTGCGACGTGTGCGTGGAGTGTTCATCACCCTCGACCCTTTCGACCAGTCCTCGGCTCAGCCGGCGATCAGCTGTGCGCGCTCGCGTCGAAGTTGATCGTGAACTTCGCGTCCTGGCAGGCGCTGGCGGCGTCGGCGATCATCGTCACGGTCGCGTCGTGCGACGCACTCGTCGCCCCCGCGGCCAGCGTCTCGTCACCGGAGAACGCGTCGGTGACCTCGATGTTCGCCACGGTGCACGCAGCGCCGGCGTCCGAGCTCGACCCCGCGGCGTTGTAGGTGATGTCGGTCAGGTGCACCGGGTAGCTGTTGTTGTTCTTGACCGTGACGGGCACGGTGAGCGACAGGGTCGGGTAGAGGCTGCCGACGGCGTCGCCACCGGTGACGCTCAGGTCGAGCTCGTGGCCGGCGGTCGCGGTGCCGCTCCCGTTGCCCTCCGAGGTCCAGGCGGCGTAGGCGATGCCGCCGGCCATGAGGGTGGCGACGGTGCCGCCGACGATGCTGATCTTCTGAATCCTGCGCATGGCAAGATCCCCCTTTCGATGTGCTGCGATGACTGGTCGGTCCCCGATCGGGGCGACGCAGGCACCAGCAGACCCCGCATCGGCGAAGCCCGCGGCCGGTGCGCGGATGACCGGCCGTTCAGCTGATGTCCTGGCCTGCCTGGGTCAGCCGGACTTGTCCGAAGAAGTCCGGTTTGACGGGCTTTCAGGGCGCGAAAAATGCCGTGATTTCGGACCGGCCGACTAGACCGGTGGGGCGGACCGTCTCACCGGTGCGGACGTAGTGGAAGGCCGCGTCGACCCGGTCGAGGGGCACCCCGGCGAGGTCGGCCCACGCGAGCCGGTACAGCGCCAGCTGCAGCGGGTCGGCGCTCTGGTCGCGGCTGGTCTTCCAGTCGACCACCAGCCAGCGGTCCCCCGGTTCGGCGTACACCGCGTCGATCCGGCCGCGGACGACCTGCCCGGCGACCACCAGGGCGAAGGGCGCCTCGATCCGCGCCGGCACCCGGTCGGCGAACGGGCCCTTCTCGAACAGGGCGATCAGCTCCTGCAGCTCGGCCTCGTCCTCGATGCCGGCGTCGCCGCGACCGGGCAGGTCGTCGGGGTCGAGCAGCTGCTGCTGGCCGAACCTCGCCTCGACCCAGGCATGGAAGCGGGTGCCGAACCGGGCCGCGGGCGACGGCTGTCGCGGCATCGGCCGGACCAGGTCGGCGACGAACGCGTCCGGGTCGTCGCGCAGCCGGGCCAGGCCGGTCGCGGACAGGCTCGTCGGCAGAGCCACCTCGAGCACGTCCTGCGTGCCTTCGCGGGCCTCGGTGAGCAGCCGCTCGAGATCGTCGTCCCACTGACTCACCTGGGCCTGCTCGACCAGGTCGAGGTCGGGGTCCGACCGGTCGGCGGCTGCGGCCCGGACGAGCTCGACCGCCGCGATCCGCCGCAGCGCCTCGGCGGTCTGCTCGGTGACCGGCCAGGTGACCGCCGCGCCCGGCACCACCGCGGGGTTGGGCTGGCCCTTGTCGGGCCGGTCCGACCACGCGTCCGGGACCGCGCCCCAGCCGGCCATCGCGTCGCGGACCACCTGCTGGTAGTCCGAGGGGCCGAGCGGGGTCTTGCGCTGCTCGGTCCAGCAGTACGACGAGACCCACAGGAGGTGGCGCGGCCGGGTCAGGGCGACGTACCCCAGCCGGAGCTCCTCCTCCTGCTGGTGCTCGCGGGCCCGCTCACGGAACGCCTTCATCGCGGCGGCCGACACCGCCGGGAGGGCCGGCAGGTCGGCGACGTCGCCGCGCAGCGGGATCGGCAGCACGTGGGCACTGGTCGGCCACTGGTTGCGCAGCGTGCTGTGCGGGAACTTCTCGGCACACATGCCGGGCAGGAAGACCGCGTCCCACTCCAGGCCCTTGGCGCGGTGGACGGTCAGCAGCTTCACCGAGTCCGCCTCGCTCGGCGTGGCCACGTCGAGGCCGCCGCCGAGCTCGTCCTCGGCGGTGAGGTAGGACAGCAGCGCCGGCAGGGTGACGGCACCGTCGATCGCCTCGAACTCGGCGACCGCCTTCACGAAGAGGTCGAGGTTCTCCCGGCGGGCGCGGCCGGTCTCGCTGACCGAGGAGGCCAGCTCGACGTCGATCCCGCAGGTCTCGACGATCCGGCGGACCAGCTCGAGGAGCGGCTCGCCGACGTGGCCGCGGAGCTGGCGCAGCTCGCCGGCGAGGAGACCGAAGCGCTCCCGGGCCTCACCGGAGTAGGGCAGCTCCCCGGGGTCGTCGAGCGCGTCGGAGAGAGCGACCACCTCGGTCGGGTCGGCGCCGGCCACCGCCTGCCGGAGCTCCTCGCCAACGTCCTCGGGCCGCCGCGCGCCACGCCCGTGCGTGGCGGCCAGCTCTCGTGCCCGGCGACCCAGGAGGGCGAGATCGCGCGGGCCGATCGCCCAGCGCGGCCCGGACAACAGCTGCAACAGCTCGGCGTTGGCGGTGAGGTCGTCGAGGAGCGTGAGGGTGGCGACCACCTCGGACACCTCGGGCAGCCGGAGCAGGCCCTGCAGGCCGACGATCTCGACGGGTACGCCGGCCGCGGTGAGCGCGTCGAACACGTCGGCGGCGTGGCGGTTGTCGCGGACCAGCACCCCGATCTCGCGCCAGAGCGCGACCCGTCGCTCGTGGACCGGCCGAGCGGCCTCGGACCGGAGCAGCAGGTCGTGCGTCTCGAGGACGCGGTCGGCCAGCCAGCCGAGCTCCCCGGCGTACGTCTCGTGGACGGTCGTGCGGACCTCGCCGGCGTTGGCGTCGGCCGGCGCCTCGAGCGGTCGCACCACCGGGTACCGCTCGAGGAGCGGCCGGGCGAGCTGGTTGGCCGTGTCGAGGATGCGGGCGTCGGAGCGGCGGTTCACCGTGAGGGCGTACGCCGGGACGGCACCCCCCGGGCCGGCCGGGAAGTCGTCGGCGAAGTGCACGATGTTCGACACCGACGCGCCGCGCCACCCGTAGATCGCCTGGTTGGGATCGCCGACGGCGGTGACCGGGTGCCCGCGACCGTCGCCGGCGTCCGGCCCGGAGAACAGCGCGCTGAGCAGCCGGGCCTGCGCCACCGAGGTGTCCTGGTACTCGTCGAGGAGGACGATGCGGTACTTCTCGCGCTCCTCCCGGCCGACCTGCGGGTGCTCGCCGGCCAGCCGGGCGGACAGCGCGATCTGGTCGGAGAAGTCCATCAGCCCGAGGTCCCGCTTGAGGGTGCGGTAGCCCTCGACCAGGCCGAGCAGCTCCTCCCGCTTGGCGATCGCCTCGGCGAACCTCGGCAGATCGCCCTTCGCACCGCTCGCGAGTGCCTCGCGGACGCGGTCGGCGTACTGCCGGTCGAAGGTGCGCACGTCGTCGACGCCGACGAGGTGCTCGCTCATCGCGCCCTCGAGCTGGAGCATCCAGTTGATGACGTGCGCCGGGCTGTCCGAGAGCAGCTCGACCGGCCCGGTGTGCCGGGCGACCGCACGCGCGGCGAGCTGGTAGCGCGAGGCGTCGGCCATCACCCGGGTGTCCGGCTCGTGGCCGATCCGCAGGCCGTGCTCGGTCAGCAGGCCTGCCGCGTAGGCGTTGTACGTCGCCACCGTCGGCTCCAGGATCTCCTCCTCGCCAGGGTCCTCGGCACCCCGGCCGAAGCCCGCGTCGGCCAGCAGCGCCCGGATCCGCGCGCGGAGCTCGGCGGCGGCCTTCGTCGTGAACGTCAGGCCCAGCACCTGGTCGGGCCGGACCAGGCCGTTGGCGACGAGGAAGACCACGCGCGCGGCCATCAGCGAGGTCTTGCCCGAGCCGGCCCCGGCGATGACCACGGCCGGCTCCAGGGGCGCCGACACGGCCGCCCACTGCTGCTCGCTGAGGGTGTACTCCGCACGCACCAGGCGTCGCAGCGCCTCGGGGCTGTCGACCCTGGGCGGGGGGCCTTCCGTGCCGGGACCGCTCACGACAGCACCGTCTGGGAGTTGAGGGCGGGGCACATCAGGCGGAAGTCGCAGCGTTCGCACTGCTGGCCCGGCCGGGTCGGGAAGACCTCGGACCGGATGATCCCGGCCGCCTCGGTGAGCTGCTGCTCGATCGGCCGGTCGGCGCCGGGCTCGAGGGGCTCCTGGCGCTGCACCTTGAGCGTGCCGCGGGTCTCCTTGCGCAGCTGCCAGAGCTCGGCACCGCCGGGGACGCCCGGGCCGTCGAGCAGGTGGTCGAGCGCACCCTGCTCGACGGCGAGCTGGTAGAGCCCGAGCTGGGCGTTCGTCGCGATCTCGCCCTCCTGGGGTGGGTACTTGGTGGTCTTCAGGTCGATCACCACGACCCGGCCGTCGTCGTCGATCTCCAGCCGGTCGGCGTAGCCGTGCAGCGAGACCTCGCGTCCGTCGGGCAGCGTGACGCTGGCCCGGACCTCCTGCTCGGTGGCCAGCAGCGTGCGCGCGCCCGGCCGGCGGTGCCAGATCAGGAACCGCGCCAGCGCGGCCCGGGCCTCCTCACGCTCCCGCGAGGCCGACCACGGTGTGCGGAAGGGGATCTCCTCCCAGACCTGGTCCACGTGCGCCATCAGCTCCTCGACGACGCGGTCGACGTCCCCCTCGGCGCCCGGCCCGGTCAGGCCCAGCTCGTCGCGGCTGATCCGGTCGGCGAGGGCGTGCACCACGTTGCCGAAGCCCTGGCTCTGGGTGCTGGCGCGTTCGCCGCCGGCCTCGCGCTCGAGGAACCAGCGGGCCGGGCAGTCCCCGATCGCGGTGAGGGCACTCGCCGTCAGCCGCAGCGGCTGGTCGGTGGGTCGCACCGGCTCCGCGCTCCGCGACACCGCGCGGGTGCCCCACCACGTCGCCGGGTCGGCGGCGGGCACGACGCGTCGACCGTTGACCTCCTCCGCGGCCAGCACGGCGAGCCGCCGGGCCGCCGCCTCCCGCAGCTGCGGCGACCGGGTCTCGTCGGCCACCGTGCGGCGCAGCTCGGCCACCAGGCCGGCCAGCGACAGCGGCCGCGGCGGCCGGCCCTGCCGGTGCTCGACCTCGAGGCCGAGCTCGCCGAGGAACCTGCTCGGCTGCTCACCGTCGTCGTCGGCCGACCGCACCGCGGTGACCAGCAGCCGCTCCTGGGCGCGGGTGCAGGCGACGTAGAAGAGCCGGCGCTCCTCGGCCAGCAGCTCGCGGACGGTGGCGCGGGCCTGGAGCCCGTCGTGGCCGACCTCGTCGGCGCGCAGCAGGCTGGCCCGCTGCCGGAGGTCGGGCCAGGTCTCCTCCTGCACGTGGACGACCGCCACGAGCCGCCACTCCAGGCCCTTGGAGCGGTGCGCGGTGAGCAGGCGCACCGAGTCACCGCGTACGCCGCGGTCGGCCAGCGTGTCGGCCGGGATCTGCTGGGCCCGGAGCGTGTCCAGGAACGACTCGATGCTCGTGTGGCCACGCTGCTCCTCGGCCCGGGCGGCGGTCTCGAAGAGCGCCACCACGGCGTCGAGGTCGCGGTGGGCGTACCGCGCCGCCGCGCCGCCGCGCTCGGCGAGGGTGCGCAGCCGCCCCGGCCACGGGGTGCCGGCCCACAGCGCCCAGAGCACCTCCTCGACGGTGCCGCCTGCGTCGAGGCTGGCCCGGGCGTCGGCGAGGAGGCGGGCCAGCGCGGCGGCCCGGCGCGCGGCGGGCACGTCGAGACCGTCGAGGTCGGCCGGCTGCCGCAGGGCCGCCAGCAGCAGGTCCGGTGAGGACCGGGCGGCGCCCTCGGCCCGGCGCTGCTCGCGCCGCCGCAGCGCGCGGCCCAGGGCGCGCACGTCGGTGGCGTCGAGCCCGGCGAGCGGCGAGGTGAGCAGGCCGTGGGCACGCTCGGCGTCGAGCCAGCCGTCGGGATCGGCGACGGCGTTGAGGGCGTCGAGCAGCGGCAGCACCGCCGGCTCGCGGACCAGCGGCGTCTCGTCGGAGGCGACCTCCACCGGCACCCCGGCGGCCATCAGGGAGCGTCGGAGCCCGGGGATCGTGGTCCGGCCCGAGCGCACCAGGACCGCCATGTCGGCCCAGCCGATGCCGTCCTCGAGGTGGGCCCGGCGCAGCAGGTCGGCCAGGCCCTCGGTCTCGGCCCGGGCCGTGTCGAAGGTGATCACGGTGGCCCGCCCGGGCCCGTGGTCGCCGGCGGCGACCGGGTCGAGGAAAGCACGCTGCTCGTGCTCCCCGATGGTGCCGGGCAGCCCGATCCGGCCGGCCACCCGGCGGGACGCCTCGAGCAGCCGCGGGCCGAACCGGCGGGTCGTGCGCAGGACCACCACGTCGGCACGAGCACCGTCGGCCCGGGGGAACATCGTCGGGAACTGCAGGATGCCGCGCACCTCGGCACCGCGGAAGCCGTAGATCGACTGGTGCGGGTCGCCGACGACGGTGAGGTTGCGCCCGTCGCCGGCGATCGCCGCCAGCAGCGCCAGCTGGGACGGGTCGGTGTCCTGGTACTCGTCGACGAACACGTGGGAGTACTGCGCGCGCAGGTCGTGACGGGCCGGGTGCTCGGGGTCCTGCAGCATCGCGACCGCGTCGGCGATGAGGCTCGGGTAGTCGAGCGCGTTGAGGCTGCCGAGCACAGCGTCGTACTGCTCCATGAAGTCGGCGGCCGCGACCAGCTCGGGCCGGCCCTCGGCCAGGCCGAGGTCGCGCAGCCGTCGCGACCCGAGCCCGCGCTCGGTGGTGCGCGCCATCAGGGCGCTGAGCTCACGGGCGAAGCCGCGGGTCTCCAGCGCGGCGGCCAGGGAGGGCGGCCAGGCCACCGACTCGGCCTCCCTCGTGAGCAGCCCGCGCACCACGACGTCCTGCTCGGGCGCTGACAGCAGCCGGAGCGGATCGGCGTACAGGTCAGCCGGCGAGTAGCGGCGGACCAGGCCGTAGGCGAAGGAGTGGAAGGTCGAGCACAGCGTCGAGGAGGTGGTGCGACCGAGCCGGGCCGTGACCCGGTCGCGCAGCTGCTCGGCGGCCTTGCGGCTGAAGGTGAGCGCCAGGACCGACTCCGGGTCGGCACCCCGACCCTCGATCCGCTCCACGATCGCCTCGACCAGGGTCGTGGTCTTGCCGGTGCCCGGTCCGGCGAGGACGAGCAGCGGCCCACCCGGGTGGTCGACGACCCGTCGCTGGGCGTCGTCCAGGGCCGGGGGCGCGAGCACCTCGGCGCGTGGCCGGACGAGGCGGTACGACGGGCGGCTCACGGGTACACCCAACCACCCGGTGCCGACAGTCGCCCGGTGCCCCGGACGTCCCGGCGACCGCCGGGGGAAGGCAAAGGGCCCGCGCGAGTATGAGTCGCACGGGCCCTTCACTGATCGTCGGGTGATGCCTTCGATCGGTCAGCGCTTCCGATCCGGCCCCCGTGGCGTCATCACCGCCACGTCGACGAGTTGCCCCGCCGGTTGGACCTTCTCCTCCGAGCTGATCGGCTCTCCCCGAGGGGATCGCGTGAGAGAGTTCTATGCCCTCCGGACCCCGAGCGCAAGGGGCTTTCGCCAACTATTCATGGCAATTCTCGTCGATCGGCGAGTCGTCCACAGATCCGCTGGCTTCGTCCACAGGGAGGGCCGGTTGTCCACCGGTCCGTCCACCGGTCGCGGCCGGTGCCTGTGGATTCAGCGCACCCCGTCCTCGGGCGGCAGCCAGACCGCGGCCCGGATGTCGACCGACCCGGACGGGCGCAGCGGGGTGCCCTCCGCGAGGTACTCCTGGCGCGCCTCGGGGCCGTGCGAGTCCGGCAGCGAGCCGTCGGCGCGGACCACCCGCCACCACGGCACCGGACCGCCGTACGCGGCCATCACGGCACCGACCTGGCGCGGTCCGCCGTGTCCGAGTGTCTCCGCGATGAGGCCGTAGGTCGTGACCCGACCTGGCGGCACCTGCTCGACGATGCTGAGCACCTGCTCGACGTAGTCGTCGTCCACGACCCGAGGATGCCAGATCCGCGGGTGGCTGCCGGCGTCAGAGGACGGCGGCGCCGCCGAAGGCGTCGGCTCCACGGACCAGCCGCAGCCCGGGTACGCCGTGCCGGCGGGCGTAGTCGACCGCGTCCGCGAGGCTGGCCACCACGTTGTCGCCGGCGGCCGAGGGCGCCGTGAGGATGCCGACCGCCCGGCCCGCGGAGTCGAGGAAGCCGCTGCCCCGCTCGACGCCCGTGCCCGGCAGCGGGGTCGACACCGCGGCCCTGCTCCCCGTGACGGCGCCCACCTCGCCGGCACGGGGAAGCGTGCGGCCGGCCGCCGAGGGGCGGGCCAGGCCGAAGACCGTGCTGCCGGTGGCCGGCAGCGCGCCGACGCCGCTCGGGCCACCCCAGAAGGGCACCGACGGACTCACCAGCCGACGGGCCGCGCCCCGCACCTCGACGAGGGCGAAGTCGTTGGCCGCGCAGGTCGCGGCGTCGGTGACACCGGCACGTCGGAGTGCCCGCAGCGAGGAGTAGCGCAGCACGCCGTACCCGACGAGCCGGCCACCGTCGGCCAGCCGGACCCGGGTGCCCAGGGGCAGCGAGCGGGCCTGGCAGGCGTTCGCGTCGGTGACGGCGGCCCGGGTCGCGCAGGACGCCGCGTAGCCGAGGAGCACCCGGCCGCGGGCGTCGCGGAAGACGAAGCTCGCGCTGCACGACCGGCCGGCCGTGACCATCAGCGTGCCCGGTCCGACCCGGCCCGGGCCGGCGCCGGACGCGGCCGCGGCTGGACCAGTCGCCCCGAGGACGCTCAGGGTCGCGGCGACGATGCCGAGGACCACGGCGGCGAGGAATCCCTGTCGGTGCATGGGATCAGCGTGCGCCATCCGAGGGCGTTGTGTCGCTTTGGCCGGATTTGTGGAGTGGACCAGTGCGGCCGATCTGCCGATCCTCCTTGACAAATCCGCACTTCGGTGCGAAAAGGCCCGAAACGGACAGGTCAGTACGACGGCTGCGACGGGTCGATCTGGTTGACCCAGGCCACGACACCGCCACCGACGTGCACGGCGTCGGCGTAGCCCGCACCCTTGACGATCGCCAGGCACTCCGCCGACCGCACCCCGCTCTTGCAGTGCAGCACGATCTGCTTGTCGCTGGGGAGCTGCTCGAGGGCACTGCCGTTGAGGAAGTCGCCCTTGGGGATCAGCACCGAGCCCGGGATCTTGTTGATCTCGTACTCGTTGGGCTCGCGGACGTCGACCAGCACGAAGTCGCGGGCACCCTCGGCACGCTCCTTGAGCATGTGCTCGAGCTGGACCACCGAGATGGTCGCGTCGGCGGCGGCGTCGGCCGCCTCCTCGCTGACCGCACCGCAGAAGCTCTCGTAGTCGATCAGGTCCGTCACCGTCGGGTGCTCACCGCACAGCGCGCAGTTGGGGTCCTTGCGGACCTTCAGCTTGCGGTACTCCATCTCCAGGGCGTCGTAGATCATCAGCTTGCCGACCAGCGGGTCGCCGATGCCGGTGAGCAGCTTGATCGCCTCGTTGACCTGGATCGAGCCGATGCTGGCGCAGAGCACGCCCAGCACGCCGCCCTCGGCGCAGCTCGGGACCATGCCGGGCGGCGGCGGCTCGGGGTAGAGGCAGCGGTAGCACGGGGCGTCGTCGACCAGCGTCGGCGCGAACACGCTCGCCTGGCCGTCGAAGCGGTAGATCGAGCCCCAGACGTAGGGGATGCCGAGGAAGTACGCCGCGTCGTTGACCATGTAGCGCGTGGCGAAGTTGTCGGTGCCGTCGACGATCAGGTCGTAGCCCCGGAAGATCTCCATGACGTTGTCGTTGTCGAGGCGCACGTTGTGCACCACCACGTCGACCAGCGGGTTGATCTCCGCGATCGAGTCCTTCGCCGACTCCGCCTTCGGCCGGCCGACGTCGCTCTGGCCGTGGATGACCTGGCGCTGCAGGTTGGACTCGTCGACCTCGTCGAACTCGACGATGCCCAGCGTGCCGACGCCCGCCGCGGCGAGGTAGAGCAGCGCCGGGCTGCCCAGACCGCCCGCGCCGATGACCAGGACCTTGGCGTTCTTGAGCCGCTTCTGCCCGGACATCCCGACGTCGGGAATGATCAGGTGGCGGCTGTAGCGACGGACTTCGTCGACGGTCAGCTCGGCGGCCGGCTCGACCAGTGCGGGCAGGGACACGACGCTCCTCGGAGGCAGTCAGGCGGGTGGATCAGGGTTCGCGGTGGTCAACACCGCGACGCCTCTCCATGTTCCCCGAGGGGTCCAGGATGTCGTCCACCGGTCCGGCATCTGGGACCGCGGTATCGCTCTGCGAGACAGTCGGCTCGTCGAGCACCGGCGCCGCGAACACCACGGCGTTCGACTCGTAGAACTCGCCGTTCCAGTCGTCGCAGGTGATCAGCACCAGCCGGCCGGTGCCGCCGAGGCGGAAGATCTTCTCGGCGTCGCGGGCCAGCTCCTCGGTCGGGTAGATCCGGGCCCGCTGCACGACGTACCGGATCCAGCCGTTGTCGGTGCGCACCCGCACCGAGTCGCCGACCACCAGCTTGTCCAGGTGGTCCAGCGCCCCGCCGCCCGTGTGCACGGTGTGGCCGGTGATCACGGTCGAGCCGTACTGGGCGCCGGCCGGCTTGCCCTCCTGCCACCAGCCGAGCACCTGGGGGTCGGCCGGCGGGACCAGGGAACCGCTCTGGCCACTGATCGGCACCACCGCGGAGTCGACGTGCAGCCGGGGCACGACCACCTCGCGGGGCTGACCCGCGGCCTCCAGCCGGATGCCGTCGTAGGGTCCGGCCTGCTGGCCGACGCCGACCGGCCCGACGAAGGCGTCGGTCGAGGGCGACACCGGCGGATCCGCCACCTGCCCGGACACCGCGTCGCCCCCGGGCACGAGGTCGGCGAAGAACTTCGGCACGTCCGGCGCCGCCCACGGCACCGCGACGGCTCCGGCGATCAGGGCGCCGGCCAGGGCGAGCCTGGCGGTCCGGCGCAGCCAGCGCGGCGTACGACGACGCGCGCGGCGCTTTCGCCGCGGCAGCCGAGGCGCCTCGACCCGGGCCAGGTACTCCCCCAGGGTCTCGTCGTCGGCCCGACCGTGCCCGGCGGCGGGCGGCACCCCTTCGCTCGCCGCGCGCCGGATCGCCGCGGCGAAGGCTCGCTCCCGCCGCTGTTCGCGACGGGATCTCCGCGGCGGCCGGTTCGGGTCCTCGGTGAGCCGGAGCCCGGGCAGCCAGTCGCTGAGGTCCTCCTCGGCGACGTTCGGCACCGCCGACGGCTCGTCGGCCGGGCGGATGCCGGTGTGGCTGGTCACCTCTCCACCATGCATCAGCGCGCGCACGGCGTGCAGGAAATCCGCGTGACCGCCGTCACCGGACCGGT
>Ga0255338_1003329_pt1 | contig 19608 bp, 18 predicted proteins | sample MeOH1_35cm_T4_19_FD_203715 | JGI IMG/M metagenome (GOLD analysis project Ga0255338, IMG submission 203715) | Sandy soil microbial communities from University of British Columbia, Vancouver, Canada - MeOH1_35cm_T4_195 | ecosystem: Engineered > Artificial ecosystem > Sand microcosm > Unclassified ...
CCACAAAAAACAAAACCCCGGAAGACCGCAATCTTCCGGGGTTCTGCCGCCATTGCTGGCGGAGACGGAGGGATTCGAACCCTCGATCCAGGTTTTGGCCCGGATGCTCCCTTAGCAGGGGAGTGCCTTCGACCTCTCGGCCACGTCTCCCAAACCTGCCGTTGTGTGAGGGAGGCCACACAACGAAGCGCGTATTCTATCGGGGTGTTTTCGATTGGTCAACGAAGTTTCGATGACCGGCCGCAAAAATTTGTGCACCCCGGCAAAACGTGCGGCGGGCCGGATGCGGCCTGCCGCGCCGGATCACGCCTGATCCAGCTCGAACACCTTGTGCAGTGCGCGCACCGCGAGTTCCATGTACTTCTCGTCGATCAGCACCGAGATCTTGATTTCCGAGGTGGAGATCATCTGGATGTTGATGCCTTCCTCGGACAGCGTGCGGAACATCTTGCTGGCGATGCCGACGTGCGAGCGCATGCCCACGCCGACCACCGAGACCTTTGACACCTTGGGGTCGCCCGACACGCTGGCGGCGCCGATGTGGCCCTTCACGCCGTCGTTCAGGATGGACAGCGCGCGCTGGTATTCGCCGCGCGGCACGGTGAAGGTGAAGTCGGTCTTGCCGTCGACGGACTGGTTCTGGATGATCATGTCGACGTCGATGTTGGCGTCGGCGATCGGGCCCAGGATCTGGTAGGCGATGCCGGGGCGGTCGGGCACGCCCAGGACGGTGATCTTGGCCTCGTCACGGGCAAAGGCGATGCCGGAGATGACGGCTGCTTCCATGTCAGACTCTTCCTCAAAAGTGATCAGCGTGCCCGAGTGCATTTCTTTCTCGAGCGGCATCAGGGGGTCGGTCAGCGACGACAGTACGCGGGTCTTCACGCGGTACTTGCCGGCGAACTCCACCGAGCGGATCTGCAGCACCTTGGAGCCGAGGCTGGCCATTTCCAGCATTTCCTCGAAGGTGATCTTGTCCAGGCGGCGGGCGTCCTCGACCACGCGCGGATCGGTCGTGTAGACGCCGTCCACGTCGGTGTAGATCAGGCATTCGTCGGCTTCGATGGCGGCGGCGATGGCCACGGCCGAGGTATCCGAGCCGCCGCGGCCGAGCGTGGTGATGTTGCCTTCGTCGTCGATGCCCTGGAAGCCGGTGATGACGACCACGCGCCCGGCATCGACGTCGGCGAGGATGCGCTCGTCGTCGATCGATTCGATGCGGGCCTTGGTGAAGGCCGAATCGGTTTTCACGGGCACTTGCCAGCCGGTGTAGCTGATGGCGTCGATGCCCTCGCCTTGCAGCGCGATGGCCAGCAGCGCCACGCTGGCCTGCTCGCCGGTGGAGGCCAGCATATCCAGTTCGCGCGGGTTCGGCTGGGCCGAGATTTCCCTGGCGAGGCCGAGCAGGCGATTGGTCTCGCCCGACATGGCCGAAGGCACCACGACTACGCGGTGGCCGGCGCGGTGCCATTTGGCAACGCGCTTGGCGACATTCTTGATGCGTTCCGGAGAACCCATCGAAGTGCCGCCGTATTTGTGAACGATGAGAGCCATCTTCTTGTCGACGCCAGCGATTGTGCAAAACCTCTGAAAATACACGAAGAGGCGTGCCGAGGCAAGGCGCGGGCGGCCCGAGGAGTCGCCGGCCGATGTGGAGGGCGGTGCGCACCCGCCCCGCGGCGGCGGCCGCGCGCGGTGTTTTTCGCGGCCGCACGGCGCCGGATGCGGCCTATTCGGCGGCCGGCGCCCCGCCCTGCCACGCCGACCATTCGATGCGCCAGCGCGGCGCGGCCGGCGCCTGCGGCCACCGGCGGTGCATGCCGAGGCCGGCCGCGAACACCAGCTGGCCGCCGGCCCACAGCAGCGGCAGGTGCGCGCGCCGCGCCGCCGGCACGCCGGCTTCCTGGTAGGCCTGCTTGAGCGCGCGCGCGGGGCCGCCGGGGCGCAGCACGATGCGTTCCCCGCCCTGCCGCGCGGCCAGTCGCAGCGGCTCGCGCAGCACCGCCTCGGGCACGCCGAAGGTGTCGTCGCGCGTGAAGCGCAGTTCGCCGCGCCACGATGGCGCGGGCAGGCTCGCCTCGCCATTCCAGCGCAGGGCCAGTTCCGGCGGGGACACATCCGGCTCGGCGCGGCAGGCCAGCACGCGGCCCTGGAAACGCCGCAGCACCAGCGCTTCGTGACGGATGGCGGGCTCGCCGCCGTCGTGCCGGATCAGCTGCGCGCGCATGGCGGACAGCCGCGCGGTGGACGGTGCCTGCGTGCCGAGCTCGCGCAGCCACAGGCGCAGCACGGCGTCGGCCTGGGCCGCGGACAACGCGCGCAGCCCGGCGAGATCGAGCTCGGCCACGGTGGCGGCGTCGCGCGGCGGGCGCACCAGCGGCGCCATCCATTCCGTGGCGAGCGCGTCGAGCAGTTCGCCGGCCTGCGCGAGGTGCGCGGCGGCCTGCGCCACGTTGGCGCGCAGCGCCGGGAATGCGGCGGCCAGCGCCGGCATGTGCTGGCGCAGCGCGTTGCGGGCGAAACGCGGGTCGTGGTTGGAGGGGTCGTCGATCCACGGCAGCGCGTGGACCGCGCAGTAGGCGTCGATCTGGTCGCGGCCCGCGTCGAGCCAGGGGCGCAGCAGCACGATCTGCCGGTCCGCGCCCATGCGCCGCAGGCGCGGCATGCCGCCCAGCCCGGCCAGGCCGCTGCCGCGGAACAGGCGCAGCAGCACAGTCTCGGCCTGGTCGTCCTGGTGATGGGCGAACAGCAGCAGGTGTGCGCCGGCCTCGCTGCACATGGCTTCGAGCGCGGCGTAGCGCGCGCGCCGCGCGGCGGCTTCGAGGCCTTCGCCGTGCTGCTGGCCGACGGTGACGCGGCGGCTCAGGAACGGCACCTGCCAGTCGCGGCACAGCGACGCGCAGAACGCGTCCCACTCGTCGGCGCGGGCCTGCAGGCCGTGGTGCACGTGCAGCGCCACCACGCGCAGCGGCAGCGCGGCGGCGCACACCGCCGCGCGCAGCGCGTGCAGCAGCGCGACCGAGTCGCGCCCGCCCGACAGCGCCACCGCCACCGTGCCGCTCCGCTCGCCGGGGCCAGAAACGACAAAGGCCGCACCGGCCTGGAGGGCCTGTGCGACCTTGTCGGTCAAGCCGGCGGACGGATCAGCCCGCCGTGCCGGATTCCTTGAACTTGCCATAGGCCAGCAAGCGCGCGTGGCGGCGCGCCTGCAGCTCCTTCACGTCCATGCCCTGGAACTGGCGCAGCGAATCGGCCAGCGAGCGCTTGAGCATGGCGGCCATGCCCTTGGCGTCGCGGTGCGCGCCGCCGAGCGGCTCGCTGACGATCTTGTCGATCAGGCCGAGCGCCTTGAGGCGGTGCGCGGTCAGGCCCAGCGCCTCGGCGGCTTCGGGCGCCTTCTCGGCGGTCTTCCACAGGATCGAGGCGCAGCCTTCCGGCGAGATCACGGCGTAGGTGGCGAACTGCAGCATCTGCACCACGTCGCCCACGGCGATCGCCAGCGCGCCGCCGGAGCCGCCTTCGCCGATGATGGTGGCGATCAGGGGCACCTTGAGGCCGGCCATCACGTAGAGGTTGTGGCCGATGGCCTCGGACTGGCCGCGCTCTTCGGCGTCGATGCCGGGGAATGCGCCCGGGGTGTCGACGAAGGTGAAGATCGGCAGGCCGAACTTGTCCGCCAGCTCCATCAGGCGCTTGGCCTTGCGGTAGCCTTCGGGCTTGGACATGCCGAAGTTGCGCAGCGCGCGCTCCTTGGTGTCGCGGCCCTTCTGGTGGCCGATCACCATGCAGGCCTGGCCGTTGAAGCGGGCCAGCCCGCCCACGATGGAGAGATCGTCGGCAAACGCGCGGTCGCCGTGCAGCTCGTGGAAATCGGTGAAGATTTCGCGCACGTAGTCCAGCGTGTAGGGACGCTGCGGATGCCGGGCGATCTGCGCCACCTGCCACGGGGTCAGGTTGGCGTAGATGTCCTTGGTAAGCTGCTGGCTCTTGCCGGCCAGCCGCGAGATTTCTTCGGAGATGTCGACAGCCGAATCGTCCTGCACGAAACGCAGTTCTTCGATCTTTGCCTCGAGTTCGGCAATGGGCTGCTCAAAATCCAGGAAGGTGGTTTTCATGAGAATCACACGTACCTGTCTGTGAAGGGGCGCATTCTACCGGAATTCGCCCGCTGAACCGCAAGTCTGCGGATGCAGTCTCGCGCACTTCCTTGCAAATTCTGCGCCCCGTCAGGCTAATAGGTCACTGGCAGCGGGTCAAGGCTGCGCCACATGTACCAGGTGGCCACGGTGCGCCAGGGCTCCCAGTTGGCGGCAACCTCGCGCGCCTCACTGCGCGTGACGGGCTCGCCGCTGAAATAATTAGCCGAAATGGCGTTGATCAGGCCGACGTCGTCGAGCGGCAGCACGTTGGGCCGCATCAGGTTGAACATCAGGAACATCTCGGCGGTCCAGCGGCCGATGCCGCGGATCTGCGTGAGCTCGGCGATGACCGCTTCGTCGTCCATCTCCGCCCAGCTTCCCACGTGCACGCGCCCGGCCTTGAAGTGCTCGGCGAGGTCGACGATGTACTCGGCCTTGCGGCGCGACAGGCCGCACCCGGCCAGGCTCTCGTGCCCGGCCTTGAGCATCTGCGCCGGCGTCAGCCGGGGACAGAGCGCCGCCAGCCGCTCCCACACGGTCTGCGCGGCCTTGACCGAGATCTGCTGGCCGACCACCGAGCGGGCCAGCGTGATGAAGGGGTCGCCGCGCGAGATCAGGTGCGCGGGGCCGTAGGTGGGGATCATCTTGCGCAGGATGCGGTCGCGCTTCATCAGGTCGGCGCAGGCCTCGTCCCAGTAAGCGGGACGCACCGCGTCGACCACGGCCTCGACCGGCAGCGGCACCGCCTGCGCCTCGGGCAGCGCGGGCGCCTTGGCGGCGCGCGCGCCGGCCTTGGGCGCCGGCTTCACCGGCTTGGCGGCGGCCTTGGCCGGCCGGGGCGCGGCGGCCTTGCCGGCCGCGGCGGTCTTGGCCGGCGCCGCGGGCGGCACCGTCTTGCGCGCGGCAGCGTTCAAGCGCGCCTCCACTCGGTGACACCGCCCGGCTTGTCTTCGAGGATCACGCCGCCGGCCAGCAGCTCGGCGCGGATGCGGTCGGCCTCGGCGAAATTGCGCCCGGCCTTGGCTTCCTTGCGCGCGGCGATCAGCGCCTCGATCTGCCCGGGCTGCAGGCCGTCGGCGCTCTTGCCGCCTTGCAGGAAGGCGTGCGCGTCGCGCCCGAGCAGGCCCAGCGTGGCGCCCAGGCCCTTGAGCTGGCGCGCCATCGCCGGCGCGCCGGTGCGGTTGACCTCGCTGGCGAGGTCGAACAGCACGGCCATCGCGATCGGCGTGTTGAAGTCGTCGCCCATCGCGTCGACGAAGCGCTTCGCGTGCGCTTCCTCCCAGTCGAGCGGCTCGCCGTCGGGCTGCACGTCCTTGAGCGCGGTGTACAGGCGCGTGAGCGAATGGCGGGCGTCGTCGAGATGCGCGTCGCTGTAGTTCAGCGGGCTGCGGTAGTGCGCGCGCAGGATGAAGAAGCGCACCACTTCCGCGTCGTAGGCGGCCAGCACCTCGCGGATGGTGAAGAAGTTGCCGAGCGACTTCGACATCTTCTCGTCGTTGATGCGCACGAAGCCGTTGTGCATCCACAGGTTGACGAAGGTCTGGCCGCTCGCCCCCTCGGACTGCGCGATCTCGTTCTCGTGGTGCGGGAACTGCAGGTCGGCGCCGCCGCCGTGGATGTCGAAATGCTCGCCCAGCAGCGCGCAGCTCATGGCCGAGCATTCAATGTGCCAGCCCGGGCGGCCCACGCCCCACTTCGACTGCCACTTGCTTTCGGCCGGCTCGCTTTCCTTGGCCGACTTCCACAGCACGAAGTCGAGCGGGTCGTGCTTGGCCTCGTTGGTGGCCACGCGCTCGCCGGCGCGCAGGTCCTCGAGCGACTTGCCCGACAGGCGGCCGTAGTTCGGAAACTTGCGCACCGCATAGTTCACGTCGCCGTCGCTGGCCTGGTAGGCCAGGCCGCGCGCCTCGAGCTTGCCGATGATGTCGAGCATCTGCGGCACGTACTCGGTGGCGCGCGGCTCGTGGTCCGGGCGCTGGATGCCGAGCGCGTCGGCATCTTCGTGCATGTAGCGGATGAAGCGGTCGGTCAGCGCGCCGATGGTCTCGCCGTTCTCGGCCGCGCGGCGGATGATCTTGTCGTCGATGTCGGTGATGTTCTGCACATACGTCACCTCGTAGCCGGCAGTGCGCAGCCAGCGCTGCACCATGTCGAACACCACCATCACGCGCGCGTGGCCGACGTGGCAATAGTCGTACACCGTCATGCCGCAGACGTACATGCGCACGCGGCCGGGTTCGATTGGCACGAAGAGCTGCTTTTCACGCGCGAGCGTGTTGTAGATATTCAGTGGATACATGAAACGAGGTGAATGGAAGAGAAATCCTGCCGGCAGCATGACAGGTTGCGACAGCGACGGCACAACAGGGCACAGCGACACGGCCAGGCGACAAGGCGACAATCGCGCCAGATCGTCACGCCATTGTCGCGCCATTCGCGAGTCCGGCGATTTGCGCCCGGGCAAATTCCGGCGCGCCCCATATCTTACCGGAAGCGCCCGCCCGCCGTGACGCGCCCCGCGCCTCGCGGCGCACCACGGCGGCACCCGGAGGCGGCCCGCGGCGCGCCCGCACAAGCGGCAAAGCGCGGCCCGCGGGCCGCGCTTTGCTAGAATGCCGCGGAGTATAACGGACCGCCCTTACATGAGCCTGTTCCTGCCCACCCTGAAAACCGCTTCACCCAAGCCCGCGCGCCGACGCACCGCGGCCGCGTCGATCGGCCTGGCGGCAATGCTGGCGGGCCTGCTGGCGGCGGCGCCCGCCGGCGCGCAGAACGGGCCGCTCTCGCTGGCGGCGCCGGCCACGCCGCCGGGCGGCGTGCGCTCGGCGGACCCGGGCATGGCCGCGGCGCAGAAGGCCGCGGCGCAGCAACACTACGACGAGGCCATCAGCGGCTTCGACCGCGTGCTGGCCACCAACCCGCGCAATGCGCAGGCGCGTTTCGAGCGCGCCTGGGCGCTGGCCCAGGCCGGGCGCGAGGACGAGGCGATTGCCGCGCTGTCGTCGATGGCCCAGGATTTCCCCGAGCTGCCCGAGCCGCACAACAACCTGGCGCTGCTGTATGCCAGGCGCGGCGACCTCAAGCGCGCCGAGGCGGAATTGCTGCTCGCGGTCGAGGTCAGGCCAGGCTTCTCGGTCGGCTACGCCAATCTCGGCGACGTCTACCGCCGCCTGGCCGAGAATGCCTACCGCGACGCGCTGCGCCGCAACCCGGCGGACGCCGTGGCACAGGCCGGCCTCCGGCAGCTGACGGCCACCCCGGCCCCGGCGCCGGCAGCGCCGGCCGCCGGCGCGCGGCGCAAGCCGGCCGCCGGCGCCGCCGCAGCCGCCACCGAGACCCGCGCGAGCGGCGCCGCCAGCGATGCCGCCGCCGAACCCGCGCGGTAACGTCACAGACGCCATAGCCGCCGCATCCTCCCTATCCGGCAGGCGGGCCGCGGCCCGTCCCCAATGTTTCCCCGACCCACGGAGTCAAGCATGATTTTTTCGCGTCGCCTCGTCCTTGCCGGCCTGTTCGCCGGCGCCCTGGCGCTGTCGCCGCTGGCCTCGCAGGCACAGCAGACCAGGACCGAACGGGTGCAGTTCGTCACCAGCGCGGGCAAGTTCACGATCGAGGTCTACCCCGATGCCGCGCCCAAGACCGTGGCGAACTTCCTCGAGTACGTCAAGAGCGGCTTCTACAGCGGCACCATCTTCCACCGCGTCATCAACGGCTTCATGGTGCAGGGCGGCGGCTTCGACCGCGACATGAAGCAGAAGGCCACGCGCGCGCCGATCCCGCTGGAAGCGCAGAACGGGCTGAAGAACAAGGCCGGCACGGTGGCGATGGCGCGCACCAGCGATCCCAACTCGGCCACCGCACAGTTCTTCGTCAATGTGGTGGATAATTCCAACCTCGACTATCCGCAGCCGGACGGCAACGGCTATGCCGTGTTCGGCAAGGTGGTGGAAGGCATGGATACCGTCGACAAGATCAAGAGCGCGCCTACCACGTCATATGGCCCGATGCACAACGTGCCGGCCGCGCCGATCGTCATCGAGTCGGCCACGGTCGTCAAGTAAGGCTGCACGGCCGCCCCGCCCCGTCGTCACGCCGGGCAACAGCCAGGCAATCACCGAACAGAGGAAAGCAACATGTCCAAGGTAGAACTCCACACCAACCAGGGTGTCATCACCATCGAGCTCGACGCCGAGAAGGCGCCGAAGTCGGTCGAGAATTTCCTGTCCTACGTGCGCAAGGGCCACTACGACAACACGATTTTCCACCGCGTCATCAAGAACTTCATGATCCAGGGCGGCGGCTTCGAGCCCGGCATGAAGCAAAAGGGCACCGACGCCCCGATCGAGAACGAAGCCGGCAACGGCCTCAAGAACGACCGCTACACGGTGGCGATGGCGCGCACCAACGCGCCCCACTCGGCCACCGCGCAGTTCTTCATCAACACGGTCGACAACGACTTCCTCAACTTCACCTCGCCGACCCCGCAGGGCTTCGGCTACGCCGTGTTCGGCAAGGTGAGCGAAGGCGCCGACGTGGTCGAGAAGATCAAGGGCGTGCGCACCGGCAGCGCCGGCTTCCACCAGGACGTGCCGCTCGAGGACGTGGTCATCGAAAAGGCCGTGGTGGTCGAGTAAATCCGCGGCGCAGCCCGGCGGTCCGTGCCGCCGGGTGGCGCCGGGTCGCGGCATGATGTCGGGCCAGAACTTCTTTCCCTCCCCATGACCATGCCCCCCTCCACGCCGGCTGCCGGCGCCCTCGCGGTGCCGGAGCCGGCGTGGTTCATTTCCGACCTGCACCTCACGCCCGCGATGCCGCGCACGCTGGCGTCGTTCGAGCGCGTGCTCGAGCGCGCCGCCGTGCAGGCGCGCGCGCTGTTCATCCTCGGCGACTTCTTCGAATTCTGGGTGGGCGACGAGGAGACCGACAGCCCGTTCGCGGCGCAGATCGCGGCCCGGCTGCGCGAGCTGGCCCGCTACGGCGTGCAGGTGTACCTGATGCACGGCAACCGCGATTTCCTGCTGGGCGAGCGCTTCGCGCGCGCCGCCGGGGCCACGCTGCTGCCCGACCCGACCGTGATCGACTGCGCCGGGCAGCGCGTGGCGCTGAGCCACGGCGACATGCTGTGCACCGGCGACGCGCGCTACATGCGCTTTCGCCGCTGGACCCGCAAGGGCTGGGTGCAGCGCGCGTTCCTGGCGCTGCCGCTGGCGCTGCGCCTGCGCGTGGCGCGCCGGCTGCGCGCCGACAGCGAAGCCGGCCGCGCCCGGCAGGCGCGCCGCGACGCGCCGCCCGACTACGGCGACACCGCGCCGCAGGCGGTGGCCGCGCTGCTGCGCGCCAGCCGCGCGCCGGTGCTGGTGCACGGCCACACCCACCGCCCCGCGCGCCACGAAAGCGCCGAAGGCGTGCGCTGGGTGCTGACCGACTGGGACCTCGACGGCCGGCGCCCGCGCGCGGCGGTGCTGCAGCTCGACGCCAGCGGCTTCAGCGTGCTGCCGCAGGCGGACTGAGCGCGCCCGGCGCGGCCCCGCGCCGCCATCATCGTCACTTCATCAGCTTGCGCAGCTCGCTGGCGTCGAACCGGTCGTTCGGCGTGTTCTCGAGATGCTCGCCGAGCCGGTCCAGCGCGGCCATCACGATCTCCAGCCGCTCGTGCTGCTGCGCGGCGTTGTCGATCAGGCTCTTGAGCGCCAGCGAGACCGGGTCGTCCGCGTTGGGCGTGATGCCGTAGGCCGAGAATTCCTGCTTGGCGCCCTGCTGCGCGCCGGGCGCGTCGGGCAGGATGATGCGCGCCGGCACGCCCACCGCGGTAGCGCCCGGCGGCACCGGCTTGAGCACCACGGCGTTGGAGCCGATGCGCGCGCCGTCGCCGATGGTGTAGCCGCCCAGCACCTTGGCGCCGGCGCTGACCACCACGCCCGCGCCCAGCGTGGGATGCCGCTTCTGCCCCTTGTAGAGCGAGGTGCCGCCCAGCGTCACGCCCTGGTAAATGGTGCAGTCGTCGCCGATCTCGGCGGTCTCGCCCACCACCACGCCCATGCCGTGGTCGATGAACACGCGCCGCCCGACCTTGGCGCCCGGGTGGATCTCGATGCCGGTGAGAAAGCGCGACCAGTGCGAGATCCAGCGCCCCAGCCAGTGAAAGCCCGCGTTCCAGCAGGCGTGCGCGAAGCGGTGGAACACCACGGCATGCAGGCCGGGATAGCAGGTCAGCACCTCGAGACGGCTGCGCGCGGCGGGATCGCGCCGCATGATGGCGTCGATATCTTCCTTCAGACGAGAGAACATCGTGGTCGTGTCGTGTTGCCCTGCCGTGCGCCGCGGGCCCCGGCCCGGTCAGGTGCGCCGGGGTGGAAACGCGATCGCCGGCATGGTCGTTGGCCGGTGGGAACGGAGCAGGGAGTGTAAGAGATTTGGTGCCCTGCTGCCGTCATGGACATTGACTGCGCGTGCGCCGCCCCGTCCGCGCTGGCGGACGCCGGCGGCGCCGGCCGTCAACATCGCGCGGGCGCGCGGAACGGCCCGGTCGTCGTGCCGGCTACCGGGCCGGTTGTCGGGCCAACTGCCGGGCCGGTCGTCGTCAGGCCGATCGCGTGGATCGCGCCGAAGGCAGGAATCTGCACCACCGCTTACGTCTCCTGTTTGCCCGGCGCGCGCGCGGCGCCGGGGACCTCGCCGCGCGCGGCCAGCAGCATGTGCTTGGCGATGCCGCGCAGGATGTTCACTTCTTCGCGCTCCAGCCCGCTGCGCGCCAGCAGCCGGCGCAGGCGCGGCATCAGCTTCTTGGGCGCGGCCGGGTCGAGAAAGCCGATCGCCTCGAGCCCCGTCTGCAGGTGGCCGAACATGGCCTCGACCTGCTCGGCGGTGGCCGGCTCGCCAGCATAGCCGATCTCGGCCAGCGGCGTGGCGCGCGGCGCCAGCAGGGCCAGCCGCATCTCGTAGGCGATCAGCTGCACGGCCTGCGCCAGGTTGAGCGAAGTGTAGGCCGGGTTGGCCGGAATGTGCGTGACCGCCGCGCAGCGCGCCACGGCCTCGTTGGGCAGGCCGAAGCGCTCGTTGCCGAACACGAAGGCCACATGCGCGCCGGCCGGCGGCTCGCCGGGCGTGGCGGCCAGACGCGCGGCGATGCGGCCGGCGGCCTGCGCGGCGGCGTCGCGCGGCAGCAGGCGCGGCGGGCCGAACTCGCGCTGGCGCGCGGTCAGCGCCACCGCGTAGGCGGTGCCGGCCAGCGCGTGCTCGATGCCGTCCACGATCACCGCGCCGGCCAGCACGTCGTCGGCGCCGCTGGCCATCGCCACCGCGTCCGGGTGCGCGCGCACTTCCGGCTCGCGCGGCGCGACCAGCACCAGGCTGCCCGGCACGGCGCCGAAGCCCATCGTCTTGATGGCCCGCGCGACCGCGCCGACGTTGCCGGGATGGCTGGTCTCCACCAGCACGAAGCGCACGGCGGCGAAGGCCGCGGGTGCACCCTGCGTCATATCCATTGGCTGGCGCGGCGTGGCGGCGGCATCGCCGGCGGCGGCACTCGTCTGGTTCGGCGGGTTCATATACAATCCAGGCTTCATCTTCGGTGCGCCGCCCGTTCCGCCGGTTTCCGGCCAAGGCGACGCGCCCGTTCTTCTACAATTCGTTGTGTTGTCAGCCGCCCCCGGAGGGCAGCGCGCCCGGCCTTTCGCGCCGGGGGGCGCACTCCTGGCCGGCCTGGAGAGATTCATGCATCCGATGCTCAATATCGCCGTCAAGGCGGCCCGCAAGGCAGGTTCCGTTATCAACCGCGCGTCGATGGACGTCGACCGGGTCCATGTCTCCCGCAAGCAGCACAACGATTTCGTCACCGAAGTCGACCGCGCCGCCGAGGCCGCGATCATCGAGATCATCCACACGGCCTACCCGGAACACGCCATTCTAGCGGAAGAGTCCGGCCAGTCCTGGGCCGAGGGCGAGGAAGCCGGCGAATACACGTGGGTGATCGACCCGCTCGACGGCACCACCAACTTCATCCACGGCTTTCCCCAGTATTGCGTCTCCATCGCCCAGCTGCACAAGGGCGTGCCGGTGCAGGCCGTGGTCTACGACCCCACGCGCGACGAGCTCTTCACCGCCAGCAAGGGCGCCGGCGCGTTCCTGAACAACCGCCGCATCCGCGTCTCGCGCCGCGACAAGCTGGCCGACTGCCTGGTCGGCACCGGCTTCCCGTACCGCGACCTGGCCGGCCTGGACCAGTACATGGAACTGTTCGCGCTGATGACGCAGAACTGCGCCGGCCTGCGCCGCCCGGGCGCCGCCGCGCTGGACCTGGCCTACGTGGCCTGCGGCCGCACCGACGGCTTCTTCGAGCAGGGCCTCAAGCCCTGGGACATGGCCGCCGGCATGCTGCTGGTGACCGAGGCCGGCGGCCTGACCGGCAACTACGCCGGCGAGGCGCGCCAGCTCGAGCAGGGCGAGATCCTGGCCGGCAACCCCAAGGCGTTCGCGCAGATGGTGCGCCTGCTGTCGCCGTTCTCGGCCGACCACGCCAAGGCGGCCTGAGCCTCCCCCGCCGCCCGCGCGCAACGCCCGCCCCTCACGGAGCGGGCGTTTTCGTTTGCGCGCAGGCGGCGCATACGCCGTGTGAGCCTGATCCATATCAAGGCCCGCGGTGCCGCGCCGGCACACAATGAAGGCATGCGCTGCCGGCACCCTCGCCCTGGCGCGGGCCCCCGCCCGCTGCAGGCCGCCGCGCAGCCCGGACCGCCACTTCAAGGAGCCTCGCATGTTTCCCGAATTCCGCGAACTGATCTCTGTGCTCAAGGCACAGGACACGCACTTCGCCAAGCTGTTCCATCGCCACAACGAGATGGACCAGGAAATCAAGAACATGGAAGCCGGGCTGGTGCCGGCCGACAGCACCGCCATCGAGTCCCTCAAGAAGGAAAAGCTCAAGCTCAAGGACGAGCTTTACGTCATCCTGCGCAAGGCTTCGGCCTGAAGCACCGCCCCCTCCCCAACGCCCCAACCCAGGTACCACCCATGTTCAAGCACATCCTCCTCCCCATCGACGGTTCCGAGCTTTCCCAGAAGGCCGTCGGCGCCGCCATTGAGTTCGCCCGCGCCACCGGCGCCAAGCTGACCGCCTACATGAGCCTGGAGGAATATCCGTTCCTGCCGACCAGCGACGCCACCCACGAGAAGCGCTCGGTGTTCGAGCAGCGCGTCGAGGCCGCCGCGCGCGCCGAGCTGTCGCGCATCGAAGCGTCCGCGGCGCTGGCCGGCGTGCCATGCAACGCCGTCACCTCGGTTTCGGCCGCGCCGTACCGCGGCATCATCGCCACCGCCGCCGAGCAGGGCTGCGACGTGATCTTCATGGCATCGCACGGCCGCAGCGGCATCAGCGGCCTGCTGCTCGGCAGCGAAACGCAGAAGGTGCTCACGCACAGCACCATCCCGGTGCTGGTGTTCCGCTGAGCGCACGCGCGCCAGCCCTCCCTCCGCGCCCCGCTCACCGGGGCGCGTTGCCATGCCCGGCGCCCTCGCCGGGCGCCGCCGGCCCCAAGCCGCGCGGCCGGTGCTGTACCATATCGCCCATCTTCCGAAATACCCCCTTGCGTCCCGAGGCAGGCCCCTCGCGCGGCCGGATTGTTTCCGCCGCGCCCGCGCCGCGCGCCGTGCGCGCCGATCGGGCCGGCAAGGCGGTGGCAAGCACGGGGGCGCCGGCAGCGGCCCTCCGTGCCAAACAGGTTTAATGGCAATGGGATTGCAGAAAAAGACGGACCCGGACCAGACGGCGGCGGAGGCTTCCGGCGCCAAGCACACGCCGATGATGCAGCAGTACCTGCGCCTCAAGGCCGATCATCCGGACACCTTGCTGTTCTACCGGATGGGCGACTTCTACGAGCTCTTCCATGACGACGCGGAGAAAGCCTCGCGGCTGCTGGACATCACGCTGACCGCGCGCGGCGCCTCCAACGGCGTGCCGATCCGCATGGCCGGCATTCCGTTCCACTCGGTGGACCAGTACCTCGCGCGCCTGGTCAAGCTGGGCGAGTCGGTGGCGATCTGCGAGCAGATCGGCGACCCCGCCACCAGCAAGGGGCCGGTGGAGCGCAAGGTGGTGCGCATCGTCACCCCCGGCACGCTGACCGATGCGGCGCTGCTGCCGGACAAGGCCGACACCTTCCTGATGGCGGTGCACCAGCACACCACGCGCCGCGGCGTGAGCAAGATGGGGCTGGCCTGGCTCAACCTCGCCAGCGGCGAGCTGCGCCTGATGGAGTGCGAAGTGGCGCAGCTGGGCCGCGAACTGGAGCGCATCCGCCCGGCCGAGCTGCTGTTCGCCGACGGCATCGAACTGCCGGCGCTGGCCTGCGCGCGCACGCGCCTGCCGGAATGGCATTTCGACCAGGAGGCCGGCACGCGCCGCCTGCGCGAGCAGCTCGGCGTGGCCAGCCTGGACCCGTTCGGCTGCGCCGGGCTGGGCGCGGCGCTGGGCGCGGTGGGCGCGCTGCTGAACTACGCCGCCTCCACCCAGGGCCAGTCGCTGCGCCACGTGCAGGGCGTGACGGTCGAGCGCGAATCGGAATTCGTCGGCCTGGACACCGCCACGCGCCGCAACCTGGAGCTGACCGAGACCCTGCGCGGCGGCGAATCGCCCACGCTGTTCTCGCTGCTCGACACCTGCGCCACCACGATGGGCAGCCGCCTGCTGCGCCACTGGCTGCACCACCCGCTGCGCGACCGCGCGCTGCCGCAGGCGCGCCAGCAGGCCATCGGCGCGCTGCTGGAGCAGGGCATCGAGCCGCTGCGCGCGGCGCTGCGCCGGCTGTCCGACGTGGAGCGCATCACCGCGCGCCTGGCGCTGCTCAACGCGCGCCCGCGCGACCTGTCCTCGCTGCGCGACACGCTGGCGGCGCTGCCCGAGGTGCAGGCCCGCGTGCGGCCCGACGAGGCCGCGCCGCTGCTGAGCCAGACCGTGGCCGAACTGGCCGTGCCGCAGGACTGCCAGGCGCTGCTGGTGGCCGCGGTGGCGCCCGAGCCGGCCAGCGTGGTGCGCGACGGCGGCGTGATCGCGCGCGGCTTCGACGCCGAGCTCGACGAGCTGCGCGACATCTCCGAGAACTGCGGCCAGTTCCTGGTCGACCTGGAGACGCGCGAGCGCACCCGCACCGGCATCGCCAACCTGCGCGTGGAATACAACCGCGTGCACGGCTTCTACATCGAAGTGACCAACGGCCAGGCCGACAAGGTCCCCGACGACTACCGCCGCCGCCAGACGCTCAAGAACGCCGAGCGCTACATCACGCCCGAGCTCAAGGCCTTCGAGGACAAGGCGCTGTCGGCGCAGGACCGCGCGCTGGCGCGCGAGAAGCAGCTCTACGACGCGCTGCTGCAGCAGTTGCTGCCGCATATCGGCGAGCTGCGCCGCGTGGCCGGCGCGCTGGCCCGACTGGACGTGCTGGCGGCGCTGGCCGAGCGCGCGCAGACGCTGGACTGGACCCGGCCCGAGCGCGTCGACGAGAACGCCATCGACATCGCGCAGGGCCGCCATCCGGTGGTGGAAGGCCAGCTCGCGTCGGAGTCGGTGCCGTTCATCGCCAACGACTGCCAGCTGACCGAGGCGCGCAAGCTGCTGCTGATCACCGGCCCGAACATGGGCGGCAAGTCGACCTTCATGCGCCAGACCGCGCTGATCGTGCTGCTGGCCTGCGTGGGCGCCTACGTGCCCGCGCGGCGCGCGGTGATCGGCCCGATCGACCGCATCTTCACCCGCATCGGCGCGGCCGACGACCTCGCCGGCGGGCGCTCCACCTTCATGGTGGAGATGACCGAGGCGGCCGGCATCCTGCACAACGCCACCCCGGCCAGCCTGGTGCTGATGGACGAGATCGGCCGCGGCACCTCGACCTTCGACGGCCTCGCGCTGGCGTGGGCGATCGCGCGCCACCTGCTGGCGCACAACCGCAGCCACACGCTGTTCGCCACGCACTACTTCGAGCTCACGCAACTGCCGCAGGAGTTCACGCAGGCGGCCAACGTGCATCTCTCGGCGGTGGAGCACGGCGACGGCATCGTGTTCCTGCACGCCGTGCAGGACGGCCCGGCCAGCCAGAGCTACGGCCTGCAGGTGGCGCAGCTGGCGGGCGTGCCGCAGCCGGTGATCCGCGCCGCGCGCAAGCACCTGGCGTGGCTGGAGCAGCAGTCGGCCGACGCCACGCCCACGCCGCAGCTCGACCTGTTCGCCGCGCCGCCGGCGCCGGACGAGGAGGCATACGAGGACGACTACGCGCAGCCCGCCGCGGCGCAGGGCGGCGCGATGTCGCCGGAGCAGTCCGCGCTGCTCGACGCCATCGGCGGGCTCGACCCCGACAGCTTGACCCCGCGCGAGGCACTCGACGCGCTCTACCGGCTGCGGGCGCTGGCCAGGGATGCGGTAGCCACCGCATGACGCCGACCGGGCCGCGCCGCCGCCACGCGCCGGCGCGCGCGCTGGCCCGCGCCGTGCTGCTGGGCGCGGCGCTGGCCCTGCCCGCGCTGCACGCGGCGGCGGCGCCCCGGCGCGCCGCCGCGCCGGCCGCCGCGACCGTGCGCCTGGCGCTGATCGCCGACCAGCCGCAGTGGCCCGCGGCCGAGGCGCGCACCGCGCGCCTGCTCGACTACGCCGCCGAGCGCCGGCTCGATTTCGTGGTGCACCTGGGCGGCATCAAGGGCGACACCGAATCGTGCGGCGACGCCCTGCTCGCGGCGCGCCAGCGCCTGCTCGACCAGTCGCCGCTGCCGCTGGTCTACCTGCCCGGCGAAACCGACTGGGCGGAATGCCAGCGCGACGTGAACGGCCATTTCGACGCGGTGGAGCGCCTCAACCGGCTGCGCGAGCTGTTCTTTCCCGACGACGCCACGCTGGGCCAGCGCACCGCCGCGCTGATGCGGCAGTCCGACCAGGCCACCTTCCGCAGCTACCGCGAGAACGTGCGCTGGAGCGCCGGCGGCGCGCTGCTGGTGACGCTGAACCTGCCCGGCGACAACAACCACTATCGCTCCGAGGGCGGCCGCAACGGCGAGTTCGAGGACCGCCGCGAGGCCAACCGCCAGTGGCTCGCGCGCGCGTTCTCGCTGGCGCAGCAGCAGAACCTGCCCGGCATCGTGGTGCTGGTCCACGCCGATCCGCAGTTCGGCAACGGCTGGGAGCAGCGTGGCAACCCGTCGCTGTTCGACGGCTTCCTGCGCCGCCGCGCGCGCGACGGTTTCCTGGAATTCAAGCGCCAGTTGCGCGAACTGGCCGCGCGCTATCGCGGCCAGGTACTGCTGGTGCATACCAGCCTGGGCGGCTTCGGCATCGACACGCCGCTGCGCGATGCCGGCGGCAAGACGCTGCGCAACGTGACCCGCGTGGCGCTGCCGGCCGGCGCGCCCGGGCAGTACGCCGAACTGGCGATCACGCCGGGCTCGCCCAGGCCGTTCGAGGTGACGCTCAGGGACGGACCGGGGCCGGACTGAGCGGCGCGGGGGACGATGCGGCGGCCAAGATGGCAGCCAATGCGGTGGCCCATGAAAGCGAAAAGCCGGCAAAGCCGGCTTTTCGGGAGCGAACGTGCTGCGCGGCGGTGCGCACTCAGTGCAGCGTGCGCTTGCTGTCGTCCTCGTCTTCGTCCTCGTCCACCACCTCGACGCCCGAGGCGCCGTGGGCGTGGCCATGCTGGACTTCGTCGTCGGTGGCTTCGCGCACTTCCGACACCTGCAGCCAGAAGCGCAGCGCCATGCCGGCCAGCGGATGGTTGCCGTCGAGCACGACCTTGTCTTCGGCCACGTCGGTCACGGTATAGATGATCGAATCGTCTTCGTCGCCGTCCTCGGGCACGCCCTCGAACTGCATGCCGATCTCGAGCGGCTCGGGGAAGCGGTCGCGCGGCTCCACCTTGACCATCTCGGCGTCGTAATCGCCGAACGCTTCGTCGGGCTCGAGCTGGAGCTGGGTCTCGAAGCCGGCTTCGTGGCCTTCCAGCGCTTCCTCGATCTTGGGGAACGTGCCATCATAGCCGCCGTGCAAATAGACCATCGGCTCATCCGATTCCTCGATCAGATTGCCCTGTGCATCCGACAGCTTGTACACCACGGATACCACCGTGTTCTTAGCGATTTTCAATTCTTGACTCCATGAACGATTCCGCATTATACGCGCAGGCCTTGCCCCCCGGCCCCGTCGATCCAGACGTGCCGCTCCCCCTGCTGGGAGGCATGACGCCGGCCGCTTTCATGCGCGATATCTGGCACCGCAAGCCCCTGCTGATCCGACAGGCCATACCGGGAATCGTGCCGCCGGTATCGCGCGAGTCCCTTTTCGAACTGGCCGACCGGGACGACGTCGAGTCCCGCCTGGTGTCGCACTTCCGCAACCGCTGGAAGCTCGAGCAGGGCCCCTTCGCCGCCGACAACCTGCCCTCGCTCAAGACGCGCCAATGGACCCTGCTGGTGCAGGGCGTCAACCTCCACGATAGTGCAGCCGCGGCATTGCTGGGGCAATTCCGTTTCGCCCCCGATGCGCGCCTGGACGACCTGATGGTCAGCTACGCCACCGACGGCGGCGGCGTGGGTCCGCATTTCGACTCCTACGACGTGTTCCTGCTGCAAGTATCGGGCCGGCGGCGCTGGCGCATCTCGTCCCAGCCCCGGCTCGACCTGGTGCCGGACCTGCCGCTCAAGATCCTGGCCGACTTCACGCCCGAGCAGGAATGGGTGCTGGAGCCCGGCGACATGCTCTACCTGCCGCCGCAATACGCGCACGACGGCGTGGCCGAGGGCGAGTGCATGACCTACTCCGTCGGCTTCCGCGCGCCGGCCTACCGCGAGCTGGCCGGGCATTTCCTGGCCTGGCTGTCGGAGACGGTCGAGGACAACGAGGAACTCGAGGGCCGCTACGCGGACCCGGGCGAGGCCGCCACCGCGCGGCCGGCGCAATTGCCGACCGGCATGGTGCGCGCGGTCGGCGAGCGCCTCGGTGCCCTTCGTTGGTCGGGTAGCATGATTTCCGAGTTTCTGGGTACCCACCTTTCCGAGCCGAAGCCGAGCGTGGAATTCCCGGAGATACCGGAAATCACGCTGAAGAAATACACCAAGCTGGCACTATCTCACGGCATCGTGCTGGCGCCGGGATCGATCGCGCTGTACGACCGCACCCATTTCTTTATCAACGGCGAAGCCTACGAACCGCCCGCGGAACTGGCGCGCTGGCTGCGCCAACTGGCCGACCAGCGCCATCTGAGTGCCGCCGAAGTGGCCGCCAGCGCCGCTCTGCCCGACCTGATGGAGACCTTTCATCACTGGGCGCTGGAGGGTTGGCTGCAATTTGCGCCATCTCCGCTGTAATAATCCGTAACAAGCAAAAACAGGAAAAGACAGCGCTACACAAGCCGGGAAAACGCGGATATAATCGTCGGCTGGCTAGTACTGTGTACCACTGCATTTGTCGGCACCCGGGAGAGCCTCTATTTTGCAGTTC
>Ga0255338_1003330_pt1 | contig 19593 bp, 18 predicted proteins | sample MeOH1_35cm_T4_19_FD_203715 | JGI IMG/M metagenome (GOLD analysis project Ga0255338, IMG submission 203715) | Sandy soil microbial communities from University of British Columbia, Vancouver, Canada - MeOH1_35cm_T4_195 | ecosystem: Engineered > Artificial ecosystem > Sand microcosm > Unclassified ...
TGCCCGCCATGTCCAAGCTGCGTCCTCTGATCCACACCCTGAGCGGGCTGGCCCTGTGGCTGGCCGCCGCCCAGGCCGGCGCCGCCGAGCTGACCGTGTCGGCCGCGGCCAGCCTGAGCAACGCCTTGCGCGAGCTCGCGCCGCTGTTTGAGGCCCGGCATGCCGGCACCCGGCTGCAGTTCAATTTCGGCGCCTCGGGCGCCTTGCTGCAGCAGATCGCCAAGGGCGCACCGGCCGATGTGTTCGCCAGCGCCGACCAGGAGACCATGGACCAGGCCCAGAGCCAGGGCCTGGTGAGGGCGGCCGAGCGCAGGAACTTCGTCTCCAACAGCCTGGTGGTGATCGTGCCGACGGCGGCCAAGGCCGAACCCAAGGCCATCGGGGATCTGGCCCAGCCGAGCTACGGCCGCATCGCCATCGGCCTGCCGGCCAGCGTGCCGGTCGGGCGCTACACCAAGGCGGTGCTGGAGAAGGCCAGGCTGTGGGCCGCGGTCGAGCCCAAGATGATTGGCGCGCAGAACGTGCGCCAGGCGCTGGACTATGTGGCGCGCGGCGAGGTCGATGCCGGCTTCGTCTACGGCACCGATGCGGCCCTGATGCCCGACAAGGTCAAGCTCGCGCTGACCGTGCCGACCGAGAGCCCGGTGCTCTACCCGATCGCGCCGGTGGCTGCCAGCCCCCATGCCGCCGAGGCGCAGCAGTTCGTCGCCTTCGTGCTGTCGCCCCAGGCCCAGGCCGTGCTGGCCAAGTACGGCTTCGGCAAGCCTTGATGGCCCGTCTCGATGAGTGAGGCCTGGGTCCCGCTGCTGCTGACCCTGAAGGTGGCCGGCTGGGCCACTTTCTTCAACCTGCTGCTGGGTGTCGGCGTGGGCTTTGCGCTGGCGCGCCTGCGCTTTGCGGGGCGCGAGCTGCTGGACGCGCTGCTGACCCTGCCGATGGTGATGCCGCCCACCGTGCTGGGCTATTACCTGCTGGTGCTGATCGGCCGCAACGGGCCCATTGGCGCCTGGCTGCAGCGCGAGTTCGGGCTGAACCTGATCTTCACCTGGCAGGGCGCGGTGATCGCGGCCACCATCGTCGCCTTCCCGCTGGTGTTCAAGTCGGCGCGCGCCGCCTTCGAGGCGGTGGACCCGCAGCTGGAGCAGGCGGCGCGGGTGCTGGGCCTGGGCGAGGCGGCGCTGTTCTTCCGCGTCACCCTGCCGCTGGCCTGGCGCGGCATCCTGGCCGGCCTGCTGCTGGCCTTCGCGCGTGCTACCGGCGAGTTCGGCGCCACCCTGATGGTGGCCGGCAGCATTCCCGGCAAGACCCAGACCCTGTCGGTCGCGGTCTACGAGGCGGTGCAGGCCGGCCAGGACGGGCTGGCCAATTTCCTGGTGGCGCTGACCTCGGTCACCTGCGTCCTCGTGCTGCTGGCGGCCGGCCGGTTGGCGCCGGGGCGCGTTGCCGGAGGTGGCCTGCGATGAGCGCCGCGCCGCCGCTGTGGGATGTGGACCTGCGCCGCCGCTTCGCGCAGGCCGGGCGGCAGTTCGACCTGCAGGTGCGCTTTCGCAGCGATGCGCGGCGCCTGGTGCTGTTCGGGCCCTCGGGCGCCGGCAAGAGCCAGACCCTGCGCATCATGGCCGGCCTGACGCGCGCCGATGCCGGCCATGTGCGGCTGCAGGGCGAAGCCCTGCTGGACCTGGCGGCGGGCGTGGAGCTGCCGGCGCGCCGCCGCGGCCTGGCCTATATGTTCCAGGACTACGCGCTTTTCCCGCACCTGACCCTGCGCCAGAACGTCGCCTTCGGGCTGCAGCGCGGCTGGCGCAACCCGGGCCGGCGCGTCGCGGACCCCGAGGTGGAGCGCTGGCTGTCGGCCTTCGGGCTGCAGGCGCTGGCCGGGCATTATCCGGAGCAGCTGTCGGGCGGCCAGCGCCAGCGCACCGCGCTGGCCCGCGCGCTGGTGGCGCGGCCGCGCGCGCTGCTGCTGGACGAGCCCTTCGCGGCGCTCGACGGCGCGCTGCGCGCGCGCCTGCGCGAGGAGCTGCTGGCCCTGCTGGCCGAGCTGGACCTGCCGCTGCTGCTGATCACGCATGACGAGGCCGATGTGCGTCTGCTGGGCCAGCAGGTGCTGACGATGGCGGAGGGGCGCATCGATGAATAGGCACAAGCAGGCCGCTGGCCACAAGGCGCTGAGCCTGGAGGGCTCGCTGCAGCTGCTGGCCGGCGGCGAGCGCCTGGGCGGGGCCGCGCGCCTGGCCCTGCTGCGCGCGCTCGACGAGCAGGGCTCGATCACCCAGGCCGCCAAGGCGGTCGGGCTGAGCTACAAGGCCGCCTGGGACGCGGTGGACCAGATGAACACCCTGGCCGGGGCGCCGCTGGTGGCGCGCAGCACCGGCGGGCGCGGCGGCGGCTCGACGAGGCTGACGGAACGCGGCCGCCAGCTGGTGGCGCGCTTCGCCGCGCTGGAGGCGCTGCACCAGCGTTTCGTGCGCCTGCTCAGCGAGGAGGGCACCGATCTGGCCGAGGACATCGATCTGCTGAGGATGCTCAATATGAAGACCAGCGCACGCAACCAGTTCATCGGCAAGGTCTGCGGCTACAAGGCCGGCGCGGTCAACGACGAAATCGAGCTGAGCCTGGCGGGCGGTGCCCGCATCGTCGCGATCGTCACGCGCGAGAGCACCGAGCAGCTGGGCCTGCGCCTGGGCGCGCCGGCCTTCGCGCTGGTGCAGGCCAGCGCGGTGCTGATCGCCACCGGGCTGGAGCCCGGCGTGCGGCTGTCGGCCCGCAACCAGCTGGCCGGCACGGTGCTGTCCGTCACGCCCGGTGCGGTCAATGCCGAGGTGCTGCTGGACCTCGGCGCCGGCCAGAGCATCGCGGCCACCGTGACGCAGGCCAGCGTCGCTGCCCTGGGGCTGGCGCCCGGCAAGCCGGCGCTGGCCCTGTTCAAGGCCTCCAGCGTGATCCTCGGCGCCATGGTCTGAACCGGGAGTCTCCCCTGGCCGCGCCGGCCGGCGGCGCCGGACCGATAATCGCGGCTTCCGATTGCTTCATGAAAAGGACCGGCTAGATGTCGTCCATCCCTGTGCGCTACTGGGTGCTGCTGATCTTCGTGGCTTCGGCCCTCTATGCCCATCTGCGCGGCAAGGTGCGCTTCGGCCTGGCGCGCGCGCTGACCGATTTCACCGTGCTGATCGCGCCGGTCAACGCGCTGATGTACCTGTTCTCGCGCGCCCCGGCCACGCCCTATCTGGATACGAAGCAGTTCAAGGAGCTGGAACTGCTGCAGCAGAACTGGCAGGCGATCCGCGAGGAGGCGCTGAAGCTCAACGACGAGGGCCAGATCAAGGCCGCGTCCAGCTACAACGACATCGGCTTCAACTCCTTCTTCCGCACCGGCTGGAAGCGCTTCTACCTGAAGTGGTACGGCGAGGACCTGGCCTCGGCCAAGGCGATGTGCCCCAAGACCGTCGAGCTGCTGCGCCAGATCCCGACCGTCAAGGCCGCGATGTTCGCCTCGCTGCCGCCGGGTAGCCGCCTGGTGCGCCACCGCGACCCCTATGCCGGCTCGGTGCGCTACCACCTGGGCCTGACCACGCCGAACTCGCCAGGCTGCTTCATCGAGGTCGACGGCCAGCGCTACCACTGGAAGGACGGCGAGGCGGTGATGTTCGACGAGACCTTCATCCATTACGCCGAGAACACGACGGACCAGCAGCGCGTGATCCTGTTCTGCGACGTCGAGCGCCCGCTGTACTTCGCGCCGGTGCGCTGGTTCAACCGCCTGTTCGCCCGCATCGTGATGACGGCCTCGGCGACTCAGAACGTCGAGGGCGAGCCGGTCGGCGCGCTCAACAAGTTCTTCTTCTATGCCTACAAGGTTCGGCTGTGGGGCAAGGCCCTGAAGGCCAAGAGCCGGCCGACCTATTACATCGGCAAGTGGGCCCTCATCATCGGGCTGCTGTACTGGATCTTTGCTTGAGGGCGGGCCCACCCCCTACCGGCTGCGCCGGCCCCCTCTAGGGGGCATGTCCGAGGGACCGGCGGAGCCGGATGCCCGGACGTCGCTTGGGAATACAGGTGGCGGCTCAGCGTAGCCCCAGCGCCTCCTCCAGCTCCCTCGGCCCATAGGGCTGCGGCCGCTGCGGCCAGGCCTCGACGAGCGCCTGCATGCGCGCATTCAGCGGCGCCTGCCGGCCCTCGCGCCGGGCCAGGCGCACGACCTCGCCGCACAGCGCGTCGATCTCGGTGACGCGGCCCAGGGCCAGGTCGTCGGCCATGCTGGAGCGGGCCTTGGCATCGATCTTCAGCATGCGCGCGGCCAGCAGGCGGAAGATCGGCGTCGGCAGACGCAGCAGGGCGGCGAAGCGCTCCGGCGGCACCGGCGTGACCGGCGCCACCGCGATGCCGGCCGCACTGAGCACTTCCAGCGCCTCGGTCTGCAGCGCGGCGAAGCAGCGCCGGTAGCCGCGCTCCAGCAGCTCGGCGCGCAGCGGCCGGCCCGACAGCGCATTGACCGGGTTGTTCAGGTTGATCAGCAGCTTGCCCCATTGGATCGGGCGCAGGTCGGGTTTGAGGCGCAGGCTCAGGCCGAAGGCCGCGAAGGCGGGCCTGAGCGCTTCCAGCGCCGCATCCTGCTCGGCCGCCAGGCCACCGGCGGTGCCGCGGTGGAAATGCCCCGGCGCCAGCTCGGCGACATTGAAGGGCACCATGCCGGCGCGCCACTGCAGGGCCGGCGCGGCCTCGCGTGCGCGCTCGACATTGCCGACGCCGTTCTGCATCGACACCACGACGCTGCCCGCGGGCAGCACGGCGGCCAGCTGCTGCGCCGCCGTGACGGTGGCGCCGCTCTTCACGCACAAGAGGGTCAGTGCCGGGTTCAAGCCGGCCGGCGGCGTCTCGTGCAGATGCAGGGCGGCCGGGGCCAGGTCTTGCCGGCGGTTTTCCAGATCGCTGATCCTCAGGCCGCGCTCGCGCAGGGCCTGCAGCACGCGCGGCCGGGCGACGAAATGCACGTTGAGGTCGGCGGCGGCCAGCACGCCGCCGAGGAAGCAGCCGATCGAGCCGGCGCCCATCACGAGAATGGGGCCGATGGGTGGGGAGGCGCTCATGGCGGGGTCTTTGCAATGAAAGGGTCGAAGGGGAGGAACAGCGGCGGCAGGCGCAGCTCGCGGCCTTCGGCGCGGGCGCGCTCGTGCAGCTCGGCCAGGCTCAGGCCGGTGTCGTCGAACAGATAGGGCATGGCTTGCAACGGCCGCTGCGCCTCCAGCGGCTGCCAGAAATCGTCCCAGTGGATGGGGATCACGCGGCGTGCGTCCAGGGTCCGGGCCAGTTCGCGCCAATAGGCGTCGCGGTAGGCCGCGTCCTTCTTGCCCAGCGTGCCGATGCCCAGCAGCAGGGTGTCGGCGCGCTGGCCCTGGAAGGCGCCGGGGACGAAGCCGGCGCTGGACTGGACCCACAGGCGCCGGCCTTCATGCTCGACCAGCAGCGCGAACACCGTGCCCTCGCGCCAGGCGCTGGCATGGGCCGGCGGTGTCAGCGGCGCGGCGATCTCCTCGTCGCCATGGCCGTCGCTCCAGGCCGTGGGGCTGTGGCGCGAGGCGAAGAAGGTCAGGGTGAAGCGGCCCAGCCGCAGCGTGTCGCCGGGCTTCAGTTCCCGCGTCTGCGTCGCGGCCAGGCCGGCGCCGCGGCCGATCTGCAGGGTCGAGGCCGAGCCCATCAACAGGGCGCCGCTGCGCCGCGCTACCTCGGGCGCGTCCAGCGCATGGTCGTAGTGCGAATGCAGCGGGATTACGGCGGCCAGGCGCCTGACGCCCAAGGCTCGCAGGCCGGCCTCGATGCGTGCCGGGTCGGGCGCGATGCGGGTGGCCAGCATCGCCGGCAGGCCAGGGCGGCTGAAGAAGCCGTCGCTCATCCAGGCGGTCTCGCCGTCGTCGAAGAGCAGGGTGGAGACGCCGGCGAAGCGCAGGCGCAGCTCGCCGGCACCGGGCTTCGCCGGCGCGGCGGCCGGCAGGGTCAGGTCTTGATAAGGGGCGAGATCGGGCCGGCGCTGGCTCTGCACCACCAGCCCCAGCGCCAGCAGGAGCAGGGCGGCGAGGATCGCCAGGGCGAGCCGGCGCGCGCGGCTGCGCTGCTTCGTCACGCGGCCGGATGGGCCAGGTCGCGCAGATGCGTCGGGCCGGCTTGGCGCTCGATCTCGGCCAGCAGGCCGCGGCCCCAGCCCAGCGCGAACAGGGCCTCGCCGACCACGAACATCGGGCCGACCAGCAGGCCGACCAGGTCGTCGACGAAGGCCGGCTTCTTGCCCTCGTAGTAATGGCCAACGAACTGGATGATCCAGCCGACGACGAAGCTGCCGATGCCCCAGGCCAGCCAGCTGCCGGTGGTGCCGGCGGCGAAGGGCTCGGCCAGGGCCATCAGCACCGCGTTGACCCCGGCCGTGGCCAGGCCCAGCAGCAGATTGCCGCGCGTCAGGTACCAGGCGGTGGACAGGCCCCAGAGCAGCCAGGCCGCGCTCAGCGCATGGCCGGCCAGCCCGAACTGGGCGCGCGCCAGCAGGATGCCGATCGCGAACACGATCAGCGGGATGCCGACGAAATGGGTGGCGATGTTGCGGCGGTCGCGGTGGTAGCGGGCGTACTGCACCATCAGATCCAGCGCGGGGCGGAAGGGACTGGCGGCCATGGCATGTCTCCTGTTGTCGGCTCTATGGGGCGATGCTAGTCCAGCGTGGCGCATGACGACTGTCAAAATCGCTACAGTTGCGCTCGCCGTTAACCCTAGCCATGAACGCCGCCGCCACGCTGAGCCCCGCCGAGCTGTCCCTGCTGCGCGCCAGTCCCTGGTTCGCCGGCTGCGCCGCGCCCCTGCAGCAGGCGCTGCTGGACCTGGGCCGGCGCCAGCCGCTGCGCCATGGCCAGGCGCTGTTCGAGCGCGGCAGCCTGGCCGAGGGTCTGTGCTGCGTGCTGGACGGGGCCTTGCGCGTCGGCGCCCTGCACGACGATGGCGGCGCCAGCCTGCTGGCCTGGCTGGAGCCCGGGCAATGGTTCGGCGAGATCTCGCTGCTGGACGGCCTGCCGCGCACCCACGACGCGGTGGCCGACGGGCCCGGCTGCGTCTGGCTCGTGCCGCATGGCGCGCTGCAGGCCTGGCTGGATGAGCATCCGCAGCATTGGCGCGATCTGGCCCGCCTGGCCTGCGCCAAGCTGCGCCTGAGCTTCGAGGTGCTGGAGGACATCGCCCAGCTGCCGCTGCCGGCGCGCCTGGCCAAGCGCCTGCTGCTGCTGGCGCGCGGCTATGGCACCGGGGGGCTGCGCCAGCGCATCCGCCTGCCGCAGGAACAGCTGGCCCTGATGCTGGGCGTCAGCCGGCAAAGCCTCAGCAAGGCCCTGCACGGGCTGGCCGACCGCGGCCTGCTGGCCCTGCACTACGGCGAGATCGAGCTGCTGGACGCGGCGGCGCTGCAGGCCCTGGGACGATGATGATGCCGCGGACCTTGGCGCTGGCGACGGTGGCCCTGCTGCTGGCGGCCTGTGCCCAGGCGCCGCGGCCCGCCGCGCCCGCGCCGCTGCCGCAGACCCCGCCTGATCCTGATTGGCAGGCGCCCTTCAAGGCCCTGCACGGCGCCGCGGGCCGCCTGTACGAGCTGGACGGGGCCGCCTCGGCCGTGCGCATCCATGTGTTCCGCGGCGGCCGCGCCGCGCGCCTGGGGCACAACCATCTGCTGAGTGCGCCGCGCCTGCAGGGCTGGCTGTGGTGGCCCGAGGACCTGGCCCAGGCGCGCTTCGAGCTGCGGCTGCGGCTGGACGAGCTGGTGCTGGACGATGCGGCCCAGCGCGCGGCGGTGGGCGGGGCGTTCGCCGCCCCGCTGTCGGCCGAGGCCATCGCCGCCACCCGCGCCAATATGCTGGGCCCCCAGGGGCTGGATGCGGCGGGCTTCCCCGAGCTGCGCCTGCGCCTGCTGGGCGCGGTGGGCGAGGCGCCCAAGCTGGCGGCGCGCGTCGAGGTCGGCCTGCATGGCCGCAGCCATGCGCTGGACCTGCCGCTGAGCCTGGCCGAAGAGGGCGGCGGCCTGCGCATCAGCGGCGCCTTCGTGCTGCGCCAGCGCGACCTGGGCCTGGAGCCCCTCAGCGTGGCGGGCGGCCTGCTGACCGTGCAGGACGAGCTGCTGGTCGAGTTCGCACTGCTCGCCCAGCCGCGCTGAGGGCCGGAGCCCTAGTTGCCGCGCGGCGGTGCGTCGACCGGCTGCTGGCGCTTGTGGGCATACATGCCCAGGTCGCTGCGCAGCAGCAGCGCGTCCAGGCTGTCACCCGGGTGGGCGCGGGTCAGGCCCAGGCTGATGCTGACGCTCAGGCCCTCGGCCAGCATGCCCCAAGGATGCTGGCGGACCGCCAGGCGCAGACGCTCGGTGACCGCCTGGGCCTGGGCCTCGTCGGGGGCCCAGAAGGCCAGCACGAACTCGTCGCCGCCCCAGCGTCCGGCGATGTCCTGGCCGCGCAGCAGTTGCTGGAACAGCGCCGCCAGCGCCTTCAGCACCTGGTCGCCGACCTGGTGGGAATGGCGGTCGTTGACGGACTTGAAGCGGTCCACGTCGACCACCGAGAGGTAGAGCGCCATGCCCTCGGGCTGCCGCGCCGCGCCGGCCAGGGCCTCGCCCAGGCGCAGCTCGAGGCCGCGGCGGTTCGCCAGGCCGGTCAGCGCGTCCTCCATCGACAGGCGCTGCAACTGCTGGGCGCTGCTCTTCAGACTCTGGACCTCCAGCTTGTGCTGGCGCAGCTCGAAGCGCAGGGCCGCCACGTCGCGGCGGTGGTGCATGCTGACCTGGCGCAGCTGGTGTTCGCGCTGCTGCAGCTGGCGCAGGCAGTCGAGCGCGGCGTCGGAGCGGCCGCTCATCTCGTGCAGATGGCTCTTCAGCAGCAGGGCGATGCGCTGCAGCGGCCAATGCTCGATGCGCTCGGCCACCGCCCGCATCTTGCGCGCGGCCAGCAGGGCCTCCTCGCGCCGGCCGGCAGCCAGGGCCAGCTCGGCGCGCAGCCAGTCGGCCAGGGCCTGCAGCCGCGGGCTGTCGGCCAGGGCGCCGCTGGCGCTGCGCAGCGCCTCCTCATGCTCGCGCGCCGGCGCCAGTTGCCCGGCCCAGGCCGCAGCCCAGGCGCGCAGCCAGCTCAGCTGGCCCGACAGCATCAGCGAGGCGGGGGCCAGTCCCATGCCGCGGGCGCCGGCATGGGCGTCCAGCGCGTCCAGCATGGTCTGCAGGCGACGCGGGTTGGGCTTGTGGCCGCGCAGATGGCGCAGCGCGAAGAGCTTGCAGGCCTCGTTGAAGCCGCGGTTGATCATCGGCTGCCAGAAATGGCCGGGGTCCGGCTCGCCGCGTGGCAGCTGCTTGGCGCGCTCGTAGGTCTGGGCCAGCACCGCTTCGGCGCCCTCGTGGCTGCCGTTCCACAGCAGGGTGACGCCCAGGTAGTTGTTGACCAGGATGTGCAGCAACTCGTCGTCCGGGCAGCCCTGGGCCAGCTGGGTGGCCAGCATCGCGGTCTCGATGCCTTCCTCGCTGTGTCCCAGGGTGGCGGCGGCATGGGCCAGAAAGGCCTGGGCGCGCGCCTCGGCGGCCGGCAGATCGGCCGCATGGGCCTGCTGGCTGGCGCGCACGAAGAGCTCGTAGGCCTGGCGGTAGCGCCCGCCGACCAGATGGGCACGGCCCTGGTCCAGCGACTGCTCGATGGCCGCGGTGGACTCGGCCTGCGGGCCGCCGGCCACCAGCGAACTGGCCAGCCAGGCGGGCGCGCGCGCTTCCAGCGCCGGGCTGGTGAGCCCGGGCAAGCACGCGTCGCCGGCGGCCGGCTGTGTCGCATCGGCTGTCATTGTTTTTTCTCCCATCCCTGCCGAGGGGGCGGAATGTAACAAGCCGGGCGCCACCCGGGGCTCGGGACTGGCCCTGAGTCGGGGCCGGGGGCGGGCGCCAGGCGCGCGATATTTCACGCTTCGTGGCGGCGCGGCGGCGGCCGGGCCGATGCCACAATGGGCGCATGTCCAGCCCCCACCCCCATCCGCCGCGTGTGCGCATCCAGACCGAGGACTTCGATCTGGGCGCCGAAACCCTGGCCCTGCGCGCCGCCGACGGTGGCGTGGGCGCGGTGGTGAGCTTCGTCGGCACGGTGCGCGAGGCCAGCCACGGCGAGGCCCTGCGGTTGATGGAGCTGGAGCATTACCCCGGCATGACGGAGATGGCCATCGAGGCCATGATCGACCACGCCTTCGACCGCTTCGAGATCCGCGGCGCGCGCGTGATCCACCGGGTCGGCCCGCTCGCGCCGCGCGAGCAGATCGTGCTGGTGCTGGTCAGCAGCGCCCACCGCGGCCAGGCTTTCCAGGCCTGCGAGTTCCTGATGGACTATCTGAAGACCCAGGCGCCATTCTGGAAGAAGGAATACCTGCCCGGCGGGGCGCGCTGGGTCGACGCCCGCGTGGCCGACGATGCGGCGCTGGCGCGCTGGGGCATCGTTGTCGACAACGCCGCGGAAGGCGCTGCGGACGGCGCCGGCCGATGATGGGCGGCTGGGCGAGCACGGTGGCCGTCGGCCTGGGCGCCAGCCTGGGGGCGCTGCTGCGCTGGCGCGCCGGGGTCTGGCTCAACACCAGCTGGCAGGGCTTCCCGCTGGGCACCCTGCTGGTCAACCTGGCCGGCGGCCTGCTGATCGGCATGGCGCTGGAGTATTTCGGGCGCCAGCCCAACGAGCTGCTGAAGCTGCTGCTGGTGACCGGCTTCCTGGGCGGACTGACCACCTTCTCGGCCTTCTCGGGCGAGTCGCTGAGCCTGCTGCAGCGCGGCCAGTTCGGCCTGGCGCTGGCCCATGCCGCGGCCCATGTGCTGGGCTCGCTGGCCTGTGCCGCGGCGGGCATGCAGCTGCTGCGCGCTTTGATCCCGCTCAAGGGCTGAGTGGCGCCCGGGACTTGAAATCCGGGTTGCGAGGCCCACCTGCTCGCCAACGGAGGATTTCACCCCATGCGAGTCGACAAACTCACCACCCGTTTCCAGGAAGCCCTGGCCGATGCCCAAAGCCTGGCCGTCACCAAGGACAACCCCTATATCGAGCCGGCCCATCTGCTGAGCGCCATGCTGGCCCAGCCCGAGGGGCCGCGCGCCCTGCTGGAGCGCGCCGGCGTCAAGGTGCCGGCGCTGAAGGCGGCGCTGGACACCATGCTGGCCGGCCTGCCCCAGGTGCAGGGCGAGGGCCAGCAGGTCCAGCCCAGCCGCGATCTGGTCAGCCTGCTGCAGAACGCCGAGAAAGAGGCGGCCAAGCGCGGCGACAACTTCATCGCCAGCGAGATGTTCCTGCTGGCCCTGGCCGATGCCAAGACCGATCTGGCCGGCATCGCGCGCGGCCACGGCCTGACGCGCAAGGCGTTGGAGGCCGCGGTCGAAGCGGTGCGCGGCGGCCAGAAGGTCGACAACCCCGAATCAGAAGGCCAGCGCGAGGCGCTGAAGAAGTACACCCTGGACCTGACCGAGCGCGCCCGCGAGGGCAAGCTGGACCCGGTGATCGGCCGCGACGACGAGATCCGCCGCGCCATCCAGGTCCTGCAGCGACGCAGCAAGAACAACCCGGTGCTGATCGGCGAGCCGGGCGTGGGCAAGACCGCCATCGTCGAGGGCCTGGCCCAGCGCATCGTCAACGGCGAGGTGCCGGATTCGCTGAAGAACAAGCGCGTGCTGGTGCTGGACATGGCGGGCCTGCTGGCCGGCGCCAAGTACCGTGGCGACTTCGAGGAGCGGCTCAAGGCCGTGCTGAAGGAAGTGGCGCTGGACGAGGGCCGCATCATCCTCTTCATCGACGAGCTGCACACCATGGTGGGCGCCGGCAAGGCCGAGGGCGCGATGGATGCGGGCAATATGCTCAAGCCGGCGCTGGCGCGCGGCGAGCTGCACTGCATCGGCGCGACCACCCTGGACGAATACCGCAAGTACATCGAGAAAGACGCCGCACTGGAGCGCCGCTTCCAGAAGGTGCTGGTGGGCGAGCCCACGGTCGAGCAGACCATCGCCATCCTGCGCGGCCTGCAGGAAAAATACGAAGTGCACCACGGTGTGGACATCACCGACCCGGCCATCGTGGCCGCAGCCGAGTTGAGCCACCGCTACATCACCGACCGTTTCCTGCCCGACAAGGCCATCGACCTGATCGACGAGGCCGCGGCCAAGATCAAGATCGAGATCGACTCCAAGCCCGAGGTGATGGACAAGCTGGACCGCCGCATGATCCAGCTGAAGATCGAGCGCGAGGCGGTCAAGAAGGAAAAGGACGAGGGTTCGCTCAAGCGCTTCGCCCTGATCGAGGAAGAGCTGCTGAAGCTGCAGCGCGAGTACAACGACCTGGAAGAGATCTGGACCGCCGAGAAGGCCCAGGCCCAGGGCAGCGCCCATGTGAAGGAAGAGATCGACCGCATCAAGCAGCAGATCGAGGAGCTCAAGCGCAAGGGCGATTTCAACAAGGTTGCCGAGTTGCAGTACGGCAAGCTGCCGGGCCTGGAAGCCACGCTCAAGGACGCCCAGGCCAAGGAGGCCGGCAAGGGCGGCGCCGATGGCAAGGGAGGTACGGCCAACAAGCTGCTGCGCACCCTGGTCGGCGCCGAGGAGATCGCCGAGGTGGTCTCGCGCGCCACGGGCATTCCGGTCAGCAAGCTGATGCAGGGCGAGCGCGACAAGCTGCTGCAGATGGAGGCCAAGCTGCACGAGCGCGTGGTCGGCCAGGACGAGGCCATCACCGCGGTGGCCGACGCCATCCGCCGCTCGCGCGCCGGTCTGTCGGACCCGAACCGACCGCTGGGGTCCTTCCTGTTCCTGGGCCCCACGGGCGTGGGCAAGACCGAGCTGTGCAAGGCGCTGGCCGGCTTCCTGTTCGACAGCGAGGACCATATGGTGCGCATCGACATGAGCGAGTTCATGGAGAAGCACTCGGTCTCGCGCCTGATCGGCGCGCCTCCGGGCTATGTGGGCTACGAGGAGGGCGGCACGCTGACCGAGGCGGTGCGGCGCAAGCCTTATTCGGTGCTGCTGCTCGACGAGGTCGAGAAGGCCCATCCGGACGTGTTCAACGTGCTGCTGCAGGTGCTGGACGATGGGCGGCTCACCGACGGTCAGGGCCGCACGGTGGACTTCAAGAACTGCGTGATCGTGATGACCTCGAACCTGGGTTCGCAGCACATCATGGCCCTGGTGGGCGAGCCGCAGGAAGTGATACGCGACGCGGTGTGGGGCGAGGTGAAGGCGCATTTCCGCCCCGAGTTCCTGAACCGCATCGACGAGACGGTGATCTTCCATGCGCTGGACCAGAAGAACATCCAGGCCATCGCCAAGATCCAGCTGCGCCAACTGGAGCAGCGGCTGGAGAAGCTGGAGATGAAGCTGGACGTCAGCGAGGAGGCCCTGGCCGAGCTGGCCAAGGTCGGCTTCGATCCGGTGTTCGGGGCGCGGCCGCTCAAGCGCGCGATCCAGCAGCGCATCGAGAACCCGCTGTCCAAGCTCATCCTGCAGGGGCGTTTCGGGCCCAAGGATGTGATTCCGGTGAACGTCGAGGGCGAGGAGTTCTCGTTCGGGCGGGTGGTGCACTAAGGCCAGACGAAGCGGCAGCGCCGCAGCCACTCGCTGCGCTCGGCCAGCCCGATCAGGCCGCCGTTGATGGCGCGGGTGACCGCGCGGATCGAGTCTTGGTCGGCCAGGGCGTTGCAGCCCTTGGCCGACCATTCGGCGGCCGCGACCTTGAGGCACCAGTCGGCCGCAATCACGGCGTCCGGCTCGGCCGTGAAGTCCGGCGCCTGCGCAAAGCTCGAGCGCAGGACGGCGGTGGCCTGGGCATAGCTGTCGCGGCCGGTCAGCTGCAGCAGGCCGCGGCCGCGGTAGCGAAAGCCGTCGCCCGGCGCCACATTGCCCATGCGGCCGCCATAGACCTCGTTGGCCAGGCGCTCGGGGTTGTGGGCGAAGGCCGCCGGGTCCAGCGGCCCCAGCGGCCGGAAGCGCTTGGGCCAGACCTTGGGCAGGCGCTCGGCGCTGTAGTTGAGGTTCTCGAACTGCAGGGTCAGCCCGCCCGACTCGTGCAGGATCTGGGCCATGAAATGGGCCACGCGCAAGGGTCGCTCCGAGATGGCGAACCGGTCCAGCACGGCCTGGCCCGCGGCGAAGGCCTCGCGGTAGCTGGAGCGGGCGCTGGGCGCGAGCTGCAGGATCTGCTCCATGGAGACGGTGACCTGGCTCATGTCGACTCCTCGGCGGCGCTGGCGGCCGCCTGCCCGGGCATTCTGCGGCGCCGATCGACGGCGGGCCAGGGCGCGCGCCCTTTGTTGTAGGGACAAGGCCGCGGCGGGCCAGGGGCCGGCCCTGGCTCCTTAGAATCGGACTTTCCTTCTTTGCATGACGCCTCGACGAGCGGGGTGGATACGGAATGACTGCTGCTCCCGTGGTGATCGTTGGCGCCGGCCTGGCCGGTTTGACCGTGGCCCTGCACCTGGCCGACCGCCTGCCGGTGGTCGTGCTGGCCAAGCGCGATCTGACCGAGGCCGCGACGGCCTGGGCCCAGGGCGGCATCGTCGGCGTGCTGGGCCGCGACGACAGCATCGAGAGCCATGTGCGCGACACCCAGGATGCCGGCGCCGGGCTGGTGGACGAGGCCACGGCCCGCTTCATCGCCGAGCGCAGCGCCAAGGCGGTCGAGTGGCTGGTGGACAAGGGCGTGCCCTTCACGCCGGACGACGACGGCCCGCTGGGCCTGCACCTGACGCGCGAGGGCGGCCATGCGGTGCGCCGCATCGCCCATGCGGCGGACGCCACCGGCAAGGCCATCCACGACCAGCTGCTGGCGGCGGCCCAGGCCCATCCCAACATCAGCCTGCGCGAGCGCTGGATGGCGCTGGACCTGATCACCTCGCGCCATGTGCGCAAGGACGAGCAGCCGCGCTGCTACGGCATCTATGCGCTGGACATCGACAGCCGCAAGGTCGAGACCCTGCCGGCGCGTGCCGTCGTGCTGGCCACCGGCGGCGCCGGCAAGGTCTACCGCTACACGACCAATCCCGACACCTCCACCGGCGACGGCATCGCGATGGCCTGGCGCGCCGGCTGCCGGGTGGCGAACATGGAGTTCATCCAGTTCCACCCGACCTGTCTCTACCACCCGCAGGAGCGCAGCTTCCTGATCACCGAGGCGCTGCGCGGCGAGGGCGGGCATCTCAAGCTGCCGGATCATGTCGGGGGCACCCGCTTCATGGCCGATCACGACGAGCGCATGGAGCTGGCGCCGCGCGACATCGTGGCCCGCGCCATCGACTTCGAGATGAAGAAGCATGGCCTGGACCATGTGTGGCTGGACGCCACCCATCTGGGCGAGGCCTTCCTCAAGGAGCATTTCCCCACCATCCATGCGCGCTGCCTGAGCCTGGGCATCGACATCGCACGCCAGCCCATCCCGGTGGTGCCGGCGGTGCACTTCACCTGCGGCGGGGTGGTGACCGACCTGAGCGGCCACACCGACCTGCCGGGCCTGTACGCGGTGGGCGAGACCACCTACACGGGCCTGCATGGCGCCAACCGCCTGGCCAGCAATTCGCTGCTGGAATGCGTGGTGCTGGGCCAGACCTGCGCCGACGACATCCTGAGCCAGGAGCGGCCCGCCGGCGCGGCGCTGCCGGACTGGGACGAGAGCCAGGTGGAGGATGCCGACGAGCAGGTGGTGATCGCCCACAACTGGGACGAGCTGCGCCTGCTGATGTGGAACTATGTGGGCATCGTGCGCACCACCAAGCGCCTGGAGCGGGCGCTGCACCGCATTGCGCTGCTGAAGAGCGAGATCGATGACTACTACGCCAACTTCCGCGTCAATCGCGACCTGCTGGAACTGCGCAACCTGGTCGACTGCGCCGAGCTGATCGTGCGCTCGGCCCTGCTGCGGCACGAGAGCCGCGGTCTGCATTTCAGCCGGGACTACCCGCGCACCCTGCCGGTCAGCTTCCCGACCGTGCTGATCGCCGAGCGGGGCCTGCGCGGCAGCTGAGCCGCAGGGGCCGGCGGCGGCGGGGCGTGAAATCCTGACGGCGCCTGCCCTGTTCGAGGGGGAGGGCGCGGCCGAGTGAGACCTATGCACGCGCCGGCGCGCCAGCGGCGCCTAGTCTGGTGTCATCTCCAGCAGCACAGGAGCCGACGATGCACACCACCAGCTCGCCCCGCCCGCCGCAAGCCGCGCAGTTCGAACTGCGCTTCCAGTCCCTGTTCGACGCCGGCAAGGCCCTGGCCTTTCCCTGCGACGCCCGCGGCCAGGTCCAGATGGACGAACTCAGCGAGCGGGCGCTGGAGAACTATCTCTACGCCCGCGCCGTGGTCGGCCGCGACTACGCCATGCCCCAGCTCTGCCCGAGCAGGGGCTGAGGGCTTATTTGCCCCAGCCGTCCTTCAGCCCGGTGATCTTGTTGAACACCGGCTTGCCGGCGCTGTGGTCCTTGGCGTCGGCGATGAAGTAGCCGTGGCGCTCGAACTGGAAATGCGTGCCGGCGGCGACGCCGGCCAGCGAGGGCTCCAGCACGGCCTGCACAATCTTGCAGCTGTTCGGGTTGATCTCGGTGAGGAAATCGGCCTCGCCGGCACCCGGCTGCGGCACGCTGAACAGGCGGTCGTACAGGCGCACCTCGGCGGCCACCGCGTCATGCGCACCGACCCAGGTGATCACGCCCTTGACCTTGATCGCATCGGCGCCGGGCGTGCCGCTCTTGGTGTCCGGCACGATGGTGGCCAGCACCGCGGTGACCTTGCCGGCCGCGTCCTTCTCGCAGCCGGTGCATTCGACCACATAGCCGTACTTCAGGCGCGTCTTGTTGCCGGGGAACAGGCGGTGGTAGCCCTTGGCCGGCACCTCCATGAAATCCTCGCGTTCGACCCACAGCTCGGGGCCGAAGGAAAACTCGCGCTGGCCCAGCTCGGGCCAGTGCGGATGCGCCGGGGCACTCAAGGGCTCGCGGTGCTCCAGGCTGCCGAAGACCTCGGCGTAGTTCGTCAGCTTGAGCTTCAGCGGCTCCAGCACGACGCTGGCGCGGGCGGCCTTGCCCTCCAGGTCGGCGCGCAGGCAGCCGTCCAGCACCGAGTAGTCCAGCCAGCTGTTGGCCTTGGTGGTGCCGGAGCCGTCGACCATCGCGCGGATGCTCTCGGGCGTGTAGCCGCGCCGGCGCATGCCGACCAGGGTGGGCATGCGCGGGTCGTCCCAGCCGCTCACATGGCCTTCCTCGACCAGCTGGCGCAGCTTGCGCTTGCTGGTGACCACATAGCTGAGGTTCAGGCGGCCGAACTCGTACTGGTGCGGCAGCGGGCGGGCCAGCAGGCCGCCCTCGGCCAGGCGCTCGAGCAGCCAGTCGTAGAAGGGGCGCTGGTCCTCGAACTCGAGCGTGCAGATCGAGTGGGTGATGCGCTCCAGCGCGTCCTCGATCGGGTGGGCATAGGTGTACATCGGGTAGATGCACCACTTGTCGCCGGTGTTGTGGTGGGTGGCGCGGCGGATGCGGTAGAGGGCCGGGTCGCGCAGATTGATGTTGGGCGAGGCCATGTCGATCTTGGCGCGCAGCACCATGGCGCCGTCGGCATGCAGGCCATCGCGCATCTCGCGAAAGCGCGCCAGGTTGTCCGCCGGGCTGCGGTCGCGGAAGGGGCTGTTGGTGCCGGGGGTGCTGAAGTCGCCGCGGTTGACGCGCATCTGCTCGGCCGACTGCTCGTCCACATAGGCCAGGCCGGCCGAGATCAGGTACTCGGCCGCGCGGTACATGAAGTCGAAGTAGTTGCTGGCGTAGAAGAGGTGGGAGGTGTCGTTGGCGTCCCAGCTCCAGCCCAGCCAGGCCACCATTTCCTTGATCGCGTCGACGTACTCCTGCTCTTCCTTCTCCGGATTGGTGTCGTCGAAGCGCAGGTGGCAGACACCGCCGTAGTCGCGGGCCAGGCCGAAGTTCAGGCAGATGCTCTTGGCATGGCCGATGTGCAGATAGCCGTTGGGCTCGGGCGGGAAGCGGGTGCGGATCTTGGCCGGGTCGAGCGCCCCGGCGGCATGGTGGGCGGCGTCGCCCGGGCTGCCCGCGAAGCGACGCTGCTCCTGCTGCTGCTCGCCCGCCTCGAGATCGCGCTCGATGATGGCGCGCAGGAAGTTGTGGGGCTTGAGAGCTTCGTCGTTCGTCGGATGGGACATCGGATCGCAGCGGCGGGGCGCTGTCAGGGTTGGTGTGATCGGGCGCCGATTTTATCGGCAGGCTGGAGCTCGATGCGGCGGCGCGCGGGCGCTGCCGCACGGGCGCGCAACTGGCCGCAGCCGCCATCCACGTCCTGGCCGGCGGAGTCGCGCAGCTTGGTCAGCACGCCGCGCTGGTGCAGCCGGCGCGCGATCGCGCGCGCCTTGTCCCAGCTGGGGCGCTGGAAGGCCAGCTCGGGCACGCTGTTGTAGGGAATCATGTTGAGCACGCCGTACTTGCCCTTGAGCAGTTCGACGATGCCGTCCAGCTCGTCCTCGCCGTCGTTGATGCCGTCCAGCAGGGTCCACTGGTACTGGACGGGATAGCCGGTGGCGCGCGCGTAGCGCTCGCCGGCCGCCACCAGCTCGGCCGGCGTCAGCCGCGGCGCGCGTGGCAGCAGCTGCTCGCGCAGCGCCGGCTTGCTGGTGTGCAGCGACAGGGCCAGTGCGGGCTTCACCGGCCCCTGGGGCAGGCGCTCGAACACGCGCGGATCGCCCACGGTGGAGAACACCAGGTTCTTGTGGCCGATATTGCCCACCGTGCCCAGCAGCTCGATGGCCTCCATGACCTGCTCCAGGTTGTGGGCCGGCTCGCCCATGCCCATGAACACCACCTTCTTGACCACGCGCTGCGCACGCGCCAGCGCCACCTGGGCGACGATCTCCGCACTCGTCACCTGGCGCAGCAGGCCGTCGCGGCCGGTCATGCAGAACTGGCAGCCGACCGCGCAGCCGACCTGGGAGGACACGCACAGGCCCTCGCGCGGCAGCAGCACGCTCTCCACCATCTGGCCGTCGGCCAGGTCCACCAGCAGGCGCGCCGAGCCGTCCTCGCCCGGGTGGCTGGAGCGCAGCCGCGCCAGGCCCTGCAACTCGGCCGTCAGGGCCGGCAGGGCCGCGCGCAGGGCCAGGGGCAGGAAGTCCTCGATCGCGCGCCGGCCCTGGCTCAGCGGCAGGGCCTGGACCCAATGGCGCAGCACCCGCTGTTCGTGAGCGGGCCGGGCGCCGAGGGCGCGCAGGCGCAGGCGGATGTCGGCTATGCGCATGGACAAAAAAGTGAGTGGGTTGGTCGGATAGTGAACAAAATTATCGGTGTTAACCCTTGAGTCGGCTAAGCTGTCGGGTTTTGTTTGTCGGCCTCATTGTCCAGGAGTTGTCATGTCCGTCGCCGCAGCATCCCGCATCCACAACGAGCGCCTGCGCCAACGGCTGATGACGGCCGAAGCCGCGGCCGAGCTGATACCTGCCGGTGCCAATGTGGGCATGAGCGGCTTCACCGGTGCCGGCTATCCCAAGGCCGTGCCCCAGGCGCTGGCGGCGCGCATCGCGCGGCTCAATGAGCAGGGCAAGGGCTTTCGCATCGGCCTGTGGA
>Ga0255338_1003331_pt1 | contig 19590 bp, 14 predicted proteins | sample MeOH1_35cm_T4_19_FD_203715 | JGI IMG/M metagenome (GOLD analysis project Ga0255338, IMG submission 203715) | Sandy soil microbial communities from University of British Columbia, Vancouver, Canada - MeOH1_35cm_T4_195 | ecosystem: Engineered > Artificial ecosystem > Sand microcosm > Unclassified ...
CCCGCTGCCGGCGCAGCCGGCGCCACCTTGGCGCCCGCGACGGGCGTCTCGGGTGTCGCATTCAGGTCGATCGAAGCATTGCCCGCACCGGCGCCGTCGCTGGTGGCGATCGCGGTATCGCCTTCGCCGGTCACGTTCATCCCGCCGGGATCGTCGGGCTTGACCTTGTAGTCGCCCTCCTGCGCCGCGATCAGCGCGCCGTTGCCGTCGCTGCCCTGCTGCTTCTTGTACCAGTAATAGCCGAAGATCGCGGCCGCGATGATCGCCAGGCCGAGCAGCACCATCAGAATGACGCGAAGTACCGAGGGCCCCTCGTCATAATCCTCATCGACGGTTTCGAGCCAGGGCAGCCGATCCTCGTCGCGGACCTCATAGTCGCTCGACGTCGCCATCAGTTCATCTCCTGGACCGCCTGCACCCCCATGATGCCGAGTCCGTTGCGAATGATCTGCCCTATTGCGTCTGCCAAGAAAAGCCGAGCGCAGGTAATAGCGGGATTGTCGGCGATCAGGAAGCGCCGCTCCGGCCGGTCGTTGCCGACATTCCACAGCGCGTGGAATTCAGCCGCCAAGTCGTAGAGATAAAAGGCAACCCGATGCGGCTCGCGCGCCGCCGCCGCCGTTTCGATGACGCGCGGAAACTGCGCCGCCAGCTTCACCAGCGCGAGGTCTTCCGTTTCAAGTTGGGACAGGTCGACGGCACTGCAGACGATGCCGGCCTCGGCCGCGCGACGATGGAGCGATGCGATCCGGGCATGCGCGTACTGGACATAGAAGACCGGATTGTCCTTCGACGCCTCGACCACCTTGGCGAAATCGAAGTCCATCTGCGCGTCGGACTTGCGCGTCAGCATGGTGAAGCGGACGACGTCCTTGCCCACTTCGCGCACGACATCGGCGAGCGTGACGAAATTGCCTGCCCGCTTCGACATCTTCACCGGCTCGCCGGCCCGGAGCAGCCGCACCATCTGGACGAGCTTCACGTCGAACCGGGTCTTGCCGCCGGTCAGCGCCTGCACCGCGGCGACGATCCGCTTCACCGTGCCGGCGTGATCCGCGCCCCAGATGTCGATCAGCGCATCGGCGGTCTGCGCCTTCTGATAGTGATAGGCGAGATCGGCGCCGAAATAGGTCCACTGCCCGTTCGACTTCCTGATCGGGCGATCCTGGTCGTCGCCGAACTGAGAGGACCGGAACAACGGCAGTACCACGGGCTCCCAATCCTCGGGCGTCTCGCCCTTGGGCGCCTCGAGCACGCCGTCATAGACCAGTCCGCGGGCGCGCAGGTCCGCTTCTGCCGCCTCCGGCTTCCCCGCCGCCTGCAGTTCTGCCTCGGACGAGAAGAGATCGTGGTGAATGCCGAGCAGCGCGAGATCGGCCTTGATCAGCACGAGCATTGCCGCGACCGCACGGGTCCGGAACAGCACCAGCCACTCGCTCTCGGGCGCATTGACATATTTGTCGCCAAATTCGGCGGCGAGCGCGTGCCCGACCGGCACCAGATAGTCGCCCGGATACAGGCCTTCCGGAATCTCGCCGATATCGGCGCCGAGCGCCTCGCGGTAGCGCAGATGCGCCGAGCGGGCGAGCACGTCGACCTGGCCGCCGGCGTCGTTGACATAATATTCGCGGATCACCTTGGATCCCGCGAATTCGAGCAGGCTCGCCAGCGCGTCGCCCACCACGGCACCGCGGCAATGGCCCATATGCATCGGCCCGGTGGGATTGGCGGAAACATATTCGACATTGACCGTCGTGCCCGCGCCGCGCGTCGAGCGTCCGTAATCGGCGCCGGCCTCGTGGATCGCGGAGAGCTCGCCCCGCCAGGTCGCGTCGGTCAGGGTCAGGTTGATGAAACCTGGGCCAGCGACGGAAACCGCCTCCACCTCATCGAGCGCGTTGAGCTGGGCCGCGATCTTCTCCGCCAGCGCGCGCGGATTGGTGCCGGCCGGCTTGGCCAGCACCATCGCTGCGTTGGTCGCGAGGTCGCCATGGCTCGGGTCGCGGGGCGGTTCCACCGTCACATTGGCGCGGTCGAGCCCGGCGGGCAGGTCACCTGCGGCAACAAGGGCATCGAGCGCCGCATCGAGGTGCGCGGCGAAACGGGTGTAAAGGGTCATGGCTGGTCCGGTCGATAAGGAACGCGGCCCTTAGCGGATGGCGCGCGCACACTCAAATCGCGCAACTGCCATGATGTTGGGCCGGCGGAGCAGCGCCCGACTGCAGGTGTGAGCCCAATAAGGACCTGGCTCCGCCGGCCTTCCCCCGTCGCCGGGAGAACGGGCTGCGCTAGATACGCACCAACCCCTCGATCGGACGCACAGCCCCGGCATCAGGGAACAGCGCGGCCATCGCCCGCCCCGGCTCGACGCCGAAATGTCCGGCGACTGCCCCGCCAATGAACGCGTCGAGCTGCAGCGTCGGCCTGAGATCACGGCCCTCGAAAAGCGCGGCCTGCCCGAGCCCTGGCCAATCCGCGAGCACGCGACCGCCCTTCACGCCGCCGCCCAGCAGCATCGCCGCGCTCCCGGTGCCGTGATCCGTGCCTGCGGTGCCGTTCACCGCGACCGTCCGGCCAAACTCGGTCGCCACCAGCACCATCGTATCGGCCCAGAGCGGTCCGAGCCCGACCTGCAGCGCCCCAATCATCGAATCGAGGCCGCGCAACTGGAGCGCCAGCCGCGTGCGCTGCTGCGCATGCGTATCCCACCCGCCGGTTTCGATCATCGCGATCCGCGCGCCATTGGCCGGTGCGAGCAGCTTTGCCGCGAGCGCACCGGTCGCCGCGGCGTTGCGGCCATTGTCGCCGGCCATGGCACCGGTGAGCGCGCGCGTCCCCATCGCCTCGCTCCACAAGGCGTGAAGCTGGCTGTCACCCTGGTAGAGCATCGACACGCGCTGGAGCAGGTCGTCGGGGGCATCCGGCAAAGCCGATGGCGCGTAGGACGAAACCTCATGGCTGCCGCGCAAGGCAAGCGGCACCGTCGCCGCCACGGCGATCGCCTTGGCCTGGCCCGACGGCACCATTCCCAGCATCCGGTTCAGCCAGCCGTCCTTTACCTGATACGCCCCGGCCCCGCCCGTCTCGAGGACATTCTGGCCATCGAAATGCGATCGATCGCGATAGGGCGAAGCAATGGCATGAGCGAACAGCGCCTGCCCGCGCGTGTAGAGTTCGCCGATCGTGGCGAGCGACGGATGCAGCGCAAACATCGAATCGAGCCTGGCCGCGCCGGCGAAATCTTCCGCCAGCACGCCGCGCTGGCTCGCGAAGCCCGGGTCGCCGACCGGCGCGAGGGTAGCCAGGCCGTCTGCGGCACCGCGCTGGATTATGAAGACGAAGCGCCTGTCGGTTTCAGCCCGGGCGAACGCCAGCGTGGGCGCGAAACCCATCGCCAGCGCACCGATCGCACCGGCACCGACAACAAAGGAACGACGATCGATCACTGGCCTATCTCCGCATGGATTCGGGGGCGACGAGCAACAGCGCAAGTGCCTGGGCCGGACTTTCGGCGCGCGCGAGCGCCTGTACGGTGGCTGGCGATACCGCTGCCGGAAACAGCCTCGGCGCCAGCATCCGGGCGTCGAGTGCCCCGGCGGCTCGACTCGCGAACCGCTGCGCCGCCTCGACCCGTCGCAGGATCGCATCGGGCCCGGCCCAGCTCGCTGCGATATCGTCGAAGCCCGCGGGTGAGCCGGGGCGCCAGACCGGCTGGCCGAGCTGGTTGAGCAGCCCGGTCGCGGCTTGTGGCTGGATCGTCGTCATGCCCAGCGCGCGCATCGATGAAATCGACCATTCCCACGGCGTCTTGAACTTGGCCGGCGCCGTCACCCAGGCTTCCGGCGAGTCGATCAGCACCCGGTAGACGCTCGACAGGTCGCCGCCCGTCGTCAGAAAATCCGCCTGCATCCGGGCGACCAGCGCGGGTGGCGGGACGTCCCCCGTGAAATGCCGGGCAAGCTTCGTGGCGATATGCATGGCGGTCGCTGGATGCACCGCGAGATCGCTCAGCACCGCCTGCGCCTGCGCTTCGCCCCGCTGGCTATAGCGCCTGCCCATGATCGTCCGATCGCCGGGCTCGTGCAGCGGTGCAGCGAAGACGAAGTCGCCGGCAGCACCCTCCGTACCCGCAAAGCGCGCGCGCGGCCCCTGGCTCAACCCGGCCACGGTCCATCCGGTCATTGCCCGGGCGAATTCGGTGACGTCGGCCTGATCATAGCCGGTGCGCACACCGAGCGTGTGCAACTCCATGATTTCGCGTGCAAGATTTTCGTTGAGCCCCAGCCTCCGATTGCCACGCTGCCCGAAGCGCGCGCCAATCGGGCTGTTCGGCCCAACCGATTGCGCCTGGTCGAGATAGAGCAGCATCGCCGGATGCCGTTCGACTGCGTTCAGCATATCGCTGAACCGGCCAAGGACGTGCGGGCGGATCGCCTCGAATTCCAGCAGGCCGCCCAGCCCGATGACCTGCAGCTTGTCGATCGAGATTGCGAAATGGTTCGCCCAGAAATGCACCAGCCGCTCGACGAACGGGGCGGACGTGAGAAGCGACGCGACCGTGCGGGCACCGACCGCGTCGACATAATAATTGCGCGCCTGCCGCTGCGCGAAGCGGCGCGCCTCCTTGACCGGGTCGTCGACCGGGGCCTGCGCGCGCCCCGTCATCGTCGCATCGGACTCCGATGGAGCGGTCGCCCGAGCGCCGGTCATGTCCTCGCTCGGCACCGCACCGCCGCGAACAGCCCGAGGCCCATCGCCCTGCTGGCGCAGTGCCCGCACCCGCGCAAGATATTCGGCCAGTTCACCGGCGATCGTCCGGCGGTCGGGCAGGCCGGCAATCACCGCTGGCTTCGACTCGAACGAGTCCAGCTGGGCCAGCAGCCACTTCCGCGGATCGGCCGGTATTGCCTCGCCCGGGCGGGCGCCCAGGCCGAAGCGGTTGAGCGCAATGCTCGCCTCCACCATGATCTCTCGTTCCCGATAGCCAGAGCGCATTCTACGGCGCAGCTGTCGCAAGAGTGTGTCACGTGCCGCGCGCTGAACGCTTCACCGTTCGTTTCGTGCAATCGGTCGCGCACGATTTGCGGTTGGGATTTTGCTGCACTGCAATATCTTTGGGCCACACAACAGAAAATCCGGGATGCTGATCTGGCTTTCGATCCACGAAAGGAAAGATCATGACGAAAACCTTCCTCGCCGCCGCCGCTCTTGCCGTTGCCCTCTCCGCACCGGCATTCGCCAAGGACGTCGCTGGCCAACAGACCTTCAAGCGTGACGGCCAGACCTATGTCTACACCAAGGTGACCAAGGAGGACCGCGTGGTTCTCAGCGGCCGTCGCTATCCGGCGGGCAGCGCCTTCGAGCTGATCGTACGCGGCGATCGCGTCACGGGCTATTCGGGCGGCGTGCCGGTGTCGTTCACCGTTCCCGACGCACAGGCGAAGCTGACCTCGACCGTGGTCGCCTCACGCTGAACTGAAACCCTGGCTCGCTTCCGGAAGGGTTCCGGGGCGAGCCGGGAATCACTGCCCAAGGCCAGTGCCTAGAATCCTTCGGGGAGGTCGATCGGTCCCACCACCTCGCGGTAGCGAGTAACGGCATAGCGATCGGTCATGCCCGCGATGAAGTCTGCAATATGCCGGCTGCGGGCCGGCTCGTCTGCCGGCAGGCGTTCATGCCAGTCAGCAGGCATCCGCCGGGGGTCGTCGTGATAGGCCCCGAACAACCCCGCAACCAGGCCGCCCGCGATTCGCGCTGCCTCGAGTTGCCGCGGATGATGATAAAGATTGGCGTACATGAAGCGCTTGAGCGAGCGCTCAGCCTCGCGCATCTCGTCCGAAAAACCCGCCAGGCATTGGCCGGCCGCGCGCACATCGGCTTCGGTCGCGATATCCGCTGCAACAACGCGCCGTCGCGTTTCCGCGATGAGATCATTGACCATCGCGCCGATCTGCGAACGCACCAGTTCGCCGGTCAATCGCGAGGCCGGCAGATCGGGAAAGCGCACGCGCGTTTCCGCCCAGCCCCGCGCGACGACCGGGACTTCCAGGATCTGATCGAGCGTCAGCAATCCGGCCCGAAGGCCGTCATCGATGTCATGATTGTCATAGGCGATGTCGTCGGCAATCGCCGCGACCTGCGCCTCGAGTGATGGCCACCGGGTGAGATCCAGCGGAAAGGCGGCATTCGCCTCCGCCAGCGCCCAGCCGGGCTCGAAGATCGGCCCATTGTGCTTGGCCAGCCCCTCAAGCGTTTCCCATGTCAGGTTGAGCCCGTTCCAGCGCGGATAGGGACTGTCGATCTCCATCAGCGCGCGCAAGGTGTTGCCGTTGTGATCGAAGCCGCCCCGCCCGACCAAAGCGGCTTCCAGCGCCTCCTCGCCGGCGTGGCCGAACGGCGGATGACCGATATCATGCGCCAGGCACAGCGCCTCGGTCAGGTCCTCGTTGAGCCCCAGCGCGCGGGCCACGGTGCGGCCGATCTGTGCCACCTCGAGGCTGTGCGTCAGCCGCACGCGGAAATGGTCCCCGTCGGGGGCCATGAAGACCTGGGTCTTGTGCCGCAACCGGCGGAAGCTGATCGAGTGAATGATCCGGTCGCGATCGCGCTGAAAGGCATCGCGCGGCCCGCGCACGGCTTCCCGATATTCCGGATGGAGCCTGCCCCGGCTATGCTCCGGATCGGCTGCCCATGGCGCGCGTGTCGTCACTTGGCAGGTAGCTTGGTGATCTTCTGACCCGCCTCACTGGTGAAGGTGAAGGCGGAAAGCCCCTCCTTGGCGAGCGTGTTGACGAAGCTGCGCGCCTCGTCGTTCGTCTTGAAAGGCCCGGCCAGCACGCGGTTGGTGGCGCGCAGCGGCGTGGTCCAGCCGGACCTGCCCTTGAACGCCGCCGGCGCCTTGGCGCGCACCTTTTCCCATTCCTTGGGCAAGCTATCCTCGTTCGCGCCGCCGGCGACCTGTACCCAGATCCGGGCGGGCTCGAGAATCTTCGGATCGTTCTTCTTCTTGAGTTCGGCTGCCTTCTTCGCTTCTGCCGCCTTTTTCGCGTCCGCCAGCTTCTTCGCGTCGGCCGCCTTCTTGTCGGCGAGCGCTTTGCTGGCAGCGGCCGCCTTCTCCGCGGCGACCTTGTCGACATCGACGGCGTTCCGCGCCGGTACGACGACGACAGGTCGCGGCTCGGGGGCGGTCGGTGTCGCGACAGTCACCGGCTCTGCCCGCTCGGGCGCGCCTTCCGTCTCCGGGCCGGGTGCCGCAATATTGGCGATGATGCTCGCGAGGATCGAATCCTCGCTACGGACCGGTGCCGGGGTTGGCGGTGCGAGGGCGGGCGGCGCGGAGATCGGGGCGGCAGGCCGCGGTGTCGGCACAACCGGCATATTGTTGCTGGACGAGACGGCCTGAACGACCGGTGCCGAGCCGGGCTGCACGCCGGCGGCCGGCGCTTTCGGTGTCGGATCGGGCGCCCGGGCGGGTGCAGCGGCAGGCGCTGGCGAGACCCGCGCTTCCGGTGCCGGCAGCTGCGCCAGGACGGAAGGTTCCGAGGCCGGAACGCGCACCACCTGCACCGGCCTCGGGGCGGTCACGGCAGGTGCCAGGGCCGATGGCTCGGCCTCTTCCCCGGCCGAATCCTGGGGCATTCGGGTATCTGCTTCGATCGGCAGGGCTACGCGGCCCGGCGCCTGTCCTGCGCCATTGCGCCCGCTCTGGATCGGGGTCGACGCGATCTGCGGCGCAATCGCGCCCGGGCGGGTTGCCGCCTGGGCGGGCCGGTCCTGAGGCGGCGCATAGACTGGCTGCACCATCTGATCATTGCTCGCCACATAGACGGGCGGCTGCGGCAGCGGGGACACCGGTGGCGAGGGCTGGGATGCCGTTGTCACCTGCACATCGCGGCCGCGCTTCTTCTTTCGGGCACGACGCTCTTCACGGGCATCGATCTTCGGCGCCACAGCCTGTGCCGCAACCACGACGGGCACTCCCGGCTCGGGTCCGAGCGGCATCAGCGCCGGCGTCATGCGCGCATCGGCGATCCGCTCCGGCGTCGGTCGCAATTCACCGAAATGCACCGCAAAGGCCCGGTCGGTGGGAGCCAGGGAGGGAAGTCGCTCGAAAAAGGGTTGCAGACCCTGCGCCATTCCAGGCGGCATCATGTTGGTGGCAATCCGCTCGGCGCCGCGATTGTCACCGGTCATCGCCAGGATGAACGCCCGCGCCCGCCACGCGCCACGATCGCTCTTGCGTACGAGCGGATCGAGTTGCTGCAGCGCCAGGTCGCGCTTGCCCGAAATGCCGAGTGACAGGGCGTAGCGTCGCACCGTCTCGTCATTGGCGCCGTCCTTGAGCGCCAGGCGATAGTCGCGCTGGGCGCGTTCCTGCTCCCCGATCAGGTCGTAGGCGAGGCCGCGATCCGCCGCAAAGCTGCGCGGGTCGAGTCCCAGCGCCTGCGCCTCGCCGAAACGGCGCAGCGCTTCGCCAGGACGCTCGGCCTGGACGAGCAGGCTTCCCTCCCCGGCCTTCGCCCTGGCGTTTCGCGGATCGAGCCGTTCGACCCGGGCAAAGAAAGCGGCGGCAGCGGTGGAATCGTCGAGTTGCAGCGCCAGTTCGCCCGCGCGGACGAGTGCGTTGATATCCAGCGGATTCGCCGCCAGCACGCGCATCTGATCGGCAAGCTCGTCAGCCCGCGGATTGAGCGGCTGCACCATCTGCACCTGCGCCACCGCACCGGTGAAGGGTAGCGGCAGTGCGAGCGCAAAAAAGGCAAAGCGGGAAAGTCGAAAAACGCGCATCGAATGCCAGCCTAGAGCCGAACCCGGATTAACCGGCAATGTCCAGCCCGGCCAGCCCGCGCCGGAGCGACACGCGCCGGCGATGAACCGGCGCGTGGGCCATCTTACTGGTTGTTCTGCCGGTGGAGGAAGCGCGGGATATCCAGCGGGTCCTTGTCGGTCGATTCGTCGTCGCGGGCGGCACCGCGCGACACACTCGACATGCGCTCGAACAGCGTTCCGCCCAGCTTCACGCGGGGGGCAGGCGCGGCGACGGGCGCAGGCTCGGCCGGTTCAGCCGCCTTTTCCTCGGCAGGCGCGCCTGGCGAGAGCCAGCGACGACGCACCGCCAGCTCTGGCTCCGGCGCAGCCTGCGGCTCGGGCGCGGGCTCGTCGCCGAACACGTGGATTTCGGGCACCTGGGTCTCGCTGCCGAGGACCAGTTCGTCGCTTTCCCCGACAGGTTCCGGTGCCGTCACCGGCTCCTCAGCCGCCGGCTCATAGGCCGCGGGCACGGCTGGCGCTTCAGGCTCTGCCGTGGCGACGGGGGCGGGTGCCTCCTCCGCCCTTTTCGGTGCCGAGAAGGTGAAGGCGCGCGATGCCGGCGCAGCGACCGGAGCGGGGCGCGCTTCGGCCTCGATGCCAGTCGCGACGACCGACACGCGAATCTTGCCTTCGAGCTCTGGGTTGAACGCCGAACCCCAGATGATGTTGGCGTCGTCGTCGACCAGCTCGCGGATATGGTTCGCGGCCTCGTCGACTTCGAGCAGGCGCATATCGTCACCGCCGGTGATAGAGACTATCACGCCCCGCGCGCCCTTCATGCTCACGCCGTCGAGCAGCGGGTTGGCGATCGCCTTCGAGGCAGCCTCGATCGCGCGGTTGTCGCCCGACGCTTCGCCGGTGCCCATCATCGCCTTGCCCATTTCCTGCATCACCGAGCGAACGTCGGCGAAGTCGAGGTTGATGAGGCCAGGCATGACCATCAGGTCGGTGATCCCGCGCACGCCCTGCTGCAGCACCTCGTCCGCCATCTGGAACGCCTCCTTGAAGGTGGTGTTCGCGTTGGCGACCAGAAAAAGATTCTGGTTCGGGATGACGATCAGCGTGTCGACATATTTCTGCAGCTCCTCGATGCCGGCTTCGGCAGCCTTGGCACGACGATTGCCCTCGAAGGCAAACGGCTTGGTCACGACACCAACCGTGAGGATGCCCATGTCGCGGGCCGCCTTGGCGATCACCGGCGCCGCGCCGGTGCCGGTGCCGCCGCCCATGCCGGCGGCGATGAAGCACATATGTGCTCCCTCCAGCATCTTGGTGACCTGCTCGAGTGTCTCCTCAGCCGCTGCACGACCGATCTCCGGGCGGGATCCGGCGCCGAGCCCCTGCGTGATCTTCGCGCCGAGCTGGATCTTGTGCGACGCGGTCGACTGCTTCAGCGCCTGCGAGTCGGTGTTGGCGACCAGGAAATCCACGCCCTGCACCTCGGCGCGCATCATGTTGGCGATCGCGTTGCCGCCGGCTCCGCCGACCCCGATCACCGCGATACGCGGCGTCAGTTCGTCGACTTCAGGTGGAAGGAATTCGATGCTCATCGCCCTGTCTCCGCAACACCCCAAACACCGGGGCGTTCAATGTAATTGCCATTCGTTCTGCACCATCCCTTGCGGTGACTCCAGCACGAACAGCTAAGTCTTGTCGTATTTCTTTAATAATTCGCCCGCGCCGTCGCGATCAGGCGCTTGAAGATCGCCAGCCCCTTCGGCCGGTGCACCAGTTGTCCGGCGGGCGACAGCGATCGCAGATCGACCGGATCCGCCGCCGCATAGAAGGCAAGGCCGGCAAGCGTCGCGAAAGCCGGTCCGCCATGCGCCTCGGGCAGCGCGGTCAGGCCGCGCGGACGACCGATCCGGACGGAGCGGCCCAGCGCCTGCTGCGCATAATCGGCAATCCCCTTCAGCTCCGCGCCGCCGCCGGTCAGCACGACCTGGCGCCCGACCGGCCCCTCGAACTTCAGCTCGACCAGCGCCTTCTGTACTTCGCCCATGAGATGGTCGAGCCGCTGGCGGATCACCGCGATCAGCTGCGCCCGCGTGATCCGCGTGCCCTCGCCGGCCCCATCCTCGGCCGAGATCGGCGCGACGTCGATCATGTCGTGATTGTCGCGCGGGCTGGCATTGGCCGAACCGTAGAAGCACTTCATCCGCTCGGCCTGCGCCCGGCGCGTGCCGAACGCCGAGGCGATGTCGTCGGTAATGTCGGCCGCGCCGATCGGGATCGAGGTCAGCCCGACGAGCATCCCGCCGGCGAACAGCGAGACATTGGTGATGCCCGCGCCCATCTCGACCAGGGCAACGCCCAGTTCGCGCTCCTCTTCGGACAGGCAGGCCATGCCGGTCGCAACCGGCGAGGCAATGATCGCCTTCACCTCGAGATGCGCGTTGGCCACGCACAGGCCGAGGTTGCGCACCGGCGATCCGTCCGCCGCCACGACATGGATATGCACGCCGAGACGGTCGGCATGAAGGCCGAGCGGCCGCTTCACGCCGGTAAGGCCGTCGAGCGTGTAGAGCGCCGGCTGTGCGTGCAGCACCATCCGGCCCTGCGGGTCGATCGATTCACGGCCGGCCTGGAGCAGCGCGTCGATGTCCGACTGTTCGACGCGGTGGCCGCCCAGCTCGAACTCGATCGAGGCAACGTCGGAGACCAGCCCGCCGGCCGAGAAGCTGACCCAGACATTCTCGATATTGGTGCCCGCAATCCGCTCGGCCTGTTCGACCGCCTCGCGCACCGCGACCTCGGTCGCCGCCGCGTCAGCGATATAACCGCGCTTGACGCCCCTGCTCTCGCGCTGGCCAGTGCCAAGCACGATCAGTTCGCCGCCATCGCCCTTTTGCGCGATCATTGCCGAGACCTTGGACGACCCGATATCGAGCGCCGTGATCAGACCTTCGGGTGGTGCCTTAGCCATACGCCTTACCCCTGTTTCGCCGTGAATGCCGTATGCTTCGCCTCGATCATGGCGGGCTGTTGCGACGTGTTGTCACTCTGTGGATCGGTTATCGCGTGATTGACCACCTGACCGGGCTTGCGCGCAACCAGTTTCGCCGGATCGCGCATATCGAAGCGAATCCAGCCCCGGCCCAGCAGCGGTCGAACGCCATCGAGCTGGGCGAATTTTACCAGCGCCTTTGCCGCATCCGCATCGCCCTCGGGCAACGCCAGCGTCTCGCCGGATTCGAACAGCAGGTTCCAGCGCCGGTTCCCGACCCAGGTCGCTGCCTTGACCTGCGGCCGCAGCGCTGGTGCCGCATCGAGCAGCTTCTGATAGGCCGCTTCCTGCTCGTTGGCGCCGGGCCCGATCACCAGCGGCAGATCGGGCATTGCCTCCGCCCTGACCGGCTCGAGCCAGATCCCGTCCTCGGCGATCAGCGAAAGCTTGCCCTTGTCCTGCCAAATAGCCGTCGGCTTGCGCTCGACGATATGGACCAGCAACGTGTCGGGCAGCCGCCGCGAGACATGGGCATCGGCAATCCAGCCATAGGACAGCAGCTTCTCGCGGACGTCCTCCAGGTTGACCAGCGGCATGGCCCGCGACTTCTGGTCGAGCGCCACGGCATAGACCGTCATCCGGTCCATCCGGCTCAGACCGGTCACCTCGACCTGCTCCACGCGGAAGCCGGCCCGCCCGATCCCCTCGGCGATCGCCACACCGATCGCGCCGGGGATCCCGAACCAGGTCGCCGCCGCGAGCGCCACCGCGCCGACGCCGGCAACGATCGACCAGGTGGCGATTCGCCGGAGCGTATCATGGCTGATCGGCAAAGCCTCGATCGTGCGATCGATGATCGACACCTTGGGCTGCTGTCGCCGCTTCGGCTGGACCGGCCGGCGCGGTGGCGAGCCCCGCTTGATCGTTCGGCTCATGGCGCCGGCTCCCCAACAAGCGCCTCGTCGACGATCTTCTGGACCAGCTCGGCATAGCTGAGGCCGACAAAACGCCCCTGCTCGGGCACCAGGCTGAGCGGGGTCATCCCCGGCTGGGTGTTGACCTCGAGCAGGAACAGCCCCTCCTCGCCCTGACTGTCATCCCAGCGGAAATCGGACCGCGACGCCCCCCTGCATCCGAGCAGGCGGTGCGACTCGAGCGCGATGCGCTTGCACGCGGCGGCGATCTCGTCGGGGATGTCGGCCGGGCACACATGTTCGGTCATGCCCTCGGTATATTTCGCGTCATAGTCGTACCAGCCGCTCTTGGGCTTGAGCTCGGTTACCCCAAGCGCTTCCCCGCCCAGCACCGCCGTCGTCAATTCGCGCCCCCGGATATAGGGCTCCGCGAGCAGTTCCTCGAACTCCTGCCACGGCCCGCTCGCGTCGCGCGCGATCGGGTTGCCGTAATTGCCCTCGTCGGTGACGATCGCCACGCCGACCGAGGATCCCTCGTTCACCGGCTTCAGCACATAGGGGCGTGGCAGGGGGTCGGCCTCGAACAGCGCCTCGGTCTTCACGATCCGGCCGCCGGGCATCGGGATGCCGTGCGGCACCAGCGTCCGCTTGGTGAGCTGCTTGTCGATCGCGATCACTGACGTGACCATGCCCGAATGGGTATATTTCAGTCCCATCAGGTCGAGCATGCCCTGCACCGATCCGTCTTCGCCGGGGGTACCGTGCAGTGCATTGAACACCAGATCGGGCGCGGCTTCGGCAAGCTTCACCGCGACGTCGCGGCCCATGTCGATCCGGGTCACCCGGTGGCCGAGGCTTTCCAGCGCATCGGCAACGCCGCTGCCGGACATCAGCGAAACCTCGCGCTCCGCTGACCATCCCCCCATCAGCACGACGACATGGAGCCTGCTCACTTCGTCACCCCCACGAATTCTTTGTTGGCGTCGTCGGCGAACACGCCGACACGCTGAATCTCCCATTCGAGCTCGACCCCCGAGGTGGCTCTCACCTTGTCGCGCACTTCCTCGCCGAGCGCCTCGATGTCGGCGCTCGTCGCGCTGCCAAGGTTGAGCAGGAAGTTGCAGTGCTTTTCGCTGACCTGTGCGTCGCCCCGGGTCAGTCCGCGACAACCGGCCTGGTCGATCAGCGCCCACGCCTTGTGGCTGGCGGGATTCTTGAAGGTCGACCCGCCGGTGCGCGACCGCAGCGGTTGCGACGCCTCGCGCTCGGCGGCAATGCGGTCCATCTCCGCGCCGATGACGGCGGGATCGCCCCTGGAACCGCGCAACTCGGCCGCAACGACGATCGCGTCGATCGGCAGACTCGAATGCCGATAGGTGTAGCCCAGATCGTCGCGCGACAGCGTCCTGCGCTGTCCCGATCGCGTCACGATTTCGCAGCTGGTCAGGATGTCGCTGACCTCGCGCCCATAGGCACCGCCGTTCATGCGCACGAAGCCGCCGACCGTTCCCGGTATGCCGCGCAGAAATTCGAGCCCGGCAATGCCCGCGTCTCGCGCGCGGGACGCGACCAGGATGCCCGCTGCTCCCGCGCCGCAGCGCAGGGTGGTGTCATCGAGCTGTTCGACCGAGGCAAATGCCTTGCCGAGCCGCACGACCACGCCCGGCACGCCGCCATCCCGCACGATCAGGTTCGACCCCAGACCCAGCCCCATGATGGCAATCGACGGATCGAGATCGCCGAGAAACGCGACGAGGTCATCGACATCGGCCGGTTCGAACAACCATTGCGCCGTACCGCCACTCTTGAACCAGACGAGCGGCGCCAGCGGTGCGGACGGCGTCAGCCGCCCGCGCACGATGGGAAGGGTGTCGTCGCCCTGGGCGTGCAGGGATTGATTAACCATCATCGCGCTGCCTCGATCGCACCGGCAAGGCCCGCCGCCCATTTAGTAATATCCCCTGCCCCGAGACACACCACCATGTCCCCCGGCTGGGTTACGCCAGCGAGCACCGTCGCCAGCGCGCCCGCGTCGGCGATCGTCGCGGCTGAACGATGCCCGCGCCGCTTGATCCCCTCGACCAGCGCCTCGGCATCGACTCCCTCGACCGGTGCCTCGCCCGCAGCATAGACCGGCGCGACGAACACCATGTCGGCATCGTTGAATGCCTGCTGGAAGTCCTCCATCAGATCGCCGAGGCGCGAATAGCGGTGCGGCTGCATCACCGCGATCACACGGTTCTCCACGCCTTCGCGCGCCGCCGACAGCACGGCGCGGATCTCGACCGGATGATGGCCATAATCGTCGATGATCGTCACGCCACCGGTCTCGCCGACCTTGGTGAAGCGCCGCTTGACGCCACCGAACTTGCCGAAACCCTGCTGGATCGTCGCATCGTCGATGCCGAGTTCGAGCGCCACGCCGATCGCGGCCAGCGCGTTCTGGACATTGTGCCGCCCCGGCATCGGCAACTCGATCCCCTCGATCGACCGCACCGATCCGTCACGGCTGCGCACCAGCGCCTCGAAGCGGTTACCGCCCGGAATCGGCGTCACGTTCACGCCGCGCACATCGGCCTGAGCGGAAAAGCCATAGGTCACGACCCGGCGATCGCGAACGCGCGGGATGATCCCCTGTACTTCCGGATGATCCAGGCACAGCAGCGCCGCGCCGTAAAAGGGTACATTCTCGACGAACTCGACAAAGGCGTCCTTCACCGCATCGAACGACCCGTAATGGTCGAGATGCTCGGGATCGATATTGGTCACGACCGCGATCGTGCCGTCGAGCCGCAGGAAACTGCCGTCGCTCTCGTCCGCCTCCACCACCATCCAGTCGCTCGCGCCCAGTCGCGCGTTGGAACCGTAGCTGTTGATGATTCCGCCGTTGATCACGGTCGGGTCGACGCCGCCTGCATCGAGCAGCGCGGCGACCATCGACGTCGTCGTCGTCTTGCCGTGCGTGCCGGCAACCGCGACGGTCGATTTCAGCCGCATCAGTTCAGCGAGCATCTCCGCCCGGCGCACCACGGGAATGCGCCGCTCGAGCGCAGCCTCCACTTCCGGATTCCCGCGCTTGATCGCCGTGGACGTCACGATGACGGCGGCATCGCCCAGGTTATCGGCCTTGTGGCCGATATGGACCGGAATGCCCTTGTCGCGCAGGCCCTGGATCACATAGCCCTCGGCCACGTCCGATCCCTGCACCTTGTAGCCGAGATTGTGCATCACCTCGGCGATGCCGGACATGCCGATCCCGCCGATGCCGACAAAGTGAATCGTGCCGATATCGGTTGCGACACCCCTCATGCGAACGCCGCCTTGTCGCCGAAACCGAGCGGGCGAGCTTCGCCGATCGGCATGTCGCCCAGCGTTTCATCGAGGCTCTCGACCAGATCGGCGAGATCGCGCGCGGCGTCGGGCCGGCCGCAGCTTCGCGCCCGGCCCGCCGCATTTTGCAACGCGATCGGATCGAGGCCGAGCTTCTGCATCTGCTTGGCGAGTTCGACCGGCGTGAAATTGCGCTGGTCGATCGTCCGCGCACCGCCGGCGGCAGTCATTTCGCGCGCATTGACGGTCTGGTGGTCGTCGGTCGCGCTGGGCAGGGGCACCAGGATCGCGGGCCGGCCGGCAACGGTCAGTTCGGAAAGGGTGGAAGCTCCTGCCCGCGCGATCACCAGATGCGCCCAGGCAAGCTGTTCCGGCAGATCGGGCAGATAGGTCGCGAGGTCGGCCGCGATCGACAGTTCGGCATATTTCGCCCGCGCCGCCTCGATATCCTCGATCCGTGCCTGGTGCGTTACCTGCAGCCGCCGCCGGAAACTGACCGGCAGCAGCGACAACCCGTCCGGGACGACCTGGCTCAGCACGCTCGCGCCCTGGCTACCGCCCGTCACGAGCACCCGGAAGATCCCGTCCTCCTCGAGCAGCGGATAGGGCTTTGACCGCAGCGCCAGCACGGAATCGCGCACGGGATTGCCGACGAGGTGAGTCTTGCCGCGATATTTGGGCGCCAGCCGTTCGACATTGGCATAGGAGGTCGCGATCGCGCTCACTCGTCCCGCGACCAGCCGGTTGACGCGGCCGAGCACCGCATTCTGCTCGTGAATCGCGGTCGGGATCTTCATGTGAAAGGCCGCCAGCAGCGCCGGCAACGCCGGATAGCCGCCAAAGCCGATCACCGCGGCAGGGCGGAACGTACGATAGAGCTCGATCGCCATGGCGCGGCCCTTGATCATGCTCGACGCGGCCCGCGCCCAGCCGACCGGTCCGCCCGCCAGCCGGCCCGCCGGCAGGACATGCGTCTGGATGCCGTCGAACAGGCCCGGGAAACGGACCCCGCGCTCGTCGCTGATCAGGGCGACATGGTGGCCGCGCCTGGTGAGTTCCGCGGCAAGGGCTGCCGCCGGAACCATATGTCCGCCCGTCCCGCCGGCAGCGAGAACGAAGTGGCGTGCCTGGTTCATTCCCCGCTCCATCGTGCGATATAAGGTGACCGCGATACGAACGGATTGCGCCGGGTGAACGCCAGCAGCAACCCCATACCGATCGACAGTGCGATCATCGACGATCCGCCATAGCTGATAAAGGGCAGCGTCATACCCTTGGACGGCGCGAGCCCCGTATTCACCGCCATGCTGATCAGCGCCTGCACGCCGAACTGGGTGGCAAGGCCGGCGGCGGCGAACAGGCGAAACTCGTCCTGCTCGTCGAGCAGCTTCACGAAGACGCGCACGACGATCGCAAGGAACAGCAGCGCGATGATCATGCAGGCGATCAGCCCGAATTCCTCGCCGATCACCGAGAAGATATAGTCGGTATGCCCCTCGGGCAGGCGGAACTTCATCGATCCGCCACCGGGGCCGGTGCCGCGCCAGCCGCCATTGGTGATGGTGTCATGCGCGGCATTGGTCTGGAAATGGTCCGAGGCGCCGACGCCCTCGCTGTTCGGAAACAAATAGGCGTCGATCCGCGTCCGCGCCGTGCCGTAGAACATATAGGCCGCCAGCACCCCCACGGGCACGCAGCCGATCAATGCCCCCATGACCTTGGGGGAAGTGCCCGAGATCATCAGCAGCGCCAGCCAGACGGTGGCGAATACCATGGTCTGCCCGAAATCGGGCTGCAGCATCAGCAGCACCGCGACGAGCGCCGTCATCGCGCCGGTGATCAGCACGACCGGCAACGCCTCGTCCTTGGCCCGCATCGAGAGCAGCCACGCGCAGGTCACGATGAAGAAGGGCTTCAGGAATTCGGATGGCTGGATCAGCGAGATGCCGAAATTGAGCCACCGCGTCGCTCCGTTCTTCTCGACCCCGAAAAACGGCACTGCGATGAGCAGGACGAGGCAGGCGACAGTGCCGATCAGGGCCATGCGCCGCGCGATCGCAACCGGCAGCATCGAGACGACGAACATCACCGGCAGGGAGACGCATACCCAGGCGAGCTGCCACCAGAGATAGAAAAGCGGCGGAATATGATGCTTCTCGCCGGAATAGCGGGTCGCCGCCGCCGGCGACGCCGCGCCGACGGCGATCAAGCCAACCGCGATCAGCAGCAGGGCGAGCAGCAGCAGCAGGCGATCGATGTCCCAGAACCACATGCCGAGCGCCGAACGATCGCCGCGACCGCCCCCGCCCTTCATGCGCTTCCACAGGGTCAGCGTTTCGGTACGTGCGCTGCTCATGCCAGCGCCTCCACCGCGGCGCGGAACTGGTCGCCGCGATCCTCGAAATCGCGAAACTGATCGAACGAGGCGCATGCCGGGGACAGCAGCACAGTCTCCCCCGGCCTCGCCCGCGCAGCGGCAGCGCCCACCGCCGCCGCCAGCGTGCCGCTCTGCTCGACCGGGAGATGGGGCTGCAGGATTGCGGCGAAGCGCGGAGCGGCCTCGCCGATCGTATAGGCACGCACGACATGCCCGAAATGCGGGGCGCAGGCATCGAGGTCGTCGGTCTTGGCCTGGCCGCCGAGAATCCAGTGGATCCGCTCGAACGCCGCCAGCGCCGGAGCAGTGGATTCGGGGTTGGTCGCCTTGCTGTCGTTGATGAAGGCGACGCCATTGATCGTGGCGATGCGTTCCATCCGGTGCGCAAGGCCCGTGAAGCTCTGCAGGCCGCGATCGATCGCTTCCTCGGGAACGCCGAGCGCCTGGCAGGCACTGATCGCGGCCAGCGCGTTCTGCGCGTTGTGCGGCCCCTGCAGCGACGGCCAGCGCGACTGATCCATACAGACGCCGGGGGCGATCTTGGTCAGATGTTCCCCGCGTGCCGACAGCGACCGCGCGATCGCGGCGGAGGCGGCGTCCCCAATGCCGATGATCGCCGCGTGGTCGGGCGATTGCATCGCAAACAGCCGCGCCTTCGACGCCGCATAACCCGCGAACCCCGCATAGCGATCGAGATGATCCGGGGTGATGTTGAGGAGGATCGCGACGTCGCAGTCCAGGCTGCTCGTCAGGTCGATCTGATAGCTCGACAGTTCGAGCACATAGACGCCGCCTTCAGGCAGGGGCTCCTCGCCGAGGATCGGCTTGCCGATATTCCCGCCGAGCCGCGCGGGAATGCCGGCAGCATCGAGAATATGGTGGATCAGCGATGTCGTCGTGGATTTTCCGTTGGTGCCGGTGATCCCGACCACCTTGTGCGGCGGCAGGCTGGCGCGCGCCTGCGCGAACAGCTCGATATCCCCGATGATCGGCGTGCCGGCCGCCCGCGCCTTGGCAGCGACGGGATGGCGATTGAGCGGCACGCCTGGGGAAACCACCAGGCCGTCAAATCCCGCAAGGTCGATCGCTTCGGGATCGGCAATGGTCGCCCCCGAAACGCCCGCTCTCGCCGCTTCGTTCGAATCCCATGCGACGACTTCGGCGCCACCCGCGACCAGGGCAGCCACCGTCGCCATGCCCGAGCGCGCAAG
>Ga0255338_1003332_pt1 | contig 19583 bp, 15 predicted proteins | sample MeOH1_35cm_T4_19_FD_203715 | JGI IMG/M metagenome (GOLD analysis project Ga0255338, IMG submission 203715) | Sandy soil microbial communities from University of British Columbia, Vancouver, Canada - MeOH1_35cm_T4_195 | ecosystem: Engineered > Artificial ecosystem > Sand microcosm > Unclassified ...
GGGCATCTTCTCGGCGGGCACCGAGAGGTGGCCATCGAGCCGGACCTTGAGGACGACGGAGGTCGCCGCGTCCACCAGCACCTCGCCCGCCAGGCTCTTGGGGACGCGGTGCTCGAAGAAGGCCAGGCGGCGGCGGGTGGTCTCGTCGCGGCCGCTCTTGGGCTCCAGCAGGGCCGGCAGGTTCCGGGAGGCCGTCGCATGGGCCTCGGGGCCGAGCTTCACCTGGTAGCGCCAGGCGGTGCGGCCCTCGTAGGTGATGGTGCCCTGGGGCTCCAGCTGGATGCGGCCCTGGAAGAGGGCGTCCATGTCGCGCATGGCGCTGGTGAGCTCCGTGCGGGTGCGCTCGCCCATGCCGCGGTCGCGAAGGCGCTGGCGGAAGGTGCCATAGCGGTTGCGGGCGAACACCTTGCCGCCCACGCGCAGGACCTCGAGCCCCTGGTCTCGACTGTTCTCCAGCAGACCATGGAAGTCGCCGCTGACGCCGCCAGGGCCGGCGCGGAAGGTGCGCGTCTCGGAGATGCGCACCGGAGGGGCATCCTTGGTGGTCCACTCGAAGTCAATCTTGGCCTTGTAGGCGTGGGGCCCCAGGCGCTCGGTCAGCTCGGCGGCCTCCATGCCGAGGATGCGGCGGGCGACGTAGGGGTTCTCGGCCACCTCCTCGGGCGCGAGCTTCTCGGCGGCCGAGGCCACCGCCTTGGGCGGATCCTCGGGCGAGAAGATGCGCTCCTTGGCGGCCTTGTCGACGGGATCGGTGCAGGCCGCGGCGGTGAGCGCCAGTACGGCAATGAGTGTGGACCTCTTGAGACGCCTCACAGATCCTCCGACGAAAGGGCAGCGCAAGTTATGTGGCGCGTACAGAGGCGGCAAGCGCCCCTTGCGCTCTGCTGTACACGGGATAGAACGCGACACACATCATGCAGAACCTGCGCGACAAACTCATGAAAGCAGGCCTCGTATCCGAGGACGAGGCCAAGAAGGCAGAGGCGAGCGCCCCGGCCCCCCGCCGCTCGCCCCCTGCCCAGACGCAGCGCTCTGAGGGCAACACGCCTCGGAGGGACGAACGTCCCCCGCGCCGGGATGAGCGGCCCCCCCGCCGGGACGACCGTCCGCAGCGCAGGGATGATCGCCCGCCCCCCCGCCGGGAGGCAGGTGGACGCCCGCAACATGGCCGGCCCGCCGCGCCGGCGGCGGAGCGTCCGATCCCCAAGCTTCCCCCGCTGCCGGGCTCCAAGGAGTACCAGCGCATCGAGTCCAAGAAGCAGATGGAGCTCGACAAGGCGCTGCGGGAGCTGGTGCTCGGGGCCCAGGTGGCCGTCGAGTCGGGCGAGACGGCGTTCTACTTCATGACGCGCAAGGGGAAGCTGCGGCGGCTGGAGCTGACGCCGGCGCAGGCCAAGCAGCTCGAGGAGGGGGCGCTGGCGGTGGTGGAGCGGCCGGAGCCAGCGCAGATCGAGCACTCGCTGGTGCCTGCGGCGGCGGCGGAGCAGATGTTCGCGCTCTCGAAGAAGTCGGTGCGGTTCCTGAACCGCAAAGAGAGCCCCATCGGCTTCATGAGCGACGACGACGTGAAGGCGCAGCAGGCGGCCGAGGCCGCGGGCACGGCGCCGGAGCTCCCCGACGAGCCCGAGGCCGGTGAGGGCCAGGCCGAGGCCGCCGCGACCGAGGCCGCCGCGCCAGCCACCGAGGGCAGCGCGCCCGAGGTTGGAAGCTCAGAGCCTCAGGCGCAGTAGCGGCTCCTCAGGGACGCTCGCCGTCAGCTGCCGCGCACCGGCAGCTCGCGGAAGGCGATGTCCTGCTCGTAGCCCAGCCGCTTCACTGCCTCTACGAAGCGCTCGGTGCAGATGATCAGCGTCACAAAGCCTGCCAGCCGGAACAGGTCCAGGTCTTGCGGCAGCGTGGCTGCATCGAGGATGGGATGTTCAGGGAGCGACCATCCCTTGCGGCCACACTTCGCGCATGGAGCGGGGCGGTCCTTCGGGAGGCAATCTGGGTGGAGATCCCCTCTGGGGAGCAACTCCATCTCCAGCAATTCGGGTGGGTTCTTCTTACGGAATCGTAGCTCCGTTCGGCACCCTTTCAGGCCCTTCAGTCCCTCGGCCTGCAAGCGCTCCAAAGGCTCGCGCCTTATCAGCAGCGTCCACGGGTGGTGCAACACCAGCGGGCCGAACTCTCCCTGAGCCGTGCCCACCATGGGACCGAACTGAGTCCCCGGCCAGAGGGGAGTTCCAGGGGGTAGCAGCGGACGCACCTGCTCGCGCAACCGCTCGAACTCTTCATAGTCCTCCTCCACTCGGGGGAGGTACTTCTTCTGCTCCTGGGGCGGCAGGTGGGAGAGGTCCACTGAGGGATACGTATCCATTCCCGTGGACCAGATGGCCTTGCACTGCGGGCAGTGCACCCCAGGCAGGCCCCATTTGTTCCCATAGGTGTGGGAGCCTGAGTAACGAGGGCTGGGGACCGTCTCCAACACGTAGAACTTCATGAGACCTCAAAGCCTCTAGGGCTGGATCGGTGGTGGCTGGCGCCAGTACGGCAGCACGGGCCCGAACAGCTCGAACTCGTAGACTGATTCCAAGCCTCCCAGGTCGTCAGCTGCCGCGCACCGGCAGCTCACGGAAGGCGATGTCCTGCTCGTAGCCCAGCCGCCGCACCGCTTCGACGAAGCGCTCGGTGCAGATGATCGTCGTCAGGAAGTCCTCCAGCCGGAACAGGTCCAGGTCTTGCGGCAGCGTGGCTGCATCCAGGATGAGTTCTGACTCTGGCGGGCGCTTCCACCCCTTGCGCTCACACTTCATGCACGGCGCGGGACGGTCTGAGGGCAAGCAGTCCGGATGAGCGCTGCCACGCGGCAGCAGTTCCATCTCCAACAACTCGGGTGGGTTCTTCTTGCGGAAGCGCAACTGCGTGCGACAGCCCTTCAGGCCACGAAGTCCTCCGGCCTGCAAGCGCTCCAGCGGCTCGCGCTGCATCAGCAAGTTCCATGAATGAGCGAGGACCAGCGGACCGAACTCACCCTGGGCGGGGCCCATCATGGGACCCAAACCGGTCCCTGGCCAGAGATGGACTCCGGGAGGCGCTAGCGAGCGCACCTGCTCGCGCAACCGCTCAAATTCCGCGTAGTCGTCCTCGCACCGCGCCAAATACTTCTCCTGCTCCCAGGCTGGCAGGTGCGACAAATCCACCGAAGGGTAGGCGTCCCCAGCAGTGGACCAGATGGCCTTGCATCCCGGGCATTGCACCCCGGGCAGGAACCATTTGCGGCTGTACGTATGATAACCCGAGTAACGCGGGTTCTGGACCTGCTCGCACAGATAGAACTTCATGGGACCTCAATACCCCTGAGGCAACGGTGGTGGGCGGCGCCAATACGGCACAACGGGCCCAAACAGCTCGAACTCGTAGATGAGCTGGCCGGCATAGCGAAAGATCTCTTCCTGCGGCGCACCACCGTTCTCCCTAATGAACTTATCCCACGCCGCATTCCACGGCCCCCCGTTTGCTCCCCGGTGAATGCTCCGATGTTTCTCTACCTCCAACGGGATCGTGTACGAGTCGATGTTGATTTTCTTCCCCTCAAACCATTCCCTGAACGCCTGCGGAAAGATGTGGTGCTTCTCGTGAGGCTTTCTACGCTCTGCCTCCGCCTCCTCAAGCGCCTGTTTCTGGCTGGGCAGCAGCGGCGGCTTATGGCGCCACGGGATGATGAACACCGGCCGCGTGTCCTGCGGCAACTCCTGCGCGCTCCCCCAATTCCTCTGCGCTCCGCCCCCAACGCTGGGGAGTGAGAGCCCCCCTCCCCGGGTGAGGACCACGCTCCCCACCGGGAGGGGCTCCATGACCTCCCGGCACCGGTACAGCCCGCACTGCCCATCGCCACACAGCGCCACCAGGCTGCGCTCATCCGCGCACGCCTCTTCGAACGAGAGGACCTCGGTCGCGACTTCGCAGCCGGGGCTCTCCCCCTCTGAAACGGGGATCGTCGCGCAGGCCGCCAGCAACTCGGCGACCAGCAGCCATATCCAGCGCCCAGGGAGTCTCCTCATCCGTTGAACGCGTCGATGCCAGTGATGGCCTTGCCCAGCACCAGGGTGTGCACCTCGTGCGTACCTTCGTAGGTGAACACGCTCTCCAGGTTGAGCATATGCCGCACTGGCGGGTACGCGTCCGTGATGCCGTTGGCTCCGTAGATGCCCCGCGCCGTGCGGGCGATCTCCAGCGCCGCCTTCACGTTGTTGCGCTTGGCCAGGCTCACCATCACCGGCGTCACCTTGCCCTCGTCCTTCAGGCGCGCCACCCGCAGCCCCAGCAGCTGCGCCTTGACGATCTCCTGGAGCATGTCCGCCAGCTTCTCCTGCGTGAGCTGGTAGCCCGCGATGGACTTGCCGTCGAACTGCACGCGGGACAGCGCGTACTCACGCGCCCCCTCGAAGCACGCGATCGCCGCGCCCGTCACCGCGAAGGCGATCCCCAGCCGCGCGTTGTTGAGACAGGACAACGGCCCCTTCAGCCCCGTCACCTTCGGCAGCACGTTGCGCTCGGGCACGCGGACGTCCTGGAAGGACAGCTCGCTCGTGACCGAGGCCCGCAGCGAGAACTTCCCCGGAATCTCCCGCGCTGTGAACCCGGGCATCCCCTTCTCCACCAGGAAGCCCCGGACGGACTCGGCGCCCCCCTCCTCCGTCTTCGCCCACACCACCGCCACGTCGGCGATGGCGCCGTTGGTGATCCACGCCTTGCTGCCGTTGAGCACCCACGTGTCCCCATCCTTGCGGGCGCGCGCCTTCATGCCGCCCGGGTTGGAGCCAAAGTCCGGCTCCGTCAGCCCAAAGCAGCCGATGATGCGGCCCTGCGCCATGCCCGGCAGGAAGCGCTGCTTCTGCTCCTCGCTGCCATAGGCGTGGATGGGGAACATGCACAGCGAGCCCTGCACCGACGCGAACGAGCGCAGCCCCGAGTCCCCTCGCTCCAGCTCCTGGAGGATCAGCCCGTAGCTCACCGTGTTCATCCCCGCGCAGCCGTACCCCTGCAGGTTGGCGCCCAGCACGCCCAGCTCCGCCAGCCCGGGGATGAGGTGCGCGGGGAAGGTGCCCTCGCGGAAGTGCTGGCCGATGATGGGCAGCACCTCCTGGTCCACGAAGCGGGCCACCGTGTCCCGGGCGGCTCGCTCCTCGTCCGTCAGCAGCTGGTCGATCAGGAGCAGGTCGGTGATCTCCGCGCGCGGCATGGCTCTTCCTCTAGAAGGATGACGGGGATGCGCGGCTTCTAGCCGCCGCTCCCAGGGCAGTCAAACCCACCACACCCGGGGCATGGAGCGCGAGCCCGACGCCCCTCCACCCACGCGCCTACAGAGGGGCGAGCTCGCTCGCCAGCGGGAGCTCGAGCGTGAAGGTGGCGCCTTGCCCCGGACCAGGACTGGTGCAAGAGAGCCGGCCCCGCATCTCCATGGCGGCCAGCGCGCTGATGTGCAGACCGAAGCCGTGGCCCGTCTTCTTGGTGGTGAAGCCCTGAGTGAAGATGCGCGGCAGGTTCTCCGGGGCGATGCCCAGGCCGTTGTCAGCCACCATGAGCAGCAGCCGATCTCCCTCGGGCGAGAGCCGGACAATGATGCTCAGGCGCTTGTCCTGCTGCTGGCTCTCCACCAGCGCGTGCCGCGCGTTGCTCAGCAGGTTGATGAGGATCTGCAGCAGCCTGTGCCGATCGACGGTGATGAGGGGCACCGGGGCGTAGTCGCGCTCGATGCGGATGCCCAGGCGCTCGAAGGAGACGGCATGCAGACGCAGCGCCTCGTCGATGAGCGGGGGCACGGCCACCTCCTCCACGGCCCCCGCGGCCCGCGCGTGCTTCTGCTGCATGCTGACGATGGACTTGATGTGCTCGACGCTCTCGTTCAGGGCGCTCATCTCCTGGAGCACGGCCGCATGCTCCTCGCGCAGCTGATCGGACAGGGCGATGAGGAAGCCGGGGAGCTTCTGGCCCTGCGGATCCCGGGTGAGGAAGGTGCCGAGATCGGAGGAGTGCTCGCGCAAGAGGTTGACGGCCTTGGTCAGGCTGGCGAGGCGGGATTTGCGGAGCCGGTCGGTGACGATGGAGGTGGAGATGTTGACGCTGTTGAGGGTGTTGCCCACGTTGTGGAGCACGCCGGTGGCAATCTCGGCCATGCCCGCCTGGCGGGAGACGTCCACCAGGGTGCGGTGCATCTCGCCCAGCCGGGCCTCGGCCTCCCGGCGGGCGGTGATGTCACGGCCGAAGAGCGTCAACCCCATGACCCGGCCACCCTCTCCCAGGATGGGATTGAGGCTGATATCCAGCACGGTGCACCCGGTGGGCCAGCGGTACTCCTCCTCGAAGCGGACGCGCTGTCCCTGGAGCACCTGGGCGAGGCGCGGCTCCCAGGCCGCCATCAGCTCCGGTGTCGCATGAGCGAAGACGGGCTGCCCTGGCTGGAGCTCCTTGCCCAGGAGCTCGCGGTAAAGCCGCCGCGCCGCCGCGTTGGCGGTGAGCAGGTGGCCCTGGGGATCCAGCGAGACCACCAGATCGTCGGTGCTCTCGACGACGCTGCTCAGCTTGCCCTCGCTATCGCGGAGCCCCTTCAGTGTCCGCTCGAGTGAGGCCTGTGCCTCGTCACGCGCGGTGCTGTGCAGCGAGCCCAGCATCCACGCCCCCAGGAGGGAGAGGCCCGTGGTGACGTGGGAGACCCAGAGGTACCCGAGCGTGGGGGCTTCGAAAGGCATGCTCGTGGCCATGCGGTAGAGAGGATGCCCCAGGCCCAGTCCGAGGAAGAGGAAGAGGGTGAGGCTCAGCCCCAGCCGCGGTCCCAGGAGGTACACGGCGAGCGCGGGCAGCAGCATGGTCACGGCGTGGGTGCCACCATCGGGATTGCCGCTCGAGAAGATCGCCGCCAGGGCCCCGAACGTCAGGACCATCAACAGGAGCATCGCCGGGGCGGTGGGAGTGCGGGCCCTGCGTGCCAGCGCCAGCGTCCCCAGGTAGCCGATGATGAGGATGACAGGCTGCACGCGCGAGACGATGGGCGAGACCAGCAGCGTCAGCAGGTACAGGGTGCTGAACAAGAGCAGGAAGCAGGCGGCGCCGACGAGGATCCGGTGACGGATGAGGTCCGAGGGAGCGGCCTTGCGCAGGGACTCCGAGAGCAGGGCGTCCAATCGCGCCACGAGCCAGGAGGGACACCCGGAGCGTTCGGTGGCTCCCTCCCTGGCTGAGGGTGACGCGGAAAGGGACGGGTTCGGCTCGGAGGAGGGAGGATTCGACATATCCAGAGGACGTGCGGGTGGAGGGACAGCCGAAGCGTGTCTTGGCCCAAGACGCAGGGATGCGTAAGGAAGGACCAGACAGGCAGGGGCCTTCACGCCTGGGGAAGGTGCGGGTGCCCTGAACCGGGGGGGCAGTACCCAACCGTGAAGGTGGACATGCGCACGCCCAAGAGCCGATACCCCTGGATCTCAGTGCAACTGCTTTTCGCGTGATTTGTCGGACTCTTGCAGCATCCTCCCGCCCGCAGTTCACCGGGGAGAACCCATGCACCGACCGCCTCATCACAAGCTCATCCTGTTGTTGTCCACCCTGCTCGCCTGCAGCCCCACAGCCCCCTCCGATACCTCGGAGCAGGCTCGCCTCACGGGGCCTGAGCACGGCCTCGCGGCAGACACAGCGGCGTCCCAGCGGGCCCTCACAACCACTGTCTCCGCCTGGTCCTCCGCCGGCTCGCTGGGGATCGCGCGCGTCTCTCACACCCTGACGGCGCTCCCCTCCGGCAAGGCGCTGGTCACCGGCGGCCTGGGCCGGAGCGGCAACAGGCAGTTCTACTTGAGCAGCGTAGAGCTGTACGACTCGGCCACGCGGACCTGGAGCTTCGCCGGCAACCTGCAAGTCACGCGCTACATGCACACCGCCACGCCGCTGCCGTCCGGCAAGGTGCTGGTCGCCGGTGGCATCGTGGGCGCCACTGTGCTCTCGGCCGAGTTGTACGACCCGGCGACGAGGACCTCGAGCGCCGCCGCCCCGATGCTCACCGACCGCTACGGCCACAAGGCGACGCTGCTGCCGTCCGGCAAGGTGCTCATCACCGGGGGCACCGCTACCTGGGGCGGCACGCTCACCTCCGCGGAGCTGTACGATCCCGCCACGGGCACCTGGAGCGCCGCCGCGCCCATGAATGTGGCTCGCTCCTCGGGCCACTCCGCGACGCTGCTGGCCTCCGGCCAGGTGTTGGTCGCAGGCGGCGCGGTGGGCACCCCCTCCACCGCCGCGGAGCTGTACGATCCCGCCTCGAACACCTGGAGCGTCATCGCTCCCATGAATGTGGCTCGCAGCAGCCACGCCGCGGCGGCGCTCCCCTCGGGGAAGCTGCTGGTCGCCGGCGGGGGCGCCGGCTCGAACGCCTCGCTCACCTCCGCGGAGGTGTACGACCCGGCCACCGGGAGCTGGAGCATGACGGGAAGCATGGGCGTGGGACGCTCCTCGTTCGCCGCGACGACCACCCCCTCCGGCAAGGTGGTGGTCGCCGCCGGGGAGTACTTCCTCTCCAGCACCGAGCTCTATGATCCCGACACGGGCACCTGGAGCAGCGCGGGCACGCTGGCGAGCACGGGCGGCTACGGCCGGACGGCGGCGCTGCTGAGCTCGGGCGAGGTGATGGCGGTGGGTGGCGACACGGGCCCCTACATGAGCGCGAGCGCGGAGCTGTACGGCCCGGTCTCCGTGAGCTGGACACCAGCGGGGTCCATGGCCGCCGTCCGCGCCTCCCCCACCGCGACGCTGCTCGCCTCCGGAAAGGTGCTCGTGGCCGGCGGGGGTCAGACCTACGCCCTCGGTAACAGCACCTACCTCGCGTCGGCCGAGCTGTACGATCCCGCCTCCGGTGCCTGGAGCGCCACGGCTCCGATGGCCGAGACCCGCTCCCAGCACACGGCGACCCTGCTGCCTTCGGGGCAGGTGCTCATCACCGGAGGCAACGGCCCGAGCATCCGGCGCGCTTCCGCGGAGCTCTATGATCCCGCCTCCGGCACCTGGAGCACCACGAGCCCGATGTCGACTGACCGCGCCTACCACGCGGCGGTGTTGCTGCCGTCGGGCCAGGTGCTGGTCGCGGGCGGCGGCGGCACGTCGAGCTCGAGCCTGGACTCCGCCGAGCTGTACGATCCGGCCAGCGGCACCTGGAGCGGCGCGGGCACCCTGTCCACCGCTCGCTTCTCCCCGAGGCTCGTCCTTCTGGCGTCCGGCCAGGTGCTGGCGATCGGTGGCTCTGGCCCCAATGGCCCCACGGCCTCGGCGGAGGTGTACGATCCGGCCACCCACACGTGGAGCCTCACGGGCCCAATGTCGACGGCCCACCTGTACGGCGCGGTCTCGCTGTTGCCCTCGGGCAAGGTGCTCGTGGCCGGCGGCAGGAACTCAAGCTACGTCCCGGTGGCCACCGCCGAGGTCTACGATCCGGCCACGGGCCAGTGGAGCGTCACGCAGTCCATGAGTGTGGCTCGCAGCGACCACTCGGCGAACCTGCTCGCCTCGGGCAAGGTGCTCGTCACCGGCGGGCGTGGAACCGCGGAGACCGAGTTCCCCTCCTCCGAGTGGTACGACGAGAGCACGGGCTCCTGGTACTCCGCGGACCGGATGGCGCAGGCCCGGAGCAACCAGACCCCCGTACTGCTCGCCTCCGGCCAGGTGCTGGTGGTGGGCGGCAACAGCGGCGGCAACAGCGTGTCCTCGGCGGAGCTGTACGCGGAGACGCCTCCGCCGCAGGCCTGTGACGCGCTGCCCCCGGTGCTCACGCTCACCGGCGGCTCCGAGCTGACGCTGGAGTGCCGCAGGGGTGAGACCTACAGCGATCCGGGCGCCCAGGCCGTGGACGGGTGCGGCAACGCGCTGGGGGTGCACGCGTACAACACGGGCGCGGACTCGTCCGGGCCGGGCCCCCTGCTGGGCTACGAGGGCTCGTACACGGTCTCCTACTCCGCGTGGGACGCCGCGGGGCAGACGGTGAACGCCTCCCGCACGGTGATCGTGGATGACCGGACGCCGCCGTCGCTGACGCTCCAGGGGCCCTCGTACATGGTGCACACGTGCAACACCCAGTGGGTGGATCCGGGCGTGGTGGCGACCGACGCGTGCTACGGCGACATCTCGACGTGGGTGTGGCGCACGGGCGAGGTGAATGCCTGGGCCGAGGGCGTGTACACGGTGAGCTACAACGTGACGGACGGCGGCGGCAACAGCGCCGGGCCCGTGACGCGCACCGTGGAGGTCGTCAACTGCCCCTGGTAGCCACAGGGCGCGGATGACCCCCGTGGGCGCCCCGGCTCCTCAGCGCAAGAAGGCTTCCTCGAGCTTGCGGTGGGTGACGTCGGGGCGCTCACGCAGCGCACTCGGGTCTGGGCACAGCTGACGTATGAGGTAGGCTCCCGCTGGAGGCGGCAGGAGGTTCTCCTCCGCCCTGCGAGGCACCTCATGGAGCGCAAGCCAGCACCCGCGGGTCATCATCCAAGCATCCCGCGCCTGCTCGGCCACGGCTTCTGGCAGCACCCGTCGGGGACGTTCTTCCCCTTCGTCGTCATGGAATGGGTGGAGGGCACGCCCCTGTATGAGTGGGCGCGCGATCATCACCCCACGAACCCGCAGCAACTCCAGGTGCTGGCTCAGCTGGCGCGGGCGCTCGAGGCCACCCACGCCTCCCGCGCTGTGCACCGGGACGTGAAGGGCGACAACGTGCTGGTGCGGCGTTCGGACAGCCGAGCCGTGCTCACCGACTTCGGCGCCGGGCAGTACCCGTCCGCCGCGAGGCTGACGTGGCAGCCCCTGCCGCCCGGGACACCTCCCTACCGTTCTCCCGAGGCGTGGCTGTTCGAGCGTCGCTCAGGCCATTCCCCAGGAGCCCGTTACCTGCCTGGGCCCGCGGATGATGTGTACGCGCTGGGCGTCACGACCTACCGGCTCGTCACCGGGGAGTATCCACCCGGCCCGGAGCTGCGGCAGGACGAGCAGGGCACCTGGCATCTGGTGGAGACCTCTCCACCGGCTCCTCGGGACCTCAACCCCCAAGTGGATCCCCAGCTCAGCGCGCTGATCCTGCGCATGCTCTCGGTGTCTGCCGAGGCTCGCGGAACTGCGGGAGAGCTCGCCCAGGCGCTGGAAGCCGCGGCGGAGGAAGTTCAGGCCTCGCCCGCGCGTCCCAGTCCTTGGGAGCAGCTCGCGGCGTGGCGAGCTGGAAGTGTACGGGTACTCGCTGGAGTGTTGCTGGTGCTCTGGGCCTTGCAGGCGGTCCACGCGCCACTCCCCAGTGCCTCCGAGAGCGCGCAGGTGGCTTCGAATCCCAACCTACGGCATGGAGGCGCCACCAACCTGGGAGAGGCTGGAGCGGAAACCACGCTCTCCCCTGTGCAAGAGCCATCCAAGCCAGAGACGATCAGCCAAGACACTCTGCCGAAGCCCTTCCCGGGACAGCTCACACCGGATTCGAAAGGCCAGTGCCCTGGACGGACGCAGATCCCCATCAACGGAGGCTGCTGGGTGGAGCACCGCACCAAGGATGCTGGGGTGTGCGAGGAGAACGGCATGGTCTTCTTCAAGGACCGCTGCTACGCCCCAGCCATGGGCTCCCGTCGCAAGCCTCCGCCCACGTCCGCTCCTCTGGACTTTCGGTAGATCTCGCCCGGTGGAGGCGGCGGGAATCGAACCCGCGCCGGGCGGTGCGAAACCCCTAGCAGAATCGCGCCCTTACCTCGTAACCGCTCGGAATGCTTAGGAGTCGATATCCCGCCGCGTCCCGTCTCGTCCCGTCCTGTTCCAGCCCGTTCCGCACGTTCCTGCGACATACGTGCAACATGACGGAGGACCCAACCGCTTAGCGGCTGCTCCCCCGGGCTTCAGGATTGGCCCCCTGCCGTCCAGGCTGTGAAGAGTTCGCGGAGATCCCGCACCCGCATCTCCACGTTCGCGCCGATGGTGGCCACCGTCGCTTGTTCCTCCGTCGTCATGGCGCCCCTGTCTTCGAGCAAGCTGATCAGCACCACGCTAAGGCACTCGGCCAGAGTCACCGCCGCTCCGAGCTTGTCCGCCACGGCGGCGCGGCCCTCCCCCGTGAACGCCTGGGAAGGATGGGCCAGGAGCCGCGCGCGGAGTTCGCCAGCTCGCTGCACAAGCGGCCCCATCTTGTCGGCGCTCACAGGCTCGCGCTTGCACTCGGGAAAGCCGATGCAGGCGCCCCCGGGGCCGCGAAGATGGCCGCAGGGGTTCAGCGGGTAGAACATCGTGGGGGCGTCTTGCTGCGCGGGCGTGTTCATCTCCGGTTCCTCTTCTGGCTCCGGGGGCGCCGGGGCTCCGTCAGGAAGGCCAGCACAAGGCGCAAGATCAGCTTGAGCTGGAGCCCTTGCAGGCGTCCCATCAGCCGCAACAGGCGCCGCGTGTCGGGGGTGTCTGCCAGTTCGGGCGGCACTTGACGCTGTGCCGCTTGCGGCAGACTGGCCAGGGGGGCAAAGCCCATCAGCTCGTGCGGGCCACTGCGCAGGGCCACGCACAGCCGGAACAGCGTGGGCACGCTGGGAAGCATCTTCCCGCGCTCCATCCGCCCGAAGACCTCTGGAGCAATGCCGACGCTCGCGGCAATCTCGGCCTGAGTGAGCCCCGCACGCATCCGTGCGGCCCGCATCGTCTGTCCGAGCGTTGCCCCTAGTCGCCGCTCCTGGCGCTTCGCATCCCCAGGAAGCAACGGAGGCCGTCTGCGGGCCCTGCTCCGAGGGGGGGCCTTCGCGGGCCCTGCCGTTTGGTGGCCTTTCATCAGGGGAACCTCGCGCGCCGCGCCAGCGTGAACGACCCACGCCGGGGGCGCATGGAGAAGAGAGAGGGAGGAAGCGGATCACCGGGGGGAACTGCCGCGACCAGGGGCGCCCCCATGGTGCAGGGCGCCCCCAGTCGCTTCGCACCGGCCACGCCGATCCCCCTCGGTGTGGCCAGTGGAGCGCGCTCCGAAGGGATCGGCCTGCCCCCCCTCCCAGGTCAGAGGCAAGCCGATCCCCTCTCGGCGCGATGCCGATTCAGGGCTGCGGGGCTGAGTAGGGCGCGCTAGGCGGAACTACCCGGCGACGTGATGACGTGATCAGCGGACAGCTTGCGCGTCGTGGACGCGGAATCTTGAGCAGTCGGGCCGCCTACGTCCTTGTGCATGCGGGCCGCAGACGCCATGCGCCGCACCTCCGCGATAGCTTCGGGGGCTCCGTAGGGTGCGCCCAACGCGGCCAGCCCTTTGCGTAGATCGTCCTCAAGGGCTGCCGCTGATGGGTAGCGGTCTTCCGGGCGCCGCTGGAGCAACGTTCGGAGGATGGAGCGCAGAGGGGGGAAAACGTTCTCCGTCAGTTCCTCCACCTCTCGGGGGGTGTACGTGGCGGCCCGTAGAATGTAGTCGTCTACTTGCTCGGGCAGTTCCACAAGCGTCGCGAGGTTGTGAGCGGCTACCACCTTGGCGCGCACCTCGGGCGTTAGGGCTTCCTCCACGTCAGCCGAGTGCACCGTGAGCGTGCCGTAGAGCCCTCTGCCCGTGGCGATCTCCAGCATCACCAAGCCGAGCGCGAACAGGTCCGAGCGCGGATCCATCGGTTCGCCTAGAAGTGCCTCGGGGGCGCCGTAGAAGGCATCCCCCTGCGGGCGCGGCACCGTGGTTGCCACCCGGCCCGGTAGGAGCGAGCGGGCAAGCGCAAAGTCCGTGAGCCTGACGGAGCCATCCGCCTTGAGGTAGATGCGGGCGGGGTTCACGTCTCGGTGAATGATGCCCAGCGTGCGGCCCTTCTCGTCCGTGCGCGTGTGCGCGTGGTGTAGAGCGCTCGCGACTTCGGCGCCCACGTAGAGCGCAAAGCCAGCAGACAGGCAGACGCCCCGCATGCACGCGGCGGTAACGTAGGTGTCGAGCCGCGTGCCTGAGACTCGCTCGCAGAGGATGTAGAGGACGCCGTGAGACTCGGCCCGTCCCAGAACTCGGGCGATGTTCGGATGATCCAGGTAGGTGGCTAGCCGCGCCTCCTCCTCAAGCCGAGCGCGGATCCTGGCGAGCGATTCGGGGTCATGCTTGGGCGACGTGGGCAGCACTCGCCGCGCGATGTAGTTTCCTTCTGGCCCGAGGCGTGAGCGCTGCTGCACGATCATCACCGTCTCGCCGTGGTTGGTCGTCTCCAGGACTCGGAGGAACGCATAAGAGAAATCACCGAGGGAGAAGAGGATCAGCCCCTCGGGAATCTGGGGGCCTGTGGCGGTGGACATGGCGGGAGGCTCCTAGAGGCGCGCGAACCGGGCGCCGCGCGACGGAGGAGAAACTACCCGGCACATGGGGGCGGGGGGAACGACGGGGCAGGTCGGACGGACACGCTCAAAAACCGCCGAATTTCTAGCACTGCCGCACAAATGCACCCTGTTGCGCTCGGGAGTCTTCGTCAGTCGGGCGCCACCGGGCCGAGTTGGAGCGCTTCGAGGTGGCGCCCCTGGGGCCGAGTTGGAGCCGTTCACTCGCGCACCACTGGGCCGAGCAGGAGCTGTCCGACGCGGGCGCCTGCGGGCCCGAGCTGGAGCCGTCCGAGCGCGCGCAACGGGGCCCGAGTTGGAGAGCTTCGAGGTGGCGCGCTCCGGGCCGAGCAGGAGCTGTCGGACGCGCGCGCCACAGGCCCGAGCTGGAACTGTCGGACATGCGCCACCGGGCCGAGCTGGAGCTGTCGGGTCTTCCACAGAACGAACTGCTACAGCGTGGATTGAAATTTCTAGCTCAGGGACCCATCACGCGCCCTCCTTGAAGGGGGGAAGGTACGCATCAATAATCCACTCCACAGCATTTCTACCTAGAGATCCTTCGATGCAACGTCCCTCTGAAAAGCTCGTTCTTATACTGATCGTTGTAGGGGGCGTGCTCTTTGTAAGTCTCGTGCAGTGGGTAAGCACCATGAGGGCTGCTGAGGCGACTGCTGAGGCGACGCGCCGAGCGGCGGAGGAAACCGCCAGAGCAACTCGGGAGGCTGGAGAAGCGCACGCCGCAGCGATCCGCGAGGCAGCCCGCATTCAGGCAGAGGCGGCGATCAAAGCTGCCGATGCCGGTATCACGGGTGAACGTTACCCTCCTCCCCTACCTTGATGCGGCGCGGCGGGGCAGGCAGAATGCTTGGTGGCTGTTGGTCGGGAGATCATGCTTATGGCGACTGATGTCGTGAAGGCAGCTCTTGTGACTGCTCCTGTGGCTGCTGTGGCCGCTGTGATCGTGGCCTTCGTTAGCTGCGGGGCCACGAAGCAAGCGGCGCAGATAAACGCTGAGGCCATCAAAGAAGGCGCCGTCGAAAACGCCAAGGCGACCCGCGAAGCCGCACAAACGCACAGGGCAACGATGCTTGACGTCGCGCAGATACAGCGCGATGGCATGATGCAGGCCGAGGAGGTCCGCGCGCGAAAGGATCTCGCGATCGTGTGCAAGGGGGATCAAGCCTGCTTCGAGTGGATGCTCATGCTCACCAATGGGACGAACCCACCGAGCGTAGAGGGGTTTCCGCTGATTATTGATCCCAGGCCGCAACCCCGGCCACCGCTCCTTGTAGTTCCTCCCCAGGAGCGGCGTCAGGTTCCTCAGCCAGAGAAGAAGGTTGTGTACCTGGAGCAGTGCTCTCAACGGGTCTTGGGCAGAATCCGCTTCAGCACCAAGGGCCCAAAAATCAGTGCGAGTCAGGAACGAGTTTACGTCGAGGCTGCGAACGCTCACTACGACGGGGTCGGCTGGCACAAGACTGCCGAGGGATGGATCTTCGAGTTCACGATCCTGAACGATGGGAAGAAGCCACTTCAGTTGGTAGACGGCTCCGTTCATCTTGGCGGAATGGATGCTCCGGGAGCGCGGGTCTGCGCTCAGGAAGCCGAAATCAGTCCTGGAAGTCGGGGGCACTTCCTCGTGCTCGGGCTGCAAAGTGCAGCCAGCGATGCGTTGCTCGTGCGGGTGCGTGATGTGGCCATCACCGGCCGGGTTTCTGAAAGTGGCAGTACGCAATAGATCGGGGCCTGAAGGGGTGGTCGCTCTCTTCAACATTCTGATGAAATCGTCCTACCCCCCGCTGCTGTGGGCTGATGCCGCCTTTCGCACAACCCGTAGCCTTGTAGTGATTGTACTGCTGCTTCTTGCAGAAGGTTGCGCTCATGCGCCATTGCCACCACCACCACCACCACCACCACCACCGGTAGCCCCCCCATTTCTGGCGTGCTCACTAGAGGCCATCACGGCCACTGCGGAATTGAGCATCCCGCGTAATGCCCGGTTCTCGGTGAACCTTCTGTCAGAGAGCCGCCGAGGGAAGGCGATCATCATCGAGAATGGACTTATTCAGGCGACCTTAGAAGACGCTGTTCGGAAGTGGCAACCTAGCCGAAGGCAGCAAGGTTCTCCTGTTCAAAGTGATGAGGAGGGACTCTGGCGGGTTCTGCTCCCCAAGAAGGCGCGGCTCTCGGGAGTAGCCAGCGTCGATGGGCAAAGGGTGCAGATCAGATTTGATCGGCTCCATTTCCCTAATGGGAAGATTCGTCACTTTTGTGGCATAGCCTACGAACTCAGTACGGGCGAACTCGGGCTTCCCAAGAACGATCCGGACTTGCTGATGGAGTTTGGAATCTATCAGCCAGAGCCTGGGACAGCGGTTATCAACAACGGAAACATAGAGGTCCATCCCAATGGGATTCCGTCAGGAATCCTCATGAACGTGCGGCCAGAACTTGGCTACGTAGGGTCTCAAGAGCCCTGAGTGCAGTACCGTGCACTCCCGCGAGAGCGCGCCCAGTGCCAAATCTCTCCTAGGCCGGAGCGTGACGGTGGCTACCTCGGCGCGCGGCTTCCAAGATGCTCTCCCTCTGGGGCCGGAGTTGCTGCTGAGATGGAGCTGTCGGACGCGGGCGCCACAGGGCCCGAGTTGGAGCTGTCCACGCGGGCGCCAGGGGCCCGAGATAGATCTGTCGGACCGCGCCCCGGTGCCGAGTTGGAGCTGTCCACCCGCGCGCACGGTGCGGGGCTGGAGCTGTCGGACGCGCGCACCACCGGGCCGAGTTGGAGCTGTCGGACGCGCACGCCAGCGGGCCGAACTGGGCGCCGCTACCGCTGACCCTAGTCGCGCGGCGGCTCCCAACTTGTAACGGGGTATGCGTTATTGTTGTTACCCCCCGTCGCCTTGTCGTCTTTCAGTTCCTCAATCCTGATTCCGGTTGAGACGACGCACACCGGGTACTTTCCTTTGCCGGGGATCTCTACGTGGTCGTAGATGACGGCCAGTGTTCCAAGGGGAGCGCTTGGGAGTGCATCGGTCTTGTAGACCGCGCCGTACAAGAGGGCGCCTTCCGGGACCTCCGCAAAACGGGCGCCGTCAATACGGCCGGTCACTGGGGCTCCCAGAGTGAACGTCCACAAGCCACGTTCCCCGCCTCTCTCGTCGAGTCTCACGCTCAAGACCGCTTTAGGTTTCCCAACCCCGGTCCAACCTATTTTCTCCATGGCTTCCTGCGCCCCGGGTGGGCACTCGAAGGGCTCGGCCTTGGTACGGACGGACGCGCACCCTTCGGTAGCCATGGCGACCGCCAGCGGCAGCGCCTTGCACCACGCCGGGAAGCCGGGATCATTCGGGGCGGGGGGGGCTTTCGTCGCGCGTGCGCTACGGGACGACTTGGGAGCATCGGGCGGCTTGGGCTTCACGGTGGATCCTTCCTTCGGTGCAGTTGCGGGAGCTGGAGCAGACACGGGCGGGAACTTCTCAGGGGGAAGCGCCGGAGCAGTTGGGACGGGTGGCGCGGTAGCCTCTTTAAGCGTGGGCGCCGACGCGGGCGCGGGGCGTTCTCCGTGCGCCAGCAACGCAGCAACAGCAGCCACCACGACGGCACCCACCATGCCCGCGAGCGCAAGAGGCTTGGGCCAGTGCTGGCGGGAGCCAGCCACCACGCCGACAGGCGGGCGCGCCTGGAGTCGGCCACGGAGGCGCGCGGCCTGCTTGTCAGCAAGAGCCAGCACCTTTCGCCAACCCTGTTTCCCCTGTGCCGCGATTATCGCTGCCTGTACCCCGTCACCGGGCGACGGCTGGCGCTGCACTGAGGGCGGGTGTACCTCTGCCGCGTATTCGGACCCCGGGTGTTTGGCCAACTCCAGCAGCCTGCGCCGTAGCGCCTTGAAGTTCACCGGCCTTTGCGCTGGGTCCTGCGCTAGCAAGTCCTCGACAAGCGCGCTCAAGGCTTCCGGTACGCGCGGGTTCACGTCTCGGGCTGCGGGCAGGTTTCCACCGCGATCCGAGAAGTCGAGCCGCGGCGGTTCCCTCGACGGCAGCGGAGCGGTGAGCATTTCGTAGAGCATCACTCCCACGGCGAACAGTTCATCGGTCACCTTGAACGGGTAACTCCCTCCGTGCTTGCGGCCCTGCTGGTAGAAGAAATCCCACGCCTCGTAAGAGCGGTAGCGATCCGTGCCTGGGTGCAGCGGCGTTGTCGTCAACTCCTCGGCGTTCTCGTAGGTCGCGCAGCCCAGGTCGATGATCACCGGCTCGCCGTTGCTGCTACGGATCATCACGTTGGACAACTTCAAGTCACGGTGAAACACCTTGCGCTTGTGCATGTACTCGACGGCCCCGGCGATCTTGGCGAACACGCGCGCAACCTCGCGGAAGGTGGGAAACGCGCGCTCCTTCCAGTCTCCCAGCGTCCAGCCGTCCACGTACTCCAGCACGCAATACACGCGGCTATCGGGCAGGTATCCGAAACCGCGCGGCTTGATGATGTTCGGATGATCCAGCGTGAGCAGGAGTGACACCTCTTGGAGCGCGCGCGTGTGCGTCTTCCCCGTGTCGCCGCTCTGCTCCCGGTGGACTGCGACTTTGATCGCGAACGCCTTGCCGTGTTGCTCGGCATGGTGAACGGCACCAAAGCCGCCCGTGCGCAGGGCGCGGACGATCTGCCAACCGTCAACGAGAGTGCCGGGTTGAAGTTCAACCGCTCCGATCATGGCTTGGGCTCCTTTGCTGGCGGCAGTGTCACAGCAGGAATCGAGAACGACGGCGCCCCCTGCGCGCCGTTCAGGTGCAAGGTGAAATCAAGCCCCGCGCTTGACGGTGGCGGGTCCGTCGTCACAAGCACCCGCACCGTGTTCGGTTTCGTGCCCGGTTCCACCTTCAACGCCCGCACCCGCGCCTCTCCGGTCTTGCTCGTCAACGTGGCTCCAGTTGGCTTCCACGCTGGCTGCCCAGGCGGGGGGATGATCTCCACGTCCACCAGCACCCAACCCGCCGCGCGATAGGTCACGCCCTCTTTCGACTCGAAGCCGCTTGCGGCGTCCACGAGCTTGAAAATCTGCCGGGTCTGCACGCCGTCCTTGCCGATGAAGCCGGAAGCGATGGCGTCCGCCGCACTCAGGGCGGCGCACGGCGCGCACGTCGGACACGCTGTAGGCGACTCCTCGGGCCGTGCGACGTCGATCTCTGTGTCCACCTCGGAGGCGTGCGCGACTAGCGAGAACTCTGCCACTTCGGGCGCCTTCCCATCCTCCAACGGGACACGCAGCGTCCAGCGTTCACCGGGCCGGGGTTCGCTCAAGG
>Ga0255338_1003333_pt1 | contig 19583 bp, 20 predicted proteins | sample MeOH1_35cm_T4_19_FD_203715 | JGI IMG/M metagenome (GOLD analysis project Ga0255338, IMG submission 203715) | Sandy soil microbial communities from University of British Columbia, Vancouver, Canada - MeOH1_35cm_T4_195 | ecosystem: Engineered > Artificial ecosystem > Sand microcosm > Unclassified ...
CGCGCCGGGAACGGAATGGTAGTTATCTCGTATGCGGTTGTATCCACCACAGGAACTGTGACACAAACGGCCGGGCTTCCTTCCGGTTCAACTTTCCCAGCAGGAACAACCATTAACACTTTTATTGCGAGTGACGGATTCGGAAACGCGGATACCTGCACATTCAATGTAACGGTTACGGATAATGAAGCTCCCGTTATTACAGGCGTACCAGCAGCAATTGCCGTGAGCAATGATGCGGGACAATGCGGGGCAACCGTTACATGGAACCAACCTGCGGTAACCGACAATTGTACAGCCACATTATCTTCCAGCGCTTCCAGCGGTAATTTCTTTCCGATTGGTGTAACGATGGTTACACTCACCGCGACGGACCCTTCAGGAAATACAGACGTGCAAACATTCACAATTACAGTTACCGATGCAGAAGCTCCGGTGATTACCAATGTGCCCGGCAACATTACCCAGCCAAATGATTTGACGATGTGCTCTGCAGTAGTAACGTGGCCTGCATTGAGCATACTCGACAATTGTCCGGGAACGATTGTAACTTCCACCTACAATTCCGGAGATGTGTTTCCGGCAGGAACCAGTACAGTTACGTACATCGCTACCGATCCGTCGGGTCTGAGCGACACCGCATCATTTACAGTGACAGTTAACGATACGGAAATTCCGGTTGTGCAGTGTCCTTCTGCGATTACAGTAAGTGCTGATGCAGGAATGTGTTCCGCTTCCGGTGTAAGTCTCGGGTCAGTTACTGTGACCGATAATTGCAGTACAAGCGTAACCAACGATGCGCCGACTGCATTCCCGGTTGGACAGACCACGGTTACCTATACAGTGACTGATGCAGGCAACAACACCACAACATGCACTCAACTGGTAACTGTTACTGATGATGAAGCCCCTGTACTTTCCTCTTGTCCGCAGGATGTGATGATTTGTCCGGGTGTTGTGCAGTTCTCTCCGCCGGCAGCCACTGATAATTGCAGCGCAACAGTTGCACAGGTGAGCGGACCGGCAACCGGTAGCGTGCTTACGCCGGGAACATATACCGTCGTATTTACGGCAACTGATCCTTCCGGCAACAGCGACAGTTGTACGTTCATCATTACGGTGAACACGAATCCGACTGTTACCCTGAGCAATCCGGATACGGTTTGTGTGAATGATGGAAGCTATACACTGAACGGGTCACCTGCAGGAGGAACCTGGAGCGGCACCGCTGTAACATCAGGAATGTTCTCACCGGCGGTTGCGGGTAACGGAACGTATGCGCTGACTTACACTTATACGGATGTAAATGGATGCACAGGAACGGGCATTGATACGATCACTGTTGCGCCTTGTACAGGCATTACTGAATCCGGAATTACCACATTCTCCATGTTCCCGAATCCTGCATCAGCATCATTCACGTTTAACTCTGCCCAGAATGGAGTTGTGGAAATTTTTGATGCTGCAGGACAGGTTGTGGTGAACAGATCGATCACGGCAAATACAACGGAAATCAATACAAGTGAACTCGCAAGCGGATCATATCTCGTTCGTTTTACTTCTGTAAGCGGAACGGTATCTACAGGTCAGTTGCAGGTACAGCGTTAATGTTCCGATGAACTGAACGTAATAAGAGCCGCGAATTATTGCGGCTCTTTTTGTTGTGAACAGTATGCAGTGCAACCGGATCAGCACAGTGTAACGCGTGATCCTTCCGGCGCCCTCCGCTATGCTGCATGTTCATCGCTTTCCGCAGCCTGGGCTTCTGTTTTGATTGAATGATAGTGTAAATCTTTATTCGCCGGGCCGTTCACTACTTTTCCTTCGTAAGTGAATCTGCTTCCGTGACAAGGGCAATCCCAGGTTTTCTCGTCGGTGTTCCATTTTACAACACAACCCATGTGCGTACATTCGGCGCTTACGAAATGCAGCAGTTTGCGTTCGTCTTTGTACACCGCATATTTTCTTCCGCGCATTTCAATAATCCTGCCCTCACCAACCGGTAGTTGCGCCAGTGCTTCGCGATCCGCCTCCTTTGGTTTCGACTTTATGTATTGTGTTAATCCGCCGATGACTTCTTTCACGAAAACTTTGCCCGCAGTAAATAACCGGAAGCGGGAAGGTGAATACAGATCTTTCCACGGATGATCACCTTTCATGATGAGTGCAGTAAGGAGAATTGCCGCAACACCCGCGTTGGTCAGTCCGTTTCCGGAATCGCCTGTGATGATGTACACATTGTCTTTATCCAGCGGATTTTTCCCGATGTATCCGAGCGCATCCATGCTCTCCATAACCTGTCCGGACCAGTGATAAACCACATCCTCCACCGGGAAGCGCCGGCGTGTCCATTCTTCAAGACGTTCATAGCGCATTGCTTCCGATCCCGAACCGTCCTCTTTTTCCGGTTGCCCGGTCGGATGATCTTCTCCTCCGCAGATCAGCAGTTCGTGGGTTTCATCGTAAGGCTGAACCCGTACGTAATGATACGGTGCAAAGTCGGCGTTCACCTCATGATCACCCGTATCCCACCACAACGCATGAGGTAGTGCGCCTTTCTTTATTTTCATTGCAATCACGTACGTGCGGTAAGCATACTGCCGCAGGTGCAAGAGGAGTTTGGTATTTACAGGAGCGTTCGTTGCTACGATAACATGTTTCGCAGTGACCTTATGACCTTCTGTGGTGACAATTCCTTCACCGCTGATCTGCTCTGCATGTGTATCGGTATAAATTTCTCCGCCATACTCAACAATAGCTTCGCACAAACCTTTGAGATATTTCAGCGGATGAAATTGTCCCTGCTGAGAAAAACGAAGGCAGCGCCCATCCTGGTTAATACCCGGAATTTCCTTGAGTTCATGAACATCCAGTCCGGCTTTTCGCGCCGCTTCAAATTCGCGTATGAGCGCATCGGCTTTATCGTGTTTATGAAGAAACAGGTAACCGGGAACGCGTTCGAATTCGCATTCAATGGCTTCGGTTTCTATTGCTGATTCAATGAAATCAATTGCGCGGCTGTGACTTTCTGCAATTAACCGGGTGCTTTCTTCACCATATAATTGTTCAAGATCATAATACCGGTCATCAAGCGCAGAAACAAGATGTGCACTGGTTCTGCCGGTTTCGCCACTGCCGATGTTGCCGTCTTCAACAAGTACCACCTTCACACCATTGCGGCTGAGATTATAGGCAACGCTTACGCCGGCGATACCACCTCCCACCACAACCACCTCTGTATCGCGGCTGGTCGTAAGCTTGCGGGTTGCAAATGGCTGCACACTCGCGCTCCAATAGGATGTATTTGCTCCGGATGTTTCTTTACCGGAACGCTCCGGGATTTTTGCTTCTTCTTTCATAACCGGGAATTTATGTAACTACCGCAAAAACGGTTCCGAACCGCTCACCGTTTGACAATTAAATCGTTCGCTGTTCATTGTTACACTGCGACGCGCTTTGTTTTCAGTGAGAACTGATTCCGGATATAATTTATCGGTACGATTGGTTTCAAAACACTTTCATCAAATGGAATTAATACAGTGAACGGTGAGCGATAAGCAGTGAACGGAATCCCCAACGTGTGGAAATCTATCCTCATCGTTTACTGCAACCAACAACCGGTGTACAGCGTTTGTTTGCGGCCTGCAGTCGTGAATTTCATATGGCACGCATTTTTCACACTGGATTTATCCTGATCATTTTCGGGAGACTTATTTAATCCAAACAAATCAAGTATGAAACCGGTTACAAAATATCTCATTGTCGGAGCACTTCTGTTGTGCACAGGCGCAGAAATCAGCGCACAGGAAAAAAACAAAAAGAAGAAACAGGATTCAACATACGTTCAGAATAAATCGCGTGCAGACGAACAACGCAATCGCGAAGCAGAGGAAAAGCGGAAGAGCGACAGTATCAGGGTTGCTGACCATCGCGACAGTATTGCGCAGATTCTTCGCAACGACAGTATCAAGTACGATCGCGCTCACCGCGATTCGCTGTACAATATCGATCGGCAGCGCAAGCAGGATTCTATTGACAGGAGCCAGCCTCCGAAGAAGAGTAAAAAATCTCCACCGAAGAACAGTACGCAGTGCGTAGCCGACAAAAGGAATGCGGATTTAGACGTCCGATCGGTGCTGGTTCTATAATGGATGATTGCCGTAAAACACAAAAGCTGTTATTGGATTTTCGCGGATTATCATTCGCAGGCGAATGACGCATGTGCAAGCCTATCTCATAAAATCCAAAAACGGACATAAAAATCCGCGTTCCAATTTCACCAACAGCTAGCGAATCATTACTCCTTCAACGTTCAACAACGGAATCTGCGTGAAGTTCTTTTCGTTGATGCTCTCCGGAAGAAAAACGTATTTCTTATCGTACACCTGGTCACCGATGTAGAAGCTCACCCAGTATTCGTTGGTGAGTCCGAAAGTATTTTCCATGATGGGTTCAACGCGGGTGTACTCGAGATCCGGAATCTGCTCGTAGAAATGCCGGAGCGTTGATGTTGCCCGTTTTTCTCCGTCGAGTTCACCGTAGCCACGTGAAGTAACGATCACATTTCTGATCGGAACAATATCGAGATTGATCAGGAAAACATTCCAGACGTTTTGTCCGTTCTCTTCTTCGAGAACAACAGCCATTGCAACATTTTCAACAGCAGGAAGAACGATGTCTTTTTTCATGTACGAAGGACTCCTTACGAAGCTGGAAGTGCAAATCTACAAAGCAATTTGTTGAGTTGTACGTCTACTTCATCCCCAACGCCGCATCAATGTAATAATACACATCCGCCGGAATATCATCCGTAGCATTCGGCAATCGCTTTTCTCCGAGACGAACAACGATCATGTCGAGATCGGGAATGGTAATTACATACTGACCGAGAATTCCGCGTGCGTAGACAATGTGATGGCCCTGGTATTCGGGAATGAGCCACCATGCATGAGCGTATGTAGTGCAGGGAGTTCCATCGTCGTTTTTCATTCCGGTGGGCTGGCGCGATTCGAGTGCGTAGGCTTCCGGAACAATCTGCCTGCCGTTCCACCTGCCGCTGTCGAGATAGAGCCGACCGATGCGGGCAAAATCCCTGGCATTGGAATTAATGCAGCAGAATGCTTTTTCACTTCCGCCTTCTGAGTCGAGGCTCCAGAAAGCAGGTTGTTCGCAGCCCATGGGAATCCATAATTTTTCGGAAGCATAATCGGCGAGCGATTTTCCGGTGGCTTTCATCAAAACAAATCCAAGCAGCTGAGTATTGCCGCTGAGATATTTGAAAGTTGTTCCGGGTGGACCGTTGATGGTGGTGTAGCCCATGGTGAGTTCACGCAGGTCGCTTCCGTAATACGCTTCGGCAGGGTAGGCAAGCGGATTCACATAATCTTCATCGAAGGCAATTCCGGAATTCATATCCAGGAGATTGCGCAGTGTAATCTTAGCGAAGTCGCCCTGTTTATACTCCGGAAGAAAATCTCCAACGGGCTGGTCGAGGGAGGTGATCAGTCCATCCTGCATGGCACAACCGAGAAGAACACTTACCACGGTTTTCGCCATAGAGAACGAATTCGTGTACGACTTGTCGCTGAACTCGCCCCAGTATTGTTCGTGAAGAATGGAATCGTGACGGATGACAATGAACGCTCCGGTTTTTATTTCCGTCATCTTCGCAAGAAGGTCGTCCGGAATTTCATTCCCGTTATAGTGTGAAGACAGGGGCCAGGGCTGAGGAGTTCCGTTTTTGATCGTGTGGTTGGCGAAGATTCCATATTCATCAACCGCAGGACCGGATCTTCCCTTGAGGTAGGTATTCCAGACTCCCTTGTAGAGATAAAAGCGTCCGGTGAAAACGATGAACAGGTTCGCGGCAACGATCACGAACAAGAGAAAGTAGCCGGTACGCTTGAAAAATTTCTTCATGGGTTATGCTATGCTGATTAAACGCAGAATTTTCACGAAAGTTATAAAAGAAGCGGGTTGTTTGGCTGAAGTTTGCCGCTGATTACGCTGATTGCGCAGATGGTTGGTTTGCTATACGTGCTAAATGAATTTCAAATGGATTTAATCCGCCACCGGATTGATCGGGGCGATCATCGCCCAAATCACTTTCAAAATTATTTTAACACCAAAAAATCAGCGGCATCAGCGAAATCAGCGGCGAACTTATGGAAGTTGTTCCGGAAGTTCCGTTCCTACTACAGTGCAGTCGAATAGTGTAGCAAAGTGATACTTCAGTTTCTCTTTGACTTCTTCTTCATTCACTTTCCTTCCCAGCTCTTTCTCCATCGAAGTCACCGCTTTGTCATCGATGCCACACGGAACAATATTGCTGAACATAGATAAATCGGAATTCACGTTGAGCGCCCATCCGTGCATGGTAACCCAGCGACTGGTGCGCACACCCATTGCACAGATCTTCCGGGCTTTGACCGGTTCATCAGGGTCGAGCCATACTCCGGTGTAACCCGGATAGCGTTCACCTTTGATTCCGTATTCTGCCAGCATGAGGATAATAGTTTCTTCAAGCAGGCGCAGGTACTTGTGAATGTCGGTAAAGAATTGGTCGAGATCGAGCAGGGGATAACCTACAATTTGTCCGGGACCGTGATAGGTAATGTCTCCACCGCGATTGATTTTGTAAAAAGCGGCGTGAAGATCTTCCAGCTGTTGCTCATTCACGAGCAAATTTTCAGCCTGTCCGCTTTTTCCCAATGTGTACACGTGCGGATGGGCGCAGAACAACAGGTAATTTTCGGGTGTAACCTGTTCGCTCAGCGGTTTATCACGATTGGCAATTTTCTGCTGAACAATGCGCGCAAAGAGTTTCTCCTGGAAGTCCCAGGCTTCTTTGTAGTCTATTAAACCAAGATCGCTGTAAACTACTTGTCGCATGTTCAGTAGGCAGTTTGGCAGTAGGCAGTCAGCGTACGGGTCATTGCGAGCTTGTCGAAGCAATCACGTGAGCAATGATCGGCCTACTTCTTACTTAATTCGCCTTTAAGAAAATTAATCACATTCACCTCCACGGGATCCACTCCGCGCAAGTCAGCGAGCTCTACCGAAACCCAGTCGCCGATGTGAATAAGGTAAAATGCTTTTTCAAGATATGTTTCTCCTTCTGCGACCACTTCCATGTAATGCGGAGTGTGACGCGTGATGATTTCTTTGTTCAGTTGGATACGGTAAGCATTCCGTTCGTATTCGGAAGAGTCGCGGAAAACGATTACTGCATATTCTTCAGATCCTCCTGCCCAGCCAACAAGTTCATTGTGGTTCATTTCCGGAATCACGTGGTGCCAGCAAAGTACTTTTGCATTTTCATTCAGTTGCTGACGGAAGCGGATGGCTACTCCTTCAAACAAGGTGGTGCTGTAAATCACCGGTGTTTTCCCGTGCAGGAATTCCGCAATTGATTTTCCTTTCGCAATAATTTCCGGTTGTTTCTTTGTTATCAGTGCATTGGCCTTTTCAATATTTCCGATGTGATCTTTTGAAATCAAACCGAAATGAGAAAGGATTACAACCAGTTGTGTGAAGGAATACCCGAGGCAGGATCGCGGAGGCATTCCGCCCGGAATAAGAATACAATCCAGGCTATTTTTCTTTGAAAACTCCTCCACTGCTCCACCAGAAGTGATGCAACAGATCATCGCATGCTTTTCGTGCGCCTGCTTCATGCAAGCCAGTGTTTCTTCTGTATTTCCGGAATAAGAGCAAACAATCACTAACGTGTTTTCATTCACATAGGACGGAATGAAATACCCTTTGCTCACCTGTACCGGAACCGGGCATTCGGGGAAAGCGAGTTCGCAAACAATCGTTCCGCCGATTCCGGATCCGCCCAGACCTGTGATCAGTACATTTCTGATCTCACTTTTCGCTTCCTTAAGCTTAGCGCTTCTGCCGATTTCAATCGCTTTTGTAAGCTGCGAAGGAAACTGTTGAACCAACGTCTTCATGCGGTATCCTATTGAGAAATTAGGGATTCGAAGGTACTGAAAATTGATGATGGGATGATTGGATGACAGGATGATGAAATGACGTAAGTGGCTGAAAATCAGAATAAATAAGGCGAAAGGATGGAAATATCTTAACCAAAGAAGCGTTAAGTGCTAAACGGAAGCGCCCCATCCTGTCATCTGATAATCCAATAATCTCATCATCATTCAACGGAATCCTCGCGCGATTTAAGATCATCTACCACCTTCTGCTGCTCATCAATTTCCGTTTTCTTCTTCGCCTGGTCGGCCTCATTGGCCTTTATATCTTCCTCCGCTTTCTTGATTTTCGCGTTGTAGTCGTCTATGTCTTCGTGAAGATCTTTGTTCTTCTTCTCCAGGTCTGTCTGATCGTCTTTCTTGTCTTCGAGTGCTTTCTCCGCATCTTTTCTCTTGCCGGCAATCGCATCTTTCGATTGCTTCACTGCAAAGTCTTTCACGATTTTTTCCGCTGCCTTGTACGAGGCTGAATTGTCTTTGGAGTCGAGCCATGTTTCGCCCATCAGAAAGCCTACAACAAACTTTGTTTCGTTGTCGTTGATCTTTTCCGTGTACGCGTAAACATCGCAGGTATTCTCACTCACTTCTTTGATCAAGGCGTTATCTGCGAAAATTTCATCTTTGCCGCTCACTTTTGCATCGTAGCCTTTCATCTTGTCTTTCCATTCTTTTTCGATGTCACCAGGAGTAGCGTCGTAAATGGTCACCACAAGGCAGTTGTGTGTGCCACCGTTGATCTTTTCGCTTTTCTCTTCTACTTTGATTTTAACAGGATCGCCTGCGAGAACCGGTAGGGAAAGTGCAGCCGTAGCCAATACGAGGAAAATTTTTTTCATGAGAATGGTTGTTGGTATAGGGAAGATACGAATTAGATGGGAGATAGGAGTTGGGAGAAGGGAGTATGTAGTGTCAGATTCATAAAACTGACAATGAATGGCAGCTGCATCCTGATTTCAGGCGCCAGTCCCGCCACCGATCTCCAGGCTCCCGACTGACTAATGCTCTTCCACTTCCGAAACTCCGCCGCTCACAACAAACTTCATCACATCCCCGGCGTTTGCTTCCATTGGCGTAACATTGGTTTTCGGAACAATAAGAAGCCGCCCTGCGATGGAATAGGAAGCGGGCAGATATACCGCAATAAACTCCGGGCCCAGCCCGATTTCGTGGAGATCATCATCCGTGACAAAACCGATTTCGCGGACGTTCGCTTCTTTGTTCGTAGTAACAAGTACCGGATTACTGAAACGCTTTTTGTTTCCGATGAATGCGCCCGTAAAATCTTTTACCGGCGAATAGATGTGGCGGATCACTGGAATTTTCTCAATGAACTTCCCGGATTCGTTGATCAGAAATCCGGCAGCTACGTTCGACGCAAAGATTCCGGCCAGCAGTACGAATGCCAAAACAATTCCGATAAGAATAAACGGATCGGCATACGGATGCACTATTACCTGCATACCGGAAAACCATCCCTTGATCCAGAAAAAAATCCTGGCAAGAATGAATACGGTTAGTCCAAGCGGGATTGTGATTACAAGTCCCTGGATGAATGTTCGGAAGAGGCGTTTCATGTGGCAAAGTTAGGGAAACGGAATGTGGAATGCGGGATGCGGAACGGGGAAAGAGCGGCGGGCTACTTCATTTTACCCAGCGCTTCTTTCTCTTTCCCTGAGAGCTTGCTCACCACCAGTTCGTAGGAATGATCAATCCATTCACGCAAAAGCTTTCCTGGTACAGATCCATCGCAGGTGACCGTATTCCAATGCGTTTTGCTCATGTGAAAGCCGGGTTCTACACAGGCATAGCGTTCACGCAGATCAATAGCGAGTTCAGGATCGCACTTCACATTGAACTGAACCGGATTGTATTCGAAGCCGGTGAGCAGAAACATTTTTCCCATCACTTTGTACACGGGAGTTTCTTCACCGAAGGGAAATGTTTCTTCCACTCCGGGTTTACTTAAACAGTAGTTTCGTAATTCTTCGAGGTTCATGAAGGGAGGAGGGCGGAGCCGAGATGAGAGAGTTATGAATTCACGATACGAAAAAGTACCGGCCGGGAAGGTGAAGCATCATTCTCAAACGGAGCAAATTGCAGGTTGAGCAGATACGTACCATCGAACACATCATTCGGAACATAGATGAATTCCGTAATTGTTCTCTGGAATTGTGTGTTGTGCGGATATTCCCAGAATGCACGATGTGCCAGCAATTTTCCCTGGTCCACTTCCCGATCAACCGAAGGAAGATCAATCAGTAAGTGATCAATTTTTTTCGCGGCAATAAATTTTGCAGCTGCCTCTTCAAGATAAGGCGGATTCGTATTCGACCAGTTCTGAACAAGCTTCTGCTCTGCGTTACTGATTGTCCTGAGCACCACTGCTTCCGGATTTTTTCCCTCGAGAAGAATTTCCAGCTGTTTTAAGGTGATCACGTAATCTCCATTCTCCAGTTGTTCAGGAAGAACCGTAATCAGCTCTGCGATGAAAAAATATTTCTTCACATGTTCATTCACACTGTATACTTCGGGAGAAATATGTCCGACACATTCCGTGTGCGTTCCGTGTCCATGCGGATTGAAAAAAATATTCCTGAAATTTACAGAGCCACCCGATTTCACCTCACCTACCCAATCGCCGGCACGAACCGGTTCAATCTTCATCGGATCAACATACCATGCTCTCGCACTGTGATCGGACATCGGAATAGAAATGTCAACAGGCTGACCGAGATCAACTTTGTATTCGCTGCCCTTGTGGTTGATAGTCGCAAACATGAACTTAATTTGAATTTGTGAGGAATCCTGCACTCCCGTCTCCCGACTGATCGCTCTGGGATCATATTCCGAATTGCTGGAAGTGATGATCCATGTGTTTATACATTCCGATCGCCCATTCTTCCGGTGGACGATGTCCCCAGAACACACTTGGATTCTTCGTTACTACGGAAGGTCCGCCGTTATGGAATTTGTTGATCACTGCGATCAGTCGTTCTTTCTCTTTTGCAAAATCTTTTTCATCTGCCTGCACAAATTCGGGGGCTGTTGGTGCGTTGCGTGAATGCGGCTTGTCGTTCGTGAATTGATTCCTCATGAACAACATAAATATTTTACCGATGAACATTTGTTTTCTCGGAGTAACCTGGTCCATGGAAGACTCCATTACCGCCACATTGTGTGCCATCATTTGTGCGCTGTTCATTTTTCCCCAGAGCGGTTTTGTTTCCGGCGAGAGTTTATCGAGACGCGCGATCATCTCATTTCTGGCAGCGGGATCGAAGAGTGATTTCATGGGATGAATTTACGATTTGGACAGTCAGGTTCGACTGCAATCTCCTAATTGAATTATAAAACATGTGTACTTATTGAGTCCAAGCATGAAAATCACCAGCGATGATAATTCAAAATTGGTCTTCAGGAGGTATACGATTAAATGAAGTAAATATTGTGACAAATAAAAAAAGCCACTAATTATGAGTGGCTTTTTGAAATATTCGCAGTGTTGAAAGTTTGTGAGTGGAAATTAAAAGGACTTACTCTGTCTAACTAGTTCAACCAATCTCCGATACTTTTCTTCTTGCATGTAATTTAATAAGCTAATGACCTTAGCCACTTTTTGCTCACCGACAGGATTTTCATCCGAAGATTCAAGATCAAGGGCAAGCTGTCCTTTTTCCTTGAATTTGCTTTTATGTGCGATATGGTTTTTGTGGTTCATGTTAATTCAGAATCATCGAGTGATTTGATCGCTTGGCGTTCTAGGGTCTTGAGTGCCTGTAAAGTTATACGAAATTTCGGTTTCATCTTGTTTCTAGGTAAACGTAAAAGTTTTCCACCATCGTCTTTTAATTTCGCAGTCCGGGAGAAGAATTCGAGGTATCGCCGCGGTGAAACCCCATCGTACATGAGAATTTTGACCTTATCCTTAGTATCTTCTTCTTCGCTAATTGCTTCATAATGTAATCGTACTAGACTTTTCGGATATGGTTCAATATAATAGACTTCACTTATTCCAGCGGCAATAATGTGACGAGCACAATTATGACAAGGGAAAGTGGTACAATACAATTTCCCTCCCCTCATTCTAGCGCCTGACATTTGACTGCCATTTATTATTGCGTGCATTTCTGCATGAACGGCTTTTGAAAATTCGATTAGCGCCCCAACCTTGGTATCGTTTCGAATAATATCCGTTACTATCTTTTTTAAATCCCCATTTGCATATATGTAATCAAAGACACTTTGAAGCATTATTACCTTAAGGGGGTTTCCAGTTTCAAGAATCGGAACGTGAATTTTTCGTTCAGTAATCTTAGGGTGTTTCAATAAAGTATCAATAATGTCATCAGCTAAAAAATCTTTTTCCCGATCACTTCTACAAAATCCACCAAGTGCCCAACATCTATGGTCATTTGTGGCTAGAGAATCAGTCTCACCGTACAGGCTCCCACCAAATTTTGGAACATCATTCCAACCCGTACTTAATATCATGTTGTTGACGTCAGTAATAGCAGCACCGACTTGTCTTGATAAACAAGCCGAATTACCGGCCGCTGACTGAGCTTCATACATTGCTAATTCATGTGGCAACGGTGTTACCACCTCCTGTCCAAACATCAATTTCAAATATCGATCGACTTTAGACTCAACTTTATCTAATGTTTTCACAGACATCCGAACGAAAAAGTCTCCCTCTGTAAAAACATGTCGAACGTCTTGGCCATGATCATTTTCCTCATATTCATCAGTAGCGATTAATTTTTTCACCTCCTCTTCTTTCATTTGCTTTTGATCGCGTAAATACATTTCGCGCTCTTTCATCGGAGAAAAAATACTGAATTGATAAAAGATATCTCGATAAGCAGTTCGCAGCAGTTTCACCTCATCTTTATTCTTGAGTGAATCTATGATATAAAACACTTTTCTTGAAACAAAGTCCTCCGCATCTAAGGACTCAATGTCTTTATCAGCAATTTCCTCCGCGTGTTTTATTCGTTCCTTGTGAATTTCAGTGATTGCAAATTCGGCTAGAACTGAATTTTTCTTGGTGTCTCTTCGAAGTTGATCTCCTTTATCAATTTTGTGTTTTAATTCATGAAAGGATTTTGAAACTCCGGATGGCACTGCACCGATTGGGTATTCCCGCTCGATATACTTACTTAACTTCGGAATAACTACTTCAATATATCCATAATCATAAGTTAATTTTCTCCGCAAACATTCAATGAAAGCCTCTTTTTGCGAACCTATTGGTGCACAGATGCCTATTACGATTTCATCTGTAAAGGTGCGCTCAATACGCAAAATAGCATTATCATTTTTATCCGTGGTTCTTAAATGATCAGAAGGGAGCTCAAGAGCGCCTGCCTTTTTCTTTGGGTTAGCCATAAAGAGATGTGTAGGACCGAAGGTATGGTTTGATACCGCAATATATGATATTCACAAATAATGTACAATTTTACATCAAATAATTAATCTGAAATTTTGGTAAATATGGAAAGAACACCCCGTCCAACTATTATGCTTCTGTCCATATTGTCATTCAACATGGGAAGAGTGTTCACCGATCCCGAAAAATTAGGATTACATCAGAGCTTCGTGAGCACATCAAAAATGATCTCAGGACTCAGAAACTCACCGGCATTATCAGCCCGCGATGTGTACCGTATCACACCTTGTTTATCAACAAGAAAAGAAGCGGGCAACGGAATTCCGTATTCAGATTCACCAACACCCTCCTGGATCCGGAGAGAATATTTTTTTGACACCGACATGTCATCATCGGAGAGTACCGCGAAATCAAGACCCAGTTTTTCAACCATCGCTTTGTTCACACCCGCAGGATCGGGACCAATTGCGATGAGCATGATCTCTTTGTCCTGAAACTTTTTGCGTTCGCGCTCATACAGGCGTAACATAATGTGACAGCCCGGGCACCAATCACCACGGACAAAAATCAACAGTACTTCGCGGAGCCCTTTATAAGAGGAGAGCGAAACTTTCTTCCCGTCGAAATTCTCCAGTGAAAAATCAGGAGCGGGTGTACCGGTTTCGATCAAACCGTTTTCCAGCAATTTACCTACGCTCTTTTTGTCTTTGTACAGAATCGGAGTTACTATTGACGAAATCAATATATAGGGTGCCGGTAACGCCCATCCCTGCCAGGCGTGATCAGTATAAAGATTGATTGCGACATATCCCGCTACGGCAAATACAGCCAGCATCGGGTCAAGCCACAGCGATTTTGTATAAAGGTCTTCACGGAAATAGAATGCCCTCCCGTTGATAGCCAGGAATGCAGCAGTGAATACAACGGAAAACATCCAATCACCTAGTACAAATCCGGATGCGAACGCACCCAGTAATCCTATGCCGGCAATCAGGGTGGTGCCTTTTGTTTTGGGAAGGAAAAGCATTCCGAGTGCGGCACAGCAGTAGATTATCTGTCCGGTGAGTTCATGTACCCTGAAGGTGATAATTGCGCCTGCTGCAGCGAGAACTAGTAATGAAAAACCAACCAGGTCGTGTTTCCGCATAATGCCAAATTAGGAAATAGATACGCAATTACATCATGTCCGGATTGCATTAACATCCCATCAAATTGTATTTAATCAACGGTTGTTTATCGTCCCGCCATTTGATCCAGCCGGTATAAACGTGCCAGGGCTTCTGAGGATCGGGATCGGGGAACCGGGTTTCTACTTTCATCCACATGCCTTTGACCTCGAGAGGGCGCATAGTTGTTTTTTCCTGATCAGGATACATTTGCGTGTATTTACGCTGAAGCGATTTTGGATCCGGCCTTTCGTAGAAAATTACTTCGCCGGAAATAAATTCAACGCTGGCCACCGACTGGTAAAATCCAAACCAGGATAAATAGGATACCTCCTCTGTTTTTTTGATCCACACTTCACGGCCATTGTCGTCTTTAAGAATTGTGCGGTAGTAACCCTTGCCCGAATCTATTGCAATAATATCAACCCGGGCGTATTCACCGTAAGGGATGAAGTACAGCGTAGAAAACCATTGCGGAATCGTCGTGCCGACCATCATTGCCCCATTCACAATCGGAGAGAAGCTCCATGATCCGGATTGCATGTGCAGGCGATAGGTAAATGCAGAATCAGGACCCGCGTAGAAATCGACGGTTGTAAATGAATCCGGTTGGATGTGTATGACACCGTTGCCGTAGTTCTTTTCGAATTCATCGGCGAAAAGTACTGCACTTGTCAGAAGCGAACAGAGCAGAAGAAGTCTTTTTCTCATTGTAAGCTTATTAATTGCAAAAAGGATGCAGCGGCCGCTTAAACTAAGAACAGATCCGAAGCAATTCCATCGGCCAGGAACTTCCCGCTTTCAGTGAGCAGGAGTACTTTATTTTCCAACGTCACATTTCCATTCCTGATATGTTCCTCAGCTGACGACAGCAGGTTTTTCTGGAACTCATCGCCGAATAATAATTTTACCCGATCAGTATTCACTCCCCATTTCGTGCGGAGTCCGGTCATCACAAATTCATTGTAACGCTCTTTGTCGGTGAGAATTTCTTCTTTCCACGCGGGCTGTTTTTCAAAAATACTTTTGAGATAACTGATGTTATTGGAAACATTCCAGCGTCTCGATCTTCCATCGTAGCTGTGTGCAGAAGGCCCCACGCCGAGGTAAGGCTCGCCTTTCCAGTAACTGCTGTTGTGTCGCGCGATGAATCCCGGTTTCGTAAAATTGGAAATCTCATAATGTTCAAAACCGGCTTTCGCAGTTTCTTCTGTGAGAACTTTGAAATGATCGGCCGCAACCTGGTCGGGAACCGTTCTTATTTTTCCGTCACGGACAAATTTCGCCAATGCAGTTTTCGGTTCCACTGTCAAACAGTACGATGACAAATGCGGAACATCCAGCGCAATGAGCTTGTGAATATTTTCTCTCCAATCGTTAAGCGACTGACGGGGCAGAGCGTAAATCAGATCAGCAGTAATATTGGTAATTCCGGCATCCTGTGAAATTTTCACCGAGCGTTCTGCTTCATCGGAATTGTGTGCGCGGTTCATCAGCTTCAGGTCACTGTCGCGGAACGATTGTATTCCGATGCTCAACCGGTTCACCGGGGAATGTCTCAGCTCCTTAATTTTAGCTGCAGTTAAATCATCCGGATTTGCTTCGAGCGTAATCTCCGCATCGTTCTGAATGTCGAAGTCAGAAGAAATCGCGTCAAAGATTCTCCCGAGTTCAGAATCAGAAAGCAAGCTGGGAGTTCCTCCACCGAAGTAAATGGTTTCAAGGGGCGATGACGGCAATTCACTTTTCCGCATACCGATTTCCGCAATGATTGCATTCACCATATCTTCCTTGTTCTTCATAGAAGTGGAGAAATGGAAGTCGCAGTAGTGACAAGCCTGTTTGCAGAATGGGATGTGGAGATAGAGATGCAAGTGTTCCGGGTTTCCTGTTCCGGGTTTTCTGTGAACAGTAGCCCAAAGGTAGCGAGTTGTCAGCATTAACTCTTCTTCACCCGAATGGGATTCGGCAGCAGGGCCTGGTACCACGGTTGTTCAGGAACTGGAACCGGTTTCGGTGATTCAGGAGTTTCTTCTGGTGCTTTCGTTGAAACCAACCCTTTGTGAGTCGGTTCAAAACCGGAAATAGAAGAAAAGTGCATCGTGTCATCACTGAACAAATCAATTTCATGCCAGCCCTTGTAAGGATCAGGCGCGGGAACCAGACAGCCACCCCAGCATCCGCCGAACCAATCATCTGCAGTTGGAATAGTCCATGGATAGCTCATCCACGGATCAGTAAATACGATATAGGGATTGTCAGCGAAAGTTACGTGTATGGATGTATCAACGCACGGATTAGGTTCTGTAACGATTACCGTGTATGTGCCCACGAGAACTAGGGTTGAATCATTATACCATGGATACGGGGATGGAACCGAATCCCTGATTGTAGCTTTAACCGCACCTTCCGGAGGAAGGACCATTGATAATTGATCTGAAGGAACAGTATCTCCGGAATCCGGAAAAAGCTTTTGCGCCTTCAGTGTTGTGTGTGAAGAAATAACAATGACCATAAGTACAACACTGTTTCTCATGATCGTCTAATTTAATAGCGTAACGAGCTGTTCCAGATGTTGCGCGGCGTGTGCACTGTTTTTGAAATCCGGATTCTTCACCGGAACCGGAGCATCAGCCGCAATCAACCCGAGTGCGCATTCTGTTTTGGGTTGTGAAACCTCCTGAACAACGATGGTAAGTGTGATGGTATACGAGCAGCAGATGACAGGAAAAATACCCTGGCCACACTGCCAACCTTCTTCGATATCAATCCACGGGAAAAGGACAATCGGGGACAATGAATCAACACGTGCAACAAGAGAAGTATCGGGTGGCAGGACCATCGACAACTGATCCTGCGGAATGGAATCTGAATTATCCGAAGACAAGCGCTGCGCTTTCGCTTTTGTGAGCGAGGAAAAAATAATCAGCACAAATACAATGAATCTTCGCACGCTATTTATTTTTTGCGGAATCGGGAACAATTGCTTGAAAACGGAATGCAGCCTGCGCACTGCCGGGGGTATTTGATTTTTTCCTTGGAGGTACCGGTGGAGCTTCTTTTAAACCTACTTCAGATTTTGTTTTTGGTGGAGGTGAACCGGTTGTATCCACTGTCACTGTCCAGCCAGTGGTAAACAATGGAGATGTTGTAATTATGCATGGAACACCACCTGTAACAAGATATTCAGGATGATCTCCAATGTCATTCCAGTTCCATTTGACTGTTGTTGCCGTATCGCTGCCATGTGCCCGATCTGCAACCAGGGGCGGTTGTACACTGTCGTTCGGAGAAATATTTGCAACCGCTCCCTGCTGTTCTTTTTTAGTGGTGTCGGTACTTAACTGTTGTCCAAAACTACTTTTTGAAAACAAAGTCAACGGTAACAACGCCGCAGCTTTCCACCAGTTTGCTTTCGAAGATTTTTCCGGAAGTGGATTTAACGGACGATTCAATTGATCCTGGCGAAAGCGTCCGCAGATTTTTCCTTCTGCATGCCTGAAAAACAGGAGAAGCTCATCATCGTTCATCTGAGCGAAATCGGTGAGTGTTCTTTCACACGCTGCACAGTGACGATGACAATCATCTGCAACACGCATTTCCGACCATGTTTCAGAACAAGGTTCGGGAATGGTGATCATGATCTGTGGTTTGATCTTCTTCCTGAAAAACATGAAAAGTTATTTGCCGTGGAAAAGGTAGTTCACAGTTCAATAGTTAATCGGTTCACCGTTCTCTGTTTAACATGAGTTAACGGTGATTAACATTTCGGGTACTTCATTCTTCCGGAACCAATCCCGAAAAATGCTGCGCTGCTTTAGCGCTGTACGGTGTTGGCGGAAGCTTAACTGGTGGTGCAGGAGCTGCTGCGGCTATTCCTACTGTGCATTCGGGAATCCGGTGAGGTGGCGGGACAGTGACAATCAATGGTTGTACGGAAACTGTTGTGCATGACCATACAGGGGAGATGAGAAAACTTGAAAAGTTGATATACTGATTCGTAGCACAACACCAGTCGGTAACGTATGTGGCAATCATTACGCCTGTTACTTCGGGAATTTGAAAATTTGCGGGGATGGAATTGGTGTTAATCACTACTGAAGACGTGTCCGGCAAAATCATACAGAGAACTTGCAGTTCATTTGCGCGGCGTGCAGAGTCGGAATAAAGTTGCTGAGCAGACAGGTTTGCGCAAAGCGTTGCAGATACCAATACACCAAACGCTGTCAGCCACTTGTTTTTCGGATGAATTGCGGGAATCCTGCCCATGTGTGACTGTACACATGAGCGGGATTAAGGTTCACAGGGTTTTATGTTTTTCTGCGGATGCGCAGGGAAGAAGGGAGAATGGCTTCGTACCAGGGCGACGGAGTGGCTGGTGCCGGTTCCTCCCGGTTTTTCTCAGGAACATTGCTTACAAGATGATCGGGATTGGTGTCGAGAATTGTATCGGGAGTTTCGGGATCAGGTGCGAAAAGAACTGCCAATCCATTCGGGTCATACAGCGTGGGCGTAAAATGAGTATATCTCTTGTATCCCACATTTCCCACGATCACAGGCGGCGGATTGTAAACAACTCCCATGCGGCAATCTTTAGGATCTAATGAAATAATGGTCTTCGTTTCTTTAGGCGGTGTTGTTTCAGGAATGATAACTGTATCGCCAACCGCAACGGAAACCGAAGTGTCTTCCGCTTGTGTAAGACTACTGTCACGTTCAATAGTCACTGAATCATCAACTGTTACAGACACAGTATCTACCGGTGGAATAGAATCTGCCTGTTGAGCGAATCCCCACCTTGCCAATAACGTAAGTGGGAGCAACCAGATAGCCCGTCCCGATACGCTGCGATTTCTGCTTTCGGGAATCAGTTGAAGTTGACGGTTCAATTGTTCAATTGAGAATCTACCGCATACTTTCTTCCGGTTGTACTTAAAAAACAACACCAACTCATCATCACTCATCTTTGTAAAATCCGTGAGCGTTCTTGCACAGGAATCACAATGACGGCGTTCATCATCCACCACGCTC
>Ga0255338_1003334_pt1 | contig 19578 bp, 21 predicted proteins | sample MeOH1_35cm_T4_19_FD_203715 | JGI IMG/M metagenome (GOLD analysis project Ga0255338, IMG submission 203715) | Sandy soil microbial communities from University of British Columbia, Vancouver, Canada - MeOH1_35cm_T4_195 | ecosystem: Engineered > Artificial ecosystem > Sand microcosm > Unclassified ...
CTCGGGCGGCGCAGCACGCCGCTTCGAACAGGAAATCGAGGTGGGCATGGTCGGCATCAACGTGCCCATCCCCGTGCCGATCGCGTTCTTCTCCTTCGGCGGCTGGCGCAACTCGCTGTTCGGCGACTTGCATGTGCACGGCATGGAAGGCGTGCGCTTCTACACCCGCGGCAAGGTGATCACCACGCGCTGGCCGTCGAGCGACGCGCTGCCGCAGGGCTTCAACATGCCCACGCTGGGTTGAACTGCGGATCATCGGGAGTCGGCCATGAAAGCACCGAACTTCGACTATGCAAGACCCAAGTCTTTGCAGGAAGTGTTCCGGCTCCTGCGCGAATATGGAGAGGAGGCGCGGATTCTCGCCGGAGGGCAGACCCTCCTGGCAACGCTCAACATGCGTCTATCCGAGCCGGCGATGCTGATCGACATCAACCAGCTCGATGCGCTCAAGCGTATCGAGCTGATCGGCGATCGGCTGCGGATCGCCGCGCTGGTACGGCATTGCGAGATCGAAACTTCCCCCTTGATCGCCGCACATCTGCCGCTGCTTTACAAAGCGGCGCCTCATGTCGCTCATGCGGCGATCCGTAACCGGGGCACCTTCGGCGGTTCTATCGCGGTTGCCGATCCGGCAGCGGAGTGGCCGGCCTGCGCGGTGGCCATGGACGCGCAGGTTGTGCTCACGGACGGCTCGCGGGAACGCAAGATCTCCGCATCGGACTTCTTTATCGACTTGTACCAAACCGACCTTCGTCCCGGGGAAATCATCGTCGCCTGCGAGTTTCCCCTCGCCAGTCCGCCGCGACGGACCGCTTTTGTTGAACTGGCGCGGCGTCACGGCGACTACGCCATCGTCGGGGTGGCGGCATCGGGAGAGGGGCATGATGGTGTACTGAATGATTTGCGCATCGTTTTTTTCGGCGTGGGCAACACACCGGTCAGGGCGCTGGGAGCCGAAGCGATACTCAACGGCCGCCGCCCGCAGGCCGAAGATTTGCGCCGAGCCCGCGAATCGCTGGCGGAGGACGTAAGCCCCAGCGGTGATCTCTATAGTTCGGCGCAAACCAAACAGCATCTGGCGGGGGTGCTGATGCAGCGCGCCGTCAGCGAACTGTTGGGGGAGTGAATTATGGTTGATCGGGTCAAGACGCGTATCGAGGTCAACGGCGTGATCCACGAGCATTTCGTGGAACCCCGCCAGCATCTGGTGGATTACCTGCGGGACGAACTGGAACTCAAAGGCACGCGCACCGCTTGCGAGCACGGGGTCTGCGGCGCTTGTACGGTGCGTCTGAACGGCGAGATCGTGCGGGGCTGTCTGGTGCTGGCGGTCCAGGCTGACGGCGGCCGGGTGGATACCATTGAAGGAGTTTCTGAAAGCGGGGAAATTGCCGATCTGCAGAGCGCATTCCATCTCCGCAACGCTCTTCAGTGCGGCTTCTGTACCCCCGGCATGCTGCTGACGGCTCAGGATCTAGCGCAGAAGAATCCGGATGCCAGCCGGGAGGAAATTCGCGAGCACCTATCGGGCAACTACTGCCGATGCACCGGCTATCACGCTATCGTCGACGCCATCGCTGCAACGCTGGAGCAGCGACGTCGCAGCGCTTCCACCTAGCTAAGACATCGTGATCCGGTGTGGACTGCCTGCCGCGATGATCTTATATACGGTCGGCGGGTCGTGCATCGAGGACCCGCTCCGCCGTGCGCGGCCCAACAACACTAAAAGCAGATTTCGTCATGCACGCGTCCATTTATGAGACAGCTTCTAATAGGTCTTGCCGGCGCGGCGAGGGGCGCGAGCAGGTTTTGTCCTCTTCGGCGAGCGCGTTGCATCGGGAATGACGGTCGGCCACGCCGCGTCTTTCCAGTAAGCGGGGTCGCCGAAGCGCGCGACCAGAAAATCCATCAGCGTCCTCACGCGTACCGGCAGGAACTTCCGCTGCGTGTATACCGCATAGATGCCGAGCTCGCCGGCATCGTACTCATCGAGCACGCGCACGAGGCGGCCGTCGTGCAGATCGCCGCCGATCAGGAAGGTGGGCAGGAGCACGAGGCCGTGACCGTCCAGCGCGAGCTGCCGCAGAAAGTCGCCGTTGTTCACACGCACCGGGCCGTCCACCGGAACGGTCTCTTCCGCGCCGTTGCGCCTGAACGTCCAGGCCTTGGGCTGGGGGTTGTAAGCGTAGATGAGGCAGTCGTGGTCGCGCAGCTCGCGCGGTGATCGCGGCGCGCCGCGCCGGTCGAGATAGGCGGGCGAGCCGCATAGTACGACTTGTGTGACCGCGAGCTTGCGCGCGATGAGCGAGCTTTCCTCGAGCGTGCCGATGCGGATCGCGAGATCGTAGCCTTCCTCGCCGATGTCGACGAAACGGTCGGACAGATCGAGCTCGATGCGCACTTCCGGATAGCGGTCGAGGAACGCGCTCAGTGCGTACGAGAGATGGCGCAGGCCGAACGACAGGGCCGACGTGATCCGTATCTTGCCGCGCGGGACGGCGGTGGCCTGCCCGGCCTCGAGCATGGCCTCGTCGATCTCGGCGATGACCCGCAGTGCGCGTTCGTGGAAGATGCGTCCCGCGTCAGTCAGCGCAACGCGCCGCGTCGTTCGTTCCAGCAGCCGCGTGCCGATGTGCTCCTCGAGGTGTTTCACGTGCTTGCTTACCACGGCGCGGGAGAGTTCCAGGCGGTCGGCGGCGGCCGCGAAACTTCCGCTGCTTGCGACGGCTGAAAACACCTGCAGGCTCAGCAGCTTGTCCATAACGTCCGCTTCCGACCTATTATGTTCAATACGTGTTCAATGTATACACGATAACCGTCTTTATCAACATTTCGTGGATCATTACCATGGCTTCCATCTGATCCGTCCCGTGCGCCGATGAAGGCAGCCGCGAGACCGGGGTCAAGGAGGACCACATGATCGACATTCGCAAGAGCAACGAACGCGGCCACGCCAACCACGGCTGGCTCGACAGCTACCACTCGTTTTCGTTTGCCGACTACTACGACCGGCGCCACATGAGCTTCGGCGCCCTGCGCGTCATCAACGAAGACCGGGTGCAGCCGGGGCAGGGCTTCGGCACCCACGGGCATCGCGACATGGAAATCGTGAGCTACGTGCTGGACGGCGCGCTGGAGCACAAGGACAGCATGGGGACCGGTTCAACCATACGCCCGGGCGACGTGCAGCGCATGAGCGCCGGCACCGGCGTCATGCACAGCGAGTTCAATCCGTCCGATCGCGAAGAAACGCATTTTCTACAGATCTGGATCCTGCCGAAGTTTACCGGCAGGCGTCCGGGCTACGAGCAGAAACAGTTTTCCGCCGAACGTAAGCGCGGGCAACTGACATTGATCGCATCGCAGGACGGCCGCGACGGATCGGTGACAGTCGACCAGGACGTCTCGGTCTATGCCGGGCTGTTCGACGGCGCCGAGCAGGCGGCACTCGACGTGCGCCCCGGACGGCGCGTCTACGTCCACGTCGCGCGCGGACATGTCACCGTCAATGGCAATCCGCTGGACGCGGGCGACGCGCTGAAAGCGACCGATACCGATCGAATCGTGATCGAACACGGCAGGAACGCGGAAGTGCTGCTGTTCGATCTCGCATGACTTGAATTGAAGTGAACGACCGAATCCGACCTACCGCTGATTACTGGAGATTTTGAAATGAAGAAACTGTCCCTGCTCGTTATTGCCTCGGCCTTCTCTGCGTCCGCCTTCGCGGCTCCGGAAACCTATGTAGTGGACCCCGACCACACGTTCCCGCGCTTCGAGTACAGCCATTTCGGGTATTCCACCCAGTTGAGCCGCTTCGACCGGACCAGCGGCAAGGTGGTGTACGACAAAGCGGCCAGGACCGGCTCGGTGGACGTGGTCATCGACATGAAGTCGGTGAACACCGGATCGACGCTGTTCAACGAGCACATCCAGGGCGCAGATTTTCTCGACACGGCGACGTATCCCACCGCGACGTTCAAGTCGACCCGCGTCCATTTCGAGGGCGACAAAGTCGCCAGGATCGACGGCGCGCTCACCATCAAGGGCATCACCAGGCCGGTGACGCTCGACGTCACGTCGTTCAGGAACGCCATGCATCCGATGGCGAACAAGGACGCGATCGGCGCCAACGCGACCGCGCGCATCAAGCGCTCGGACTTCAACGCGGCGAAATACGCGCCGCACGTCGGTGACGATCTCACGCTCACGATCGCGCTGGAAGCGATCCGGCAGTAACGACGCTGCCGTTCACCCCATTCCGCCAAGGAGACATTCATGAAAACCGATCTGCTCACCCCGCAGAATTCAACGGTCATCTTCATCGATCACCAGCCGCAGATGGCGTTCGGCGTCACGTCGATCGACCGGCAGTTGCTGAAGAACAACGTCGTGGCGCTCGCGAAGACAGCGAAGGCGTTCGGAGTGCCTGCCGTGCTGACTGCCGTGGAGACGCAAAGCTTCAGCGGCTACGTCTGGCCCGAGCTGCTGGCGGTATTTCCGAACCAGGCGCCGATCGAGCGCAGCAGCATGAACTCGTGGGAGGACGCGAAGTTCGTGGAGGCCGTGAAGAAGACGGGTCGGAAGAAGCTCGTGATCGCGGCGCTCTGGACGGAGGTGTGCCTCCTGTTTCCCGCGCTCGACGCGATCGCGGCGGGTTACGACGTTTACGCCGTGGTCGACGCTTCGGGCGGCACGTCGCAGGTGGCGCACGACGCCGCCGTGCAGCGCATGGTCCAGGCCGGCGTGATCCCCGTCACCTGGCAGCAGGTGATGCTCGAGTATCAGCGTGACTGGTCGCGCAAAGAGACGTACGACTCCGTCATGAACATCGTGAAGGAGCACAGCGGCGCCTACGGCATGGGCGTGGAGTACGCCTATACGATGGTTCACAAGCAGCCCGCGACGAAGATCGCCGCGGTGAAGTGAGCAACACGTCGTGTCGGAATCGACCGGCTTTGTTTACCGCTTTCCAAAGGAACATGCGACATGAGCGAGGGTAACGGGCGCAGGAATTTCATGAAGATGGGCGCAGCCGGCGCGCTCTATGCATGGGCCGGCAGCAGCCTGCTCGCACGTGCGCAGGCGAACGCGGAGGGACCTTCGATGATCCTTAAGAACGGGCGCTTCACTACGCTGGACGCCGCGAAGCCGAACGCGACCGCCGTGGCGATAGCCGACGGGCGTTTTCTCGCAGTCGGCGACGAGCGCGAGATCATGAAGCTCGCGAAGCCGAAGACGCAGGTGATCGATCTCGGCGGGCGCCGCGCGATCCCGGGGCTCTTCGACAGCCATACCCATCCGATCCGTGGCGGGCTCAACTACAACATGGAGCTGCGCTGGGACGGCGTGCCCTCGCTTGCCGACGCGATGAAGATGCTGAGGGAGCAGGTGAAGCGCACCCCCGCGCCGCAGTGGGTGCGGGTGATCGGCGGCTTCACCGAGTACCAGTTCGCGGAAAAGCGCATGCCGACGCTGCAGGAGATCAATGCCGCGGCGCCCGACACGCCGGTGTTCATCCTGCGACTCTACGATCGTGCATTGCTCAACGGTGCAGCGCTACGCGCCGTCGGCTACAACAGGGACACCCAGGCGCCGCCGGGCAGCCTGATCGAGCGCGACACGAACGGCGAGCCGACCGGCATGCTGATCGCGCAGCCCAATGCCACGCTGCTCTATGCGACGCTTGCCAAGGGGCCGAAGCTCTCGCTCGACGACCAGATCAATTCGACGCGCCACTTCATGCGCGAGCTGAACCGGCTCGGCGTCACCTCGGTGATCGACGCTGGCGGCGGTTTCCAGAACTATCCGCAGGACTACGAGGTGGTGGAACGGCTGGCCCGCGCCGACCAGTTGACGATACGCATCGCCTACAACCTGTTCACGCAGCGGCCGAAGGAAGAGCTGGCGGACTTCCAGGGCTGGGCCAAGCTCGTGCGCCCGGGTCAGGGCAACGACATGTACCGCCACAACGGCGCCGGCGAGATGCTGGTCTACTCGGCCGCGGACTTCGAGGATTTCGTGCAGCCGCGTCCCGACCTGCCGGCCAACATGGAGGCGGACCTCGAGCGCGTGGTTCGCCACTTGGTCGAGGCGAAGTGGCCGTTCCGCATGCACGCGACGTACGAGGAAAGCATCACCCGCGCGCTCGATGTGTTCGAGCGCGTGAACCGGGACATGCCGCTCGCGGACCTGCACTGGCTCATCGACCACGCCGAGACCATCAGCCCGAAAAGCATAGACCGCGTGAAGGCGCTGGGCGGCGGCATCGCGGTCCAGCATCGCATGGCCTATCAGGGCGAGGATTTCGCGAAGCGCTACGGCAAGGAGATGACCGCGGAAGCGCCGCCCATCAAGCGCATCCTCGCGGCGGGCGTGCCCCTCGGCGCGGGCACGGATGCGACGCGCGTGGCGAGCTACAACCCGTGGGTGTCGCTGTACTGGCTGGTGACCGGACGGACGCTGGGCGGGACGGTGATCTATCCGAAAGAAAACCGCCTCGATCGCACCACCGCGCTGCGCCTGTGGACGGAATCGAACACCTGGTTCTCCAACGAGGAAGGCAAGAAAGGCGCGATCAAGCCCGGGCAGCTTGCCGACCTCGCGGTGCTGTCCGCCGACTACATGACCGTGCCCGAGATCCAGATCAAGGACCTCACCTCGGTGCTCACCCTCGTCGGCGGCAAGGTGGTGTACGGCGATGGCGGCTACGGCAAGCTCGCGCCGCCGCTGCCGCCGGCAAGCCCCAGCTGGTCGCCGGTCAACACCTACGGCGGCTACTACCAGCGCACACGGAAATCGGGGACCGAAACGGCGACGAAATTCGCAGCCGTTGCGGCGAGCCATTGCGCGGTGCACGGGCGGCAGCCGCAGCAGGCCTGGTTCGCCGACATACCCGCTGCCGACCAGCGCGCGTTCTGGGGCTCGCTCGGCTGCAGCTGCTGGATGGGCTGAGCGCCGATCCGGCGAGGTGATGTGGCGAGGAAAGGAGAAATTCTATGAGTTCCGATTTCGTGAGAAAGCTCATGGCAGTGCGTCCGTACTCCGATTTCGAGTCGCTGCCGCTGGGGGGGAAGTGGCGCAAGGGCGCCAGCAGGACGCTCAATCGCAATATCGACCCTTACACAGGCAGACTTCTGGTCGAGATTCCGCAGGCGAGCCGTGAGGACCTGGACGATGCCTACGCAGAGGCTGCGAAAGCCCAGGTGGCATGGGCGGCTGCCCTGCCCGGAGAGCGGGCCGAAGTGATGCGCAGAGCTGCGCTGGTCATGGAAGCGCGGCGCGAGGAAATCATCTCCTGGCTCATACGCGAGTCAGGGAGCACGCGGATCAAGGCGACGCTCGAATGGGAAACCGTGCATGCGGTGATGCTCGAGGCGGCGTCGCTCCCGTACCTGTTCGAAGGCCGCATCCTGCCCGCCGACGTGCCGGGAAAAGAAAGCCGCGTGTATCGCCAGCCCGTCGGTGTGGTGGGCGTGATCAGTCCCTGGAACTGGCCGATGCAACTGACCAACCGCTCCCTCGCGCCCGCTCTTGCCGTCGGCAATGCCGTCGTCGTGAAGCCTGCGAGTGACACCCCGATCACGGGCGGGCTGTTGTTGGCGAAGATCTTTGAAGAGGCCGGGCTTCCGCCCGGCGTGCTGAGTGTCGTCGTGGGCGCCGGCAGCGAGATCGGCGACGCGTTCGTGAAGCATCCTGTGCCGCGGGTGATCTCCTTCACCGGCTCGACGCCGGTGGGTCGCGGCATATTACGATCGGCGGCCGAGGCGTCGCTGCTGAAGCGCGTCGATCTGGAGCTCGGCGGCAACAGCCCGTTCGTCGTCCTGGATGACGCAGACCTGGATCAGGCCGTCGAGGCGGCCATCTTCGGCAAGTTCCTGCACCAGGGCCAAATCTGCATGATCACCAATCGATTCATCGTCGACGGCGCAGTCTACGACGAGTTTGTGGACCGCCTCGGACGGCGCGTGAAAGCGCTCAAAGTCGGCGATCCCGAAAAGGCGGACACGGTCGTTGGCCCCATCATCAACCGGCATCAGCTCGAAGGCTTGCAGGAGCGTATCGCGGAGGCACGCAGCTCCGGTGCGCGCCAGGTGACCGGTGGCGAGCCTGAAGGCCTGGTCCTGCCTCCGCACGTGTTCGCGGACGTCACCAATGCGATGCCGCTCGCGCGGCTCGAGCTGTTCGGGCCGGTTGCTCCGGTGATCCGCGCACGCGGTGAGGAAGACGCGCTTGCGATCGCGAACGACACCGATTTCGGTCTTTCCAGTTGCGTTTTCACGCGCGACGTCGAGCGGGGTGTCCGTTTTGCGCAGCGGGTTCAGGCGGGCATGAGCCATGTCAATGATCAGCCTGTGAACGACCTTCCGTTCAATCCTTTTGGCGGTGAGAAGAATTCCGGCATCGGCCGATTCAATGGAAAGTGGGGCATCGAGGCGTTCACCACCGATCACTGGGTGACCATACAGCATGCGCCACGGCCTTATCCTTTCGATGCGGGGGTGATCACCGGACCCTGGGCCCGCAGATAGACGTAGACATCTTTCGATCACGGGCGACAACGGAGGTCACATCATGGCGAATTCGGGCAGTTCTTCTTTTCAGGCGGCGGTCGTGCGGCAGAAGGGCGGACCATTCCAGCTCGAGCGGATAGAGCATGCGGATTTGCGCGATGACGAGGTGCTCGTTCGCATCGTGGCGACCGGAATGTGCCATACCGACATGGTGGCGCGTGACCAGATGTACCCGGTGCCGCAGCCGATCGTGCTGGGGCATGAGGGCGCAGGCGTCGTCGAGGCTGTCGGCGCCCGCGTCGCGAAAGTAAAGCCGGGCGATCACGTCGTGCTGAGCTTTCTTCCGTGCGGTCGGTGCCGCGCCTGCCAGGAGGGGTCGCCGGCAAGCTGCGAAAACTTCAATGTGTTGAACTTTTCCGGTGGACGGCCGGATGGCTCGCACGCCCTGCGTGACAGCAACGGACATGCCCTGAACGATCGGTTCTTCGCCCAGTCTTCTTTTGGCGCCTATGCTGTTGCCAATGAACGCAATACGATACGCGTGCGCGACGATGCGCCGATCGAACTGCTCGGGCCGCTGGGCTGCGGCATCCAGACGGGCGCTGGCTCCGTACTCAACGCGCTCAAGGTCGGTGCCGGTGCAAGCTTTGCGGCTTTCGGCGGCGGCGCGGTCGGGTTGAGCGCCGTGATGGCGGCCGTTGCCGCAGGGGCCACGACGATATTCGCGATCGACGTCGTGCCGTCGCGCCTGGATCTCGCACGCACATTGGGCGCGACTCACGTCGTCAACAGCCGCGAGCAGGACCCGGTGGCGCTCATTCGCCGGATTACGGGATCGGGAGTGGATTTCTCTCTGGATTCGACTGGGCGTCCCGAGGTGGTGCGTGCGGCGGTCGAAGCCTTGCGCCCAAGGGGGATGTGCGGGATCGTCGGCGCGTCGAGGCCAGGCACGCTGCTGGAACTCGACATCACAGACCTTATGCAGAACTGCAAGATGATCCGCGGCATCGTGGAAGGCGACAGCGTGCCGGACATCTTCATACCGCGGCTCGTCGACTTGTACATGCAGGGACGCTTTCCGTTCGACAAGCTCGTGAAGTTTTACGACTTCGACCGGATCAACGAAGCCGCTGCGGACAGCGAGAAGGGCGGCACCATCAAGCCCATCATCCGCATCGGCGCGTGACGGAACTCGTTCGACGCGACAACGAAACTGCAAGGACCTGCAGCGATGGGCTATCTACTCGAAGGCGTATGGAAGGACGGCTGGTACGACACGGCGCGCACCGGCGGCGATTTCGTCCGGCCGCAAGCGCAGTTCCGCGATCGCGTGACCGCGGATGGTTCGAGCGGCTATGCGCCCGAGCCGGGACGCTACCACCTGTACGTGTCGCTCGCCTGCCCGTGGGCCCACCGCACGCTCATCATGCGCAAGCTGAAGGGTCTCGAGAGCGCCATCGGCGTTTCCATCGTCGAGCCGGTGATGTCGTCCGAAGGCTGGGCTTTCAGCGATGCGCTGCCCGATCAACTCAACGGATGCACGCACCTGCATCAGCTCTACACGAAAACGCAGCCCGGCTATACGGGGCGCGTGACGGTGCCGGTGCTGTGGGACACGCGCGACGGGCAGATCGTGAACAACGAATCGTCCGACATCATGCGCATGCTCAACAGCGAGTTCTCTGTGCAGGATGCCGATGGGCGGGACTACTACCCCGCCGCCCTGCGCAGCGAGATCGACCGCATCAACGCCTACGTCTACGACAACGTCAACAACGGCGTCTATCGCTGCGGTTTCGCCGGCACGCAATCGGCTTACGAATCCGCGGTGCAGCGGCTGTTCGACGCGCTCGATACGCTGGACGACCTGCTGTCGCGCTCCCGCTACCTGGTGGGCAATACGCTGACCGAAGCCGACTGGCGGCTCTTCACGACGCTCGCGCGCTTCGACGCGGTGTACTACGGGCACTTCAAGTGCAACCTGCATCGCATCGAGGACTATCCCCATCTTTCGGGCTATCTGCGGGATCTGTACCAGGTGCCGGGCATCGCGGACACCGTCCACCTCGATCACATCAAGCGCCATTACTACATGAGCCACGAGCACATCAACCCGGGCCGTATCGTGCCGCTCGGACCAGTGCTGGATTTCACGCGTCCGCATGATCGCGAGCGCCTGGGATGCAGCGATTGCAGTACCACCAAGCAACTCTCACACATGGAGGAGTCACATCATGCAAGCGAATGCGATCGACACTGAGCTGGACCAACTGGCAGGCTGGGCGGCGCTCGCGGGCCGCATTGCGCTCGGACTGATCTTTCTCTGGTCCGGCTACGGCAAGCTCGTCAATATCTCCGGCACGGTGGGCTACATGAACGCGTACCACCTGCCGCTTGCCGGTGTTCTCGTCTGGCTGACGGTGCTGCTGGAACTGATCGGCGCCGCCATGCTGTTCGCGGGATGGAAGGCGCGGTGGGCGGCGCTCGCGCTGGCGGCGTTCAGCCTCGTGTCCGCGCTCATCTTTCACAATTTCTGGGCCGTGCCGGCTGACCAGGCGCTGAACCAGACCATCCACTTCATGAAGAACGTCGCCATCACGGGCGGCCTGCTGCAGGTCTTCGCATTCGGCGCCGGGCGATTCGCGCTCGACGCTCGATAAATACGTCCTCACCCCTGAAAGGAGTACTCGCATGGCAACGAAAATACACGTCGTGTTCTACAGCATGTACGGGCACATCTACAAAATGGCCGAGGCGATCGCCGCAGGCGCGCGGGAAGCGCCCGACGCCCAGGTGGCGCTGTTCCAGGTTCCCGAGCTCATGCCGGAGGACGTGCTCGTGAAGAGCGGCGCGAAGCAGGCGCGCGCCGCGTTCGCGCACGTTCCGGTCATCAAGCCCGACCAGCTCGCCGAGGCCGACGCCATCATCTTCGGCACGGGGACGCGCTTCGGCAACATGACCTCGCAAATGCGCAACTTCCTCGACCAGACCGGCGGCCTGTGGATGAGCGGCGGTCTCGTGGGGAAGGTGGGCAGCGTCTTCACCAGCACCGCCTCGCAGCACGGCGGGCAGGAAACCACCATCACGAGTTTCCACACCACGCTGTTCCACCACGGCATGATCGTCGTCGGGGTGCCCTATGCCGAGCAGCGGCTGGTCTACATGGACGAGATCACCGGCGGGACGCCCTATGGAGCATCCACCATCACCAAGGGTGACGGCTCGCGCATGCCCTCGGAGAACGAGCTGGCCATCGCGCGTTACCAGGGCAGGCACGTCGCGCAGATCGCGGCGCAGCTCAAGCGCGGGCGCGCGTAAGATCGCGGATGACGGTTGCCGCGCCGCTGCGGCAACCGTCATCGACACTGGACTGCGGCTTCGCCTCGATGTCTGCAGTCGCTGCGCCTCGTTGCAGGGTACGCAGGAGCAGAATGATGGCTGTAACCCCCTTCATCAAGCCCGGCTTCGAGATCGTGCTGCCGAGCTTCATCGCCGCCTTCAGCTGCCGATCGCTTTCCGCAATTCGCCGGTGACGCGCGAGCCTTCCGCGAGGATGAAGGCAATTTCGCTGTTCGTCGTGATGAAGCGCGCGCCCTTGCGGATGAATTCCGCCTGGCGCGCGACGTTGCGATCGCCGCCGATGCCGGGGATCCTGCCGTGCTTCTTCGCCGACGCAAAAATCCGGTCGACCGCGGCGAGATGCTGCGGGCTGCCGAACGTGCCGGGCACGCCGAGCGCGGTGAGCAGGTCGTTCGAGCCGATGTGGATCACGTCGATGCCGTCCACGGCGCAGATCTCGTCGATGTTCTCCAGCCCTTCGCGCGTTTCTATCATGCACACGATCAGCGCGTTGTCGTCGAGCGCCGGCACGGCGTCCGCCGGGCTCATGGCGCGAAAGTCGAATATCGGGTAGCCGCCGCCCACCGAGCGCCGGCCGAGCGGCGGGAACTTCGCGCGGCTCACCGCGCGCTTCGCTTCCACGGCCGTGCTGATGTCGGGAAACACGATGCCGGTGACGCCGTTGTCGAGCAGCACCTGCGTGTCGGGATCGTCGCAGCTCCTCACGCGCACCAGCGGCGACACGCCGACGCCGAGCGCGGCCTGCGCGATGTGGCCTATGGTCTCGACGTCGTACAGCGAATGCTGGATGTCGATGAAAATGAAGTCGTGCCCGGTGCTTTTCGCGATGCGCGCGATGTCGCCGGAGCGGGCGAGGCGCACGTTCATGCCGAGGGCGACTTTTCCCGCCCTCAACATTTCCTTGGTGGGATTGGGAATGGAAACGGCATTCGCCATGGCTGCTCCTTGTCGGTATGCGGGCGTGCGGGCTGGATCGCAGATTGTATGTCATCACGCCCTTGTGCAATACTCGCGGACAGGTCGGCGATGTCCTGCCGCGTCGCCGGCGAACAACAACAGGAGGGAATCATGAAGGCTGCCATCTCCGTCGCCCGGCATCTGGCAGTGCCGGCGGCTATCGCCCTCGCGGGCGCACTCACCGCAACACCGCTCCACGCTCAGCACTATCCGAACAAGGTCGTGCGCGTCATCGTGCCCTTCGCCCCGGGCGGCGGAAGCGACCTCACCGCGCGCCAGTTCTCGCAGAAGCTGTCCGAATACCTCGGCCAGCAGTTCGTCGTCGACAACCGCGGCGGCGCAGGCGGTCTCATCGGTATGGAAATGACGGCAAAGGCGACGCCCGACGGCTACACCATCATGATGATGTCGGGCAGCTTCTCGGCGACCTCGGCGCTGAACAAGCCCAAGTTCGATCCGATACACAACATCATCCCCGTGGCCGAATTCGGCATCACGCCGTTCGTGCTCACCGTGCATCCGTCGCTGCCGCCGAAGACCGTGAAGGAGCTGATCGCGATGGCGAAGGCGAAGCCCAACGCGTTGAGCTATGCCTCGCCCGGCGTCGGCAGCATCACGCACCTCGCGACGGAGCTGCTGCTCAGCATGACGAAGACGAAGATTGTGCACATCCCGTACAAGAGCACCGGTGCGGCGATGAGCGATCTTCTCTCGGGGCAGGCGCCCATCATCGTCGGCAGCCTGCTGCCCGTCGAGCCGCACGTGAAGACCGGGCGGCTGCGCGCGCTGGGCGTGACCACCGAGAAGCGCTGGTACTCGCTGCCCGGCGTGCCGGCCGTGAACGAGACGGTGCCGGGGTACGCGGTCGAGCTGTGGTTCGGCGCGATGGCCCCGCGCGGCACGCCGCAACCCATCATCGACACGCTTAACGCAGCGGTGAACAAGGCGGTACAGTCGGAAGACATGAAGAAGAACCTCGGTGCGCAGGGCATGATAGGCACCGGCGGCACGCCGCAGAAGTTCGGCGAGCGCATCAACCGCGAATACGAGCGCTGGCTCAAGGTCGTGAAGGACGCAGACATCAAGGTCGAGTAAGTCCCACGGGACGGTGCCCGCCGCGCAGGCGGGCGCCGTCTGCCATCCGGAATGCCTCAATGAATCTGGTAGTCATGCCCGGTGACGACATCGGGCCGGAAATCACCGCGGCGGCGCGCGCCGTGCTGCAGGCGGCCAATGAAGTCTACGGCCTCGATCTCGTCATGACCGATGTCGACGTCGGCATGGCGAGCCATCGCAGGCACGGCACCACGCTCACCGATGCGGCGTTGCAGGCGGCGGTCGATGCCGATGGCGTCATCCTCGGCCCTTGCGGCATGACGAACTATCCACCGCGCGACCGGGGTGGCATCAACGTGCCCGGCACGGTGCGCACGCGCCTCGAGCTTTACGCGAATCTGCGGCCCGCGCGCAGCCGTGCCGACGTGCCCGACGCGCGGCGCGACCTCGACGTCCTCATCGCGCGCGAGAACACCGAGGGGTTCTACGCCGATCGCAACATGTTTCTCGGCATCGCGGAATTCATGCCGACGGAAGACGTCGCGCTGTCGGTGCGCAAGATCACGCGGCAGGGATCGCGCCGCATCGCGAAGATCGCGTTCGAGTACGCAAAGCGTCGCCGGCGCAGGGTGACGGCGGTCGGCAAGCAGCACGTGTTGCAGATCACCGACGGGCTTTTCATGCAGGAAGCGTACGCCGAGGCGAAGGCGAATCCCGACGTCGAGTTCCGCGAAATGGATGTCGATGCGATGGCGGCGGACCTCTACTCGCGTCCCGGGCGTCACGATGTCGTGCTCATCACCAACATGTTCGGCGACATCCTGTCCAACGAAGCATCGGCGCTTGCGGGCGGACTCGGGCTCTCCGGCGCTCTCAATGCCGGAGACCGGCACGCGGTGGCGAACGCCGGGCACGGGTCGGCGCCCGACATTGCCGGGCGCGGCATCGCGAATCCCACGGGCCTGATATTGTCGGGCGGCATGCTGCTCGAATGGCTCGGCGTGCGCCATGCGAAGGAGCCGTACCTCGCTGCTGCGCAGGCGATACACGACGCCGTGGACAAGGCGCTCGCCGATCCGCAGGTGCGCACCGGCGACCTCGGCGGATCCGGCAACACGATGGATTTCGGCAACGCGGTGGCGCGCAATCTGCGCGCGTAATCACGGGGGCGGACATGAAGCGCATGATCGTTGCAGGTGTCGCGGCGCTGCTCGCCGCCGGCGGTGCGGCGGCCCAGTCATATCCTTCGAAGCCGGTGCGCATCCTCGTGGGCTACGCGCCGGGCGGCGGCACGGACATCATGGCGCGCGCCATCGCGCTCAAGCTCTACGAGGCGATGAACAGCCAGTTCGTCGTCGAGAACCGTCCCGGTGCCAACGCCAACCTCGCCGCGGAGATCGCAGCGAAAGCGCCCGCCGACGGCTACACACTGCTGATGATCTCGGTCTCGCACGCGATCAACAAGCCGCTGTACAAGAAGCTCGGCTATGACATCGAGCGCGATTTCGTGCCGGTGATCGAGGTTTCCTCGGTGCCCCAGCTCGTCGTGGTCACCCCGTCGCTGCCGGTGAAGACGCTGAAGGAGCTGATCGCGCTGGCGAAGTCGCGGCCGGGGCAGGTGACTTACGCGTCGTCGGGAGAAGGCTCGCCCGAGCACATCGCCGGCGAGATGTTCAAGAGCATGGCGGGCGTCGACCTGGTGCACGTGCCGTACAAAGGCGGCGGTCCGTCGGCCATCGCGATCATCGGCGGCGAAACGGCGGTGGGCTTCAACACCGCGCCGGTCGCGATACCGCACGTGAAGAGCAAGCGCCTCAAGGTGCTCGCGGTCACCGAGGACAGGCGCAACGCCGCGCTGCCCGACGTGCCGACGGTCGCGGAATCCGGGCTTCCCGGCTATTCGATGACGACCTGGTACGGACTGGTGGCGCCGTCGGGCGTGTCGCGCGACGCCATCGTGAAGCTCAATGCCGAGATCAACAAGATCCTCAAGATGCCGGACGTGCGCGAGCGCTTCGCGATGCTCGGCGCCGACCCGGTCGGCGGGACGGCCGAGCAGTTCGGCGCGCTGATCAGGACGGACGTCGCGAAGTTCGCGCGGCTGGCGAAGGAACGGGGGCTCGCGCTGGAATGAAAACTGCGGCCGCACTGCGCGTGCTCATTACCGGCGCGGCCGGCGGGATAGGGCGCACTTTGCAGCAAGGGCTCGCAGGACGATACGCGCTTTTGCGCCTTGCGGACATCAGGCCGGTCACACCGGCCGGGCCGAACGAAGAGGCAGCGACCTGCGACATCACGGATCCGCAAGCCGTCGCCGCGGTGATGCAGGACATCGACTGCGTGGTCCATCTCGCCGGCGTGCCGCGCGAAGGCCCGTGGGATGCGATCCATCCCAACAACATCGTCGGCACCTGGAACGTGTTCGAGCAGGCGCGCGCCAACGGCGTGCGGCGCATCGTGTACGCGAGCTCGAATCACGTCGTCGGCTATTACCGTGCGGCGACGCGCGTCGGCACCGAGGTCACGCCGCGTCCCGACAGCCGCTACGGCGTGTCGAAAGTGTTCGGAGAGGCGCTCGGCCGGCTGTACGCGGACAAGCACGGCATCGACGTTGCCTGCCTGCGCATCGGCTCGTTCCGCCGTCAGCCGGAAGACGCGCGCCAGCTCGCGACGTGGATCAGCCACGGCGACATGACGGAGCTCGCGCGCTGCGCCATCGAGGCGGCGAATTATCACTACATCGTGGTGTACGGCGTTTCCGCGAACACGCGGACGCGCTGGGACAATCCGGACGCGGCGCGCATCGGCTACGTGCCGCGCGACAACGCCGAGCAGTACGCCGCGCAGTTTCCCGATGCGGGCGATCCGGACGATCCGGTGAACGTGTTTCACGGCGGCCCTTTCTGCGGCATGGAATGGCACGGCCGCATCGACGACATCGAATAGGAGCAGAGACGGAGAAATGAGCGCATTGCGCGTTGTTCCCGAGCGATTGATCGATTTCGCCGCCGCCGTTTACTGCAGCGTCGGCATGCCGGAAGCCGACGCCCGGCTGGTCGCCGACACCCTGGTGCAGGCGGACCTGTGGGGACACCAGTCGCACGGCGTGCTGCGGCTGGGCTGGTATCTCGACCGCGTGCGCAACGGCGTGATGAAGCCGGTGACGCAGCCGGAGTTCGTCGTCGACGCCGGCAGCATCGCGGTGATCGACGGCCATGACGGCGTCGGCCACGTGCTCACCATGCTCGCGACCAAAGAAGCGGTGCGCCGCGCGAAGCAGCACGGGCTGGGCGCGGTCGGCGTGCGCATGTCCAATCACTTCGGCACCTGCATGTACTACACGCTCACCGGAGCGCGCGAAGGTTGCGTGATGCTGCTCACCAGCAACGGCGGCCCGGCGATGGCGCCGTGGGGCGGGCGCAGGAAGATCATCGGCACCAATCCGTGGTCGGTGGCCGCGCCCGCCGGCGAGCGGCCGCCTTTCGTCGTCGACATGGCGAACACCGGCGTTGCGCGCGGCAAGATCTATCTCGCGCGGCAGAAGCGTCAGCCGATACCGCTCGGCTGGGCGATCAACGCCGCCGGCGCGCCGACCACCGATTCGCAGGAGGCCATCGACGGCATCATCCTGCCGATGGCCGAGCACAAGGGCTATGCGATCGCGAGCATGATCGACGTGCTGTCCGGCGTGCTGACCGGCAGCGGCTTCCTCACGCAGGTGCACAGCCCGTACAAGACCGCGGACAAGAGCAACTGCGGCCACCTCATGATCGCGCTCAACATCGAGGCGTTCCAGCCGCTCGCGCAGTTCAACGAGCGCATGCAGCAGTGGATCGCCGAAGTGAAGTCGGTGCCGCTGGCGCAGGGCTGCGATGAAGTGTTTTATCCCGGCGAAATGGAGGCCGGCAACAATCTTCGCAATCGCCGCGACGGCATCGCGTTTCCCGACGACACGCTCGCCGACCTGAAGCGCATCGCGCGCGAAACGAGGCTCGAGGCGTTGCTCGATGCCGCGATGCGCAGTTAGCTTCGACTACCGTTATAACTTGCCGCTCAGAACGAACAAGGAGAACAACTCATGACCAGGAAAATGCTGCCACTGCTCGCAGGCGCCGCGCTTGCGCTGTGCGCTTCGCTCGCGCCCGCGCAACAGTACCCGACCAAGCCCGTGCGCATCATCATTCCGTTCCCGCCGGGCGGGAGCAACGACATCGTCGGCCGGCTGATCGCGCAGCAGCTGTCGGAGCGCACCGGCAAGCAATTTGTCGTCGATAATCGCGGCGGCGCGGGCGGCGTGCTGGGATCGGAGATCGCGGCGAATTCCGCGCCGGACGGATACACGCTGCTCATCGTGTCCTCCGCGTATGCCTTCAATCCTTCGTTGTACAAGCTGAGCTACGACCCGGAGAAGGCGTTCTCGCCGGTAGCCCTGATCGGGACCGGACCGAACGCGCTGACCGTGTATCCGCGGCTCGGCGTCAATTCGGTGAAGGAGCTGATCGCCATGGCGAAGGCGAAGCCGGGACAGCTCAACTATGCGTCCGCCGGCGTCGGCAGCTTCCAGCACCTGGGCAGCGCGTTCTTCACGATGATGGCCGGCATCAACGTCGTGCATGTGCCTTTCAAGGGCGGCGGTCCGGCGATGGCGGACGTGATCGCCGGCAACACGCAGATCTGCCTGGGCTCGCTGATCCAGATGATTCCGCACGTGAACTCCGGGCGCCTGAAAATGCTCGGCATCGGGAGCGTCAAGCGCAGCAAGGCTTTTCCCGACGTGCCGACGATCGCCGAAGCCGGTGTCCCGGGTTACGACGCGAGCAACTGGTGGGGCATACTCGCGCCGGCCGGCACATCGCCCGCGATCGTGAAGAAGCTCAACAGCGAGATCGGCGCCATCCTCACGTCGGCGGACATCCAGAAGCGCTTCGAGTCGCAGGGCGCCGAAGCGGCGACCATGGCCCCGCAGGAGTTCGGCAAGTACATCCGCACGGAAACGGTGAAGTGGTCGCGCGTGGTGAAAGAGGCGGGCATCAAGGCCGAGTGATGCCGCGGGCTGCTCGGCTGTTGCGGATGACCGCGCGCGATTCACCGGTCGAGCCGTCGAGCCTCGGCGAACACGTCCTCAGCAGAAAACGTCGGCAGATCTCCGCGATCGTAAGTCGCCACGCGGTCGGAGACCTCCCGTTCCCATGCGCTTTCGATTTCCGAGATCGGTGCTTCACGCAGCGATTCGAGCAGGCTCTCCGCAAGGCAGGCGCGTTCTTCAGGTGACAACGAACGCGCCTGCGCTTCAAGCTCCCTGAGTGTGTTAGACATGGCCGTATCCTCAGGACGATGCCCCTTTCTACGCCGGCGTCCCTATGCTCGCAGACCCGGAGGTTTCACCACTGCTGATCGATCCTTGATCGCTCGCAACGTGTGGCTGCTCGTGCGCAGATTCCATGTCGGCACGAGCCAAAGACGCTCACATCAGATGCCGGATATACGACTGCAACCGATTCCCGCGTTGACCTGCTGCCTACGGTGTTTCTCTTGCGTGGCGGGAGGAGTCCATATACGAAAGATAGAGGTGGTCCCACGCATTTAGACAGTCTTTTTGGATTTTTAAAGTGTAGTCCTGCGGGTTAAGCCGCCAAGGCAACTGGCAGCGAATTGAAGTAGACGGCATCGGGTGTTGCCCCGTCAAGCGCGC
>Ga0255338_1003335_pt1 | contig 19577 bp, 17 predicted proteins | sample MeOH1_35cm_T4_19_FD_203715 | JGI IMG/M metagenome (GOLD analysis project Ga0255338, IMG submission 203715) | Sandy soil microbial communities from University of British Columbia, Vancouver, Canada - MeOH1_35cm_T4_195 | ecosystem: Engineered > Artificial ecosystem > Sand microcosm > Unclassified ...
CCACCAAACTTCTTCGTCAGAATCGTTGTAATCGCCGCCGTCAGCGTCGTCTTACCATGATCCACGTGACCTATCGTACCAACATTTACGTGTGGCTTCGATCGCTCAAATTTGCTTTTTGCCATGACCTTATCCTTTACACTGTTTCACAATTACTTTTTGTTAATTATCGCTTCCGCTACATTCTTTGGCGCTTCTGAGTAATGCTTAAATTCCATTGAGTAGGTCGCTCTACCCTGAGTCGCTGATCTTAATGCCGTTGAATAACCAAACATCTCTGCCAGCGGCACCTCAGCCCGAATTACCTTGAGACCTGGCACATCTTCCATTCCCTGAATCATGCCGCGTCTTGACGATAAATCACCCACAACATTCCCCATGAAATCTTCCGGCGTCTCAACTTCTACTGCCATCATTGGTTCCAATAGCACTGGACTTGCTTTCCGCATTCCATCTTTAAAGGCTATGGAAGCCGCCATTTTAAATGCATTCTCATTAGAATCCACATCATGGTATGAGCCATCAAAAAGCGTTACCTTCACATCAACCACAGGATAACCCGCCAAAACACCACTCGGCAATGTTTCTACAAGGCCCTTCTCAACTGCAGGTATATATTCCCTTGGTACAGAACCTCCTTTTATTTCATCTATGAACTGAAATCCCTTTCCAGCTTCATTCGGCTCCAACTTGAGCCAGACATGTCCGTATTGACCTCGACCACCCGATTGCTTTACAAATTTACCTTCAATTTCAACCGGTTTTCTGATCGCTTCACGATAGGCTACCTGCGGCGCACCTACGTTAGCCTCCACACCAAACTCTCTTTTCATGCGATCAACAATAATTTCCAGATGCAGTTCACCCATACCAGAAATAATCGTCTGTCCCGAATCTTCGTCAGTACGCACCCTGAAAGAAGGATCTTCCTGAGCCAGCCTATTCAAGGCAATACCCATTTTTTCCTGATCCAATTTTGTTTTAGGTTCAACCGCAACATGAATAACCGGCTCCGGAAATTCCATCCTTTCCAGTGTAATGATCTTCTGCGGATCACACAATGTATCACCCGTTACAACATCCTTCAATCCGACTGCTGCCGCTATATCACCTGCGCGTACTTCCTTAATTTCTTCTCGCTGGTTTGCGTGCATTTGCAGCAAACGACCGATCCTTTCTTTTCTTCCCTTTACCGGGTTGTAAATCGAATCTCCCGACGTAACAACACCGGAATATACCCTAAAGAATATCAACTGCCCCACATACGGATCTGTCGCGATCTTAAATGCCAGCGCAGAAAAAGGCTCACTATCGTCTGCCTTACGTGCATCCGGCTGTCCATTCTCATTTTCACCCTCAATCGCCAGCACATCTGTCGGCGCAGGCAGATAATCCACAACCGCATCCAGCATCGCCTGTACGCCTTTATTCTTAAAAGCCGTACCACATAACATTGGAACTATTTCATTGTTAATTGTCCTGGCACGCAACCCTCTTTTGATATCCGAGATATCCAGATCGCCAGTTTCCAGATACTTATTCATCAACTCTTCATCAGCTTCGGCCGCCGTCTCAAGCATGCTCTCCCGCCATTCTTTTGCTTTTGCCTGCAAGTCAGACGGAATATCACGCTCCTCAAACTTTATACCGCGACTTTCTTCATCCCAATAAATAGCTTTCATTTTTACCAGATCAATGACACCCTCAAACTTATCTTCTGCGCCGATTGGTATTTGTATTGGTATCGGCGAAGCCTTCAGACGCGTCTTAATTTGCTCATATACTCGCATGAAATTCGCACCTGATCGGTCCATCTTATTGACGAATGCCAGACGGGGCACTTTATATTTGTTTGCCTGACGCCATACTGTTTCTGTTTGCGGCTGAACTCCACCTACTGCACAGAATACGGTACATGCCCCATCCAAAACTCGCAACGAACGCTCTACTTCAATCGTGAAGTCAACGTGTCCCGGCGTATCAATGATATTGATACGATGCTCAGGATAACTACCATCCATCCCCTTCCAGAAACAGGTTGTCGCAGCCGAAGTTATCGTTATACCCCTTTCCTGCTCCTGCTCCATCCAATCCATGGTTGCTGCGCCATCATGGACTTCACCAATCTTGTGTGACACACCCGTATAAAAGAGCACACGCTCAGTAGTAGTGGTCTTACCAGCGTCAATATGCGCCATAATGCCGATATTTCTGTAGCGCTCTATAGGAGTTTTTCTTGCCACGATTTAATGCCTTCGTTTATGTCAACTTAAAATGAATCGCTTACTAAATTATCTGTTACCAAAATACTCAGAATCTGAAATGCGAGAACGCCTTGTTCGATTCAGCCATTCTGTGAACCTCTTCTCGCTTTTTAACTGCTCCGCCCCGCCCTTCCGCAGCTTCCGAAAGCTCACCAGCCAATCGCGCATCCATCGATTTTTCGCTTCTTTTTCGAGCAGCATCTCTAAGCCATCTCATCGCTAATGCATTGCGTCGAATCGATCTAACTTCAACAGGTACCTGGTAATTTGCACCACCAACCCGTCGACTTTTGACTTCAACCATCGGACGCACATTCGTTAACGCCTGCGTGAACACATCCAGCGGATTATTACCCGTTTTCTTTTCGATTTGCTCCAATGCGCCATAGATAATTCTTTCCGCAACCGACTTCTTGCCTCGCGTCATCAGCACATTTACAAACTTCGCCAATTCAACATTATGGTACTTTGGATCTGGCAATATCTCACGTTTTGGAACTTCTCTACGTCTTGGCATTATGCATCCTCATTCCCTTAAACTGCTGCTTATTATTCTCGTTTTCAAATGATATTAACTTATGCTGCTTTCGGTTTCTTGGAACCATACTTAGAACGACCCTGCTTACGATCCTTCACACCAGCCGTATCCAGACTCCCCCTGATCGTATGATAGCGTACACCCGGCAGATCCTTTACACGACCACCCCGTATCAATACCACCGAGTGCTCCTGAAGATTATGCCCCTCACCGCCAATATAGCTGGACACTTCGTATCCATTGGTCAAACGCACCCTCGCAACTTTACGCAAAGCTGAGTTAGGCTTCTTTGGCGTAGTTGTATAAACTCTGGTACACACCCCTCTTTTCTGCGGGCTATTTTCCAATGCAGGAACAGTACTCTTAACACGCTTTGCTGTACGAGGCTTACGAACTAATTGACTAATTGTCGGCATTTCTGTGTCCTAAAAAACTGGGACGGCTTTATAGCCGTCCACTTTATTTGCTTATTTTATATTTAATTTACCAATAGGCTATTAGCAATTCGACATCTTCAACTGCTCTAAAGATGCGACAAAAAGAGAGCGGATTCTATGCGGTTTATCAGGGCATGTCAAGATAATCGTAGTTAAAAGCCACCCGATCCTGGGTAGCACTCTGTTTACTTATTATCAGCAAAACAGCCAGCTTATATAACTAATCCCTAAAGTTCTGAAATTGCAATGGAAAATCATCGACTGCCTTCTTTATCAGCTGTATTGCTTCCTGCAGAAAATCCTTTTTTGCACCGGTTACGCGTACAGCATCACCCTGGATACTACCTTGCACCTTCAGTTTACTATCCTTAATATACCTGACAATCTTTTTAGCCAATTCTATTTCAAGACCCGTCTTGATGGTAACAACCTGTTTTACCTTATTCCCACTGATCTTCTCAATCGCTCCCTTATCAAGACAACGAACATCAATCTTTCTTTTTGTTAACTTGGTTCTAAGAATATCCAGAACCTGTTCAAGCTTGAACTCATCATCTGCAAATACCGTCAACTGATAATCAGCTTGCTCAACCCGCGCATCGGTTCCTTTGAAATCAAAGCGCGTATCAACTTCCTTATTGACCTGATCAATCGCATTTCTTACTTCCTGCTTATCGACTTCCGAAACAATATCAAATGATGGCATTTAATCCCCTCTTCGTTGAGGAATTGAGTTTTACTTAATTTTATTTCTTTCAACACCTGCCGCAATACGCATGCGCAATGCATTTAATTTGATAAAACCTGCCGCATCGATTTGATTATAGGCTCCTGCGTCGTCCTCAAATGTTGCCACTTTAGAATCAAACAGGGAATCCGTCTGCGAGTCTCTGCCAACCACAATCACATTTCCTTTATATAGTTTCAACCTGACCCAGCCATTAACCTTCCTTTGTGTTTCATCAATCAAGGTTTGCAGAACCTTACGTTCCGGGCTCCACCAATAGCCGTTGTAAATTAATGCGGCATAACGCGGCATCAGATCATCCTTCAGATGCGCCACCTCTCGATCCAATGTTATTGATTCTACTGCGCGATGTGCACGTAGCAGAATCGTCCCTCCGGGCGTTTCGTAACATCCTCTCGATTTCATGCCGACATACCGATTTTCAACCAGATCCAGCCGGCCAATCCCATGCTTCCCACCCAGTTGATTAAGTTTCTCCAGCACGCTTGCGGGCGATAATTTATTTCCATTCAGCGCGATCACGTCACCTTGCTCAAATTGAATATCCAAATATTCAGCTTGATCCGGTGCCTGTTCCGGCGAAACACTCCAGCGCCACATGGATTCTTCCGGTTCCACTGCCGGATCTTCCAGATTTCGCCCCTCATAGGAAATATGCAGCAAATTTGCGTCCATGCTGTAGGGCGAACCCGTCTTTTTCTTCATTTCGACCGGAATACCGTGACGCTCGGCATAATCCAGCAATGTCTCGCGCGATGTCAGGTTCCATTCACGCCATGGCGCAATGACATGAATATCCGGTTGCAGTGCGTAATATCCCAGTTCAAAGCGAACCTGATCATTGCCCTTCCCTGTCGCGCCATGCGACACTGCATCCGCTCCGGTTTTATTGGCAATTTCAATTTGTCTCTTTGCGATCAACGGGCGCGCAATACTGGTACCCAACAAATACTCCCCCTCATAGATCGCATTGGCGCGAAACATGGGGAATACAAAATCACGCACGAACTCTTCCCGCAAGTCATCAATATAAATTTCCCTGACACCGAGCTGCTGTGCTTTCGCACGAGCCGGTTCAACCTCCTCTCCCTGCCCGATATCCGCGGTAAATGTAACGACTTCACAGTGATAGGTATCCTGCAACCATTTCAAAATTACAGAAGTATCCAGTCCACCGGAAAATGCCAGCACTACTTTATTTATTTTTCTCATCAATTCTTCCCAACAACAAATATTCCATTAATGCCTTCTGGGTATGCAACCGGTTTTCGGCTTCATCCCACACTACCGATTGCGGTCCATCAATCACATCGGCCGAAACTTCCTCACCTCGATGCGCAGGCAGACAATGCATAAACAGCGCATCCTTTTTTGCCAGAGCCATCATTTCCGAATCCACACAGAATTCAGCAAAATCGCTTTTCCTCTGTTCTGTTTCTGCTTCAAATCCCATACTTGTCCAAACATCCGTCGTCACCAGATCCGCATCCTTCACCGCACTCAGCGGATCCGCAAAGATTTCATAGTGATCCGTATTCTTCAGGCCAATATGTTTGGGTTCAATGTCATAGCCCGGCGGAGTCGAAACGTGTACCTTAAAATCAAAAATCTCCGCCGCCTGCAGCCAGGTACTGCACATATTGTTTGAGTCCCCGATCCATGCGACCGTTTTACCAGTGATGCTTCCCCTGTGCTCTATGAACGTGAAAATATCGCTCATGATCTGGCATGGATGATATTCATCAGTCAATCCATTAATCACCGGCACTCTTGAGTTATCGGCAAATCGCTGAATGATGCCATGCTCGTAGGTACGAATCATGATGATGTCAACCATTCGTGAAATAACCCGTGCGGAATCTTCCACCGGCTCACCTCGCCCCAATTGCGTATCACTGGTTGAAAGATAAATAGCCGTGCCACCCAGTTGGTGCATCCCCGCCTCGAATGACAGGCGTGTGCGCGTGGAACTCTTGTCAAAGATCATCGCCAGTGTCCGATCGGTCAATGGCCAGTATTGCCGGTATTGTTTGAACTCCTGCTTTATCCAGCGCGTACGTTCAAATAAATACTCATACTCTTCACGACAAAAATCACTGAATTGTAGAAAATGCTTTAACTGCATAGCTAGACAAACGAATTACCCAGAACACACGACAATATCGCGTATTCTGTTCACTCATTCAAAAACTCCTTTATTAACAGACAGGTCATATCAATCACCTGCTGAGCCTCTGCTGGCTGCATCACAAATGCGGGTAGCAACCGGATAACCTTCTCGGAAGTTACATTAATTAACAATTTCTTTTCCAACGCCCGTTTCACCAACTCAACACATGGCACCGCAAGCTCAATACCAATAATCAGTCCTTGCCCTCTAACCTGCACAACACCCTTTACATCAGCCAGTTGCCTTTTGAATCCATCCCGCATGAAATCACCCAATTTCATCGCTTGCTCAAGCAGGCCTTCTTCTTCAATCACCGCCAGCGTTTCAATCGCTGCTGCACAAGCCAGCGGATTGCCACCAAAAGTTGACGCATGGTTACCCGGTTTAAAAATTTCAGCCGCTACGCCTTTCGCCAGACAGGCACCAATCGCGACGCCCGAACCCAGACCTTTGGCAAGTGTCATCACATCCGGAACAATACTGCTATGCTGAAACGCAAACCACTTCCCGCTGCGGCCAACCCCGGACTGTACTTCATCCAGCATCAAAAGCCACCCATGCTGATCACATAAATTCCGCAATCCTTCCAGATAATGCGCTTGCGGAATATTAACACCGCCTTCACCCTGAAAAGGCTCTACCAGCACAGCAACCACATTCTTATTATTGATGGCAACCTGAGTAATCGCTTCCATATCGTTATAGGGCACGCGCACAAAACCCGTCAATAATGGCTCAAACCCGGCCTGGACCTTACGATTGCCGCTGGCCGTCAGCGTGGCCATGGTGCGGCCATGAAAAGAACGCTCCATCACAACAATCGTCGGTAGTGTAATGCCTTTATTGTGCCCGTATAACCGGGCAAGTTTAATGGCAGTTTCATTTGACTCAGCGCCGGAATTACAGAAAAAAACATTATCCATGCCTGATAATTCAACCAGCCGGGCGGCCAGTTGTTCCTGTCTGTCGATATGAAACAAGTTAGACGTATGAATGAGTGTTCCCGCCTGTTCGCAGATCGCTTTTGTCAGCCGTGGATGGCAATGTCCCAGCCCGCACACTGCAATCCCCGCCAATGCATCAAGATAGCGATCCCCTTTATCATCCCACAGCCAGACTCCCTCCCCTCTGACAAAAGTAACAGGAAGTCGTGAATATGTATTCATTAAATTAGACACTGCGCAGCACCCACATTTCAGAGGAAAAATTCGATTTGACCATTCCATCCATCAAAGAAAGATGAAATTGAAAAAACGACCATCTTACTCATTTACCCTGCTTTTTCAAGCTTTTTTTCTTTAACATTCAATCTCCATTACAGATTCACACAGCCGCTGTTTCAAAGTTAACAGAGAAATTGCATCAACATGTTAGAATGTAATGATTTATACGCTGGTCTCTGAAAATGAAAAAAATAATACCCGTACCTTAACCTACTGTTTCTCAATTAATCATAAGATATGGATCAATTCGCTAAGGAAACTTTACCCATCAGCCTTGAAGAGGAGATGCGGCGTTCTTATCTTGATTACGCCATGAGTGTAATTGTGGGACGCGCATTGCCGGATGTCCGCGACGGTTTAAAACCGGTACATCGACGTGTATTATTTGCCATGCACGAGCTTTCCAATGACTGGAATCGCCCATATAAAAAATCAGCCCGTATTGTGGGTGACGTCATCGGTAAATATCACCCGCATGGCGATACCGCCGTTTATGACACCATCGTCCGTATGGCCCAGAATTTTTCCCTGCGCTATATGCTGGTTGACGGGCAAGGTAACTTTGGTTCAGTCGATGGCGACAATGCCGCAGCCATGCGCTACACGGAAATTCGCATGTCCCGCATTGCGCACGAATTACTTGTGGATCTGGATAAGGAAACGGTTGACTTCGGTCCGAATTATGACGATTCAGAGAAAGAACCGCTCATCCTGCCGACCAAAGTCCCGAATCTACTCATCAATGGTTCTTCCGGCATTGCCGTGGGCATGGCAACCAATATCCCACCACACAATCTGAACGAAGTGGTGGATGCCTGCCTTCTTCTCCTCGGGAATCCTGATACCAGCATTGATGAACTGATCGAGTGCATTCCTGCACCGGATTTTCCGACAGCCGGCATCATCTACGGTATCTCCGGAGTCAGGGATGGCTACCGCACAGGTCGTGGACGGGTAATCATGCGCGCCCGCACCCATATTGAAGACCTGGAAAAGGGCAGTCGCCAGGCCATTATCGTGGATGAATTGCCCTATCAGGTCAATAAAGCCAACTTATTGATCCGCATTGGCGAACTGGTCCGCGACAAAAAGATTGAAGGAATCTCTGATTTACGTGATGAATCCGATAAATCAGGCATGCGTGTCGTGATTGAACTCAAACGCAGCGAAGTCCCCGAAGTCATTCTGAATAACCTGTATAAAGAAACACAAATGCAGGATACGTTCGGCATGAACATGGTCGCCTTACTGGACGGGCAGCCGCGCTTGCTGAACCTGAAACAGATGCTGGATGCATTCCTGCGTCACCGCCGTGAAATTGTCACACGCCGCACGGTATTTGAACTCAAGAAAGCGCGCGAACGTGGCCATTTACTGGAAGGACTGGCTGTTTCACTGTCCAATGTCGATGAAATCATCGCCTTAATCAAAGCTGCTCCCACGCCTCCTGTTGCCAAGGAATCACTCATGGCAAGGGTTTGGCGCTCCCAACTGGTCGAGGAAATGCTTGCCCGCGCCACTTCGGACATGCAGGCACTGCGCCCGGAAGGCTTATCCAGTGAATTTGGCCTACAGGCCCAGGGATACCGCCTGTCCGATGCACAGGCCCAGGCAATTCTGGAATTACGCCTGCAACGGTTAACCGGACTGGAACAAGATAAAATCTTTGAAGAATACAAGGAAGTCATGGATCATATCGTTGATTATCTTGATATCCTGTCCAATCCAGAACGCATCACCGAAATCATCACGGAAGAACTGAACGCGATCCGGCTGCAATTTGGTGACAAGCGCCGCAGTGAAATCATTGTTGATACGCAAGATCTGAGTATGGAAGACCTGATCACACCGGCCGATGTGGTAGTCACGCTATCCCATAGCGGATATATCAAATCCCAGTTGCTCGATGAGTACCGTGCCCAGAAACGCGGTGGTCGCGGAAAACTGGCGACCAGCACCAAGGAAGATGATTTTATTGATAAGCTATTTATTGCAAACACACATGACTATATTCTGTGTTTCTCCAGCTTGGGGCGCGTGTACTGGATCAAGGTTTACGAAGTGCCACAAGGTGGTCGACTGTCTCGTGGCAAACCCATTATTAATCTGGTACAACTGGAAGAAGGCGAAAAGATCAATGCGATTCTGGCCGTCAAAGCCTTTGATGAGACGCGTTTTATTTTCATGGCAACATCTTTGGGTACCGTCAAGAAAACACCGCTCTCTGAATTCTCACGTCCGCGCAACAACGGCATCATCGCCATCGCACTGGATGACGGAGATTATCTGATCGGCGTTGAACTGACCGAAGGCAAGCACGATGTCATGCTGTTCTCGGACAATGGCAAGGCCATGCGTTTCAGTGAAAATGATGTACGTCCGGTAGGACGGACCGCTCGTGGCGTACGCGGCATGAAACTGGGCTCCGGACAGAAGGTCATCTCTCTGCTGGTCGCTGAAAATGAAGAACTTGCCGTATTGACCGCGACTGAAAACGGGTATGGCAAACGCACCCCCATCAGCGAATACACACGCCATAATCGTGGCACTCAAGGCATGATTGCGATCAAAACCAGCGCACGCAATGGTAAAGTAGTCACCGCAAAGCTGGTTAAACCGGATGATGAAATCATGCTTATCACGTCAGGCGGTGTGCTCATTCGTACCCGCGTCAATGAGATTCGTGAAATGAGTCGCGCTACACAGGGCGTCACGCTTATTAATCTGGATAAAGGTGAAAAACTGGCCGGTCTGGAAAGAGTCATTGAAAGCGATGATGGTGATGACGGTGATGATTAAAAATAGGTATATGATCTGATTTATAAAATCGATAGATAACACATAGTCAAAAATACCCGATGGATCAAATCTATAATTTCAGTGCAGGACCCGCCGTACTGCCTAAAGCGGTTCTGGAACAGGCGCGTGACGAGATGCTTGATTGGCATGGCAGCGGCATGTCCATCATGGAAATGAGCCATCGCGGCAAAGAGTTCATGTCCATTGCTGAAAAGACTGAAAGTGATTTACGCGAACTGGTGGGAATACCATCTAACTATAAGATTTTATTCCTGCAGGGCGGTGCCTCCAGTCAGTTTTCCATGGTACCGATGAATCTGCTGCGCGGCAGGAAAACAGCAGATTATGTCAATACCGGCCAATGGTCGGCCAAGGCCATCGATGAAGCAAAACGATACTGCACTGTCAATATTGCCGCTTCTTCCGAAGACACCAACTTTACCTATGTTCCTGCACAGGATACATGGCACCTGAATCCGGACGCAGCCTATATCCATTACACCAGCAATGAAACCATTGGTGGTGTTGAATTCAACTGGGTGCCGGAAATAGATCCGGCAGGCTCCATTCCGCTGGTTGCTGACATGTCCTCGGATATTCTGTCACGACCGCTGGACGTTACCCGCTACGGCTTGATCTATGCCGGTGCACAGAAAAATCTGGGGCCGGCGGGATTAACACTGGTTATCATCCGTGAAGATTTGTTGGGCAAGCCTATTGCGGGCACGCCGACACTCTATGACTACCAGGTACATGCCGACAATGCATCCATGTACAACACGCCCCCCACTTACGCCATGTATATCACCGGACTGGTATTTGCATGGCTCAAGCAAATGGGCGGTCTTACAGCCATCGAAACAATCAATATCACCAAAGCCAATCTGCTATACGACTTGCTGGACAACACTGATTTTTATCGGTGCCCGGTGGAAAAGCCGGATCGTTCGCGGATGAACGTACCTTTCACCCTGAAGGACCCCGCATTGGATGACCCATTTCTCAAGCAAGCCGCTGCAAATGGCCTGATTCAACTGAAGGGTCATCGTTCTGTGGGCGGAATGCGCGCTTCAATATATAATGCGATGCCTGTTGCAGGGGTTGCAAAACTGGTTGCATTTATGAAGGATTTCGCCAATAAGCATGCCTGAAAGTCAAACTAACCTCTTTAAGATACTCACGATCAACCAGATTTCACCACTGGGTCTGGCGCGTTTTCCTGTGGATCACTATCAGGTAAGTCATGACACGGTTGACCCGGATGCTATTTTAGTACGCTCACACAATATGCTGACCATGGATATTCCTCGCAGCGTCCTGGCCATAGGGCGCGCCGGTGCGGGCACCAACAATATTCCGGTATCGGATATGAGCCAACGTGGCATCCCCGTATTTAACACGCCGGGCGCCAATGCCAATGCGGTCAAGGAACTGGTACTGGCGGGCATGTTGCTGGCTGCACGCAATCTGGTACCTGCATTGCAGTTCGTAAAAAATCTAAGCGGAGACGATGTAACACTGCACAAACTGGCCGAAGATGGGAAAAAACGTTTCTCCGGTACTGAATTACCCGGTCGCACGCTGGGTATCATCGGCCTGGGAGAAATTGGTCGGTTGGTTGCTGATGCTGCTCTTAAATTGGGCATGCATGTGATTGGCTATGATCCCAAGATAACTGTTGAATCTGCCTGGAGTCTGTCTTCCGCAGTAAAAAAAGCACAGAGCATCGACGACTTGCTGCGCCATAGTGATTTTATCAGCGTGCATGTCCCATTATTGGATTCAACACGCCATCTGATCAATGACAAAAGTGTCAAAGCAATGAAACCGCATACGATTCTATTGAATTTCTCACGCGATGCGATCGTTGATGAGGATGCCATTCTGGCAGGAATCGAAGCACACAAAATAAAGTATTATGTCAGCGACTTTCCCAGTCAGAAATTACAGCATCACCTGGCAGTCATTACGCTGCCCCATCTCGGCGCTTCGACACAGGAAGCGGAAGACAACTGCGCCGTAATGGTCATCGATCAACTGATGAATTATCTGGAAGACGGAAACATCGTCAACACCGTCAACTTTCCAGATGTGGTTATGGAACGTGAATCCCCTTATCGGGTAGCTGTTGCCAATGCGAATGTACCCAATATCCTGGGACAACTCTCAACCAGCATGGCTAAGGCTGGTTTGAACATCCACAACATGACCAATAAGTCCCGCAGTGAAATGGCCTACACATTAGTCGATGTTGACAGCCCGGTACCACGGGTGGTCCTCAATGAAATCAGCAAGATCACCGGTGTGTTAATGGCACGCTATTTACCCATCCAGTCCAGGTAACTCCTGATTAATTATTGTTAAGCCAAAATCACCTGCAATGTCTGAACAATTAAAACAATTACGTGACCAGATCGACGCTATTGACGATGAGTTACTGAAGTTGATGAACCGGCGCGCCGAACTTGCCCAGCAAATCGGAGCGATAAAGAAAAGCGGCATTGTTTACCGTCCTGAACGCGAAGCACAAATATTGACACGCCTGATCGAACAAAATGCCGGACCGTTATCCAATGCGCATGTTATACACCTTTTTACTGAGATCATGTCACTCTGCCGGTCTCTGGAAAAATCCATGATAATCGCCTATCTCGGTCCGAGTGGCACATTCTCCGAAGAAGCGGCATTAAAGCGTTTTGGCAGTGCCATCACGACACTGGCCTGTGACTCAATCGATGAAGTATTTCGCACAGTTGAATCCGGCGCTGCAAATTATGGTGTCGTACCGGTAGAAAACTCGACCGAAGGTGCGGTGAGCAAAACCATGGATCTCCTATTGCAAACACCCTTACTTGTCTGCGGTGAAATCCAGTTGCCCGTGCATCAGTTTTTAATGGCTCAGCAAACCGACTTATCGATTATCAACAAGATTTATTCGCACCCACAGTCTTTTGCTCAATGTAATCACTGGCTGAAAACCAACTTGCCCCAGCTCGGCAATGCCACCTACATTAATGCCGCCAGCAATGCCGATGCAGCCCAGCAAGCCGCGCAGGATAAAAATGCGGCTGCAGTTGCCGGTAAAAGAGCGGCAGAGATATTTGGTTTGACGATTTGTGCCGAGAATATCGAGGATGACCCAAGGAATACGACGCGTTTTCTGGTGATTGGCAAACAGGAAGTATCGGTTTCCGGCAAAGATAAAACATCACTGATCCTGTCGACCAATAATCGCGCGGGTGCAATCTATCAATTACTGGCGCCGCTGGCCCAGCATGGCGTCAGCATGAGCCGACTGGAATCGCGCCCGTCACAAACCGGTCTCTGGCAGTATGTTTTTTTTGTTGATATTGAAGGGCACCAGCAGGACAAGAATGTTTCAGCAGCACTTGAAGCATTGCGAGACAATGCAATGTTCCTGAAAATACTCGGCTCTTATCCAACCACATAATAATATTGCTGCAATCCAATAACTGTCATACCGGACTCATTCATTTTTGTATTTCTTCTTATCGTTTAAACATCTAATCCTATGAATCTTTGTGACTTCGCACCGGAATATATCCGCGCTATCCAACCGTATCAACCCGGCAAGCCAATCGCGGAATTAGCGCGCGAGATGGGGATTAATGAATCCAGCGTCATCAAGCTTGCTTCCAATGAAAATCCATTGGGAACCAGTCCACTCGCACTCAAGGCCATGACAGATGCGCTCAATGAAATAGCACGTTACCCGGATGGCAGCGGGTTTGAGCTGAAAGCAGCATTATCCAAACGGTATGCCGTTGACACCGAACAGATCATTCTGGGCAATGGCTCCAATGACATTCTGGATCTGGCCGCCCGTGTTTTCCTGAAACCCGGCGCAGCAGCCGTCTACTCGCAACATGCCTTTGCCGTTTATCCGCTGGTGGTGAAAACCATCGGTGCCAACGGCATTCCGGTACCAGCCAGGGATTATGGCCATGACCTGCCGGCCATGCTGGATGCTATCACTCCGGAAACACGAATCGTATTTATCGCCAGTCCGAATAACCCGACCGGCACCTTATCGAATGCCGATGATTTACTATGCTTCATGGAACGTGTTTCGCGCGATGTACTGGTTGTATTGGATGAAGCGTATAATGAGTACTTGCCGGATACCAAAAAAGCCGATAGTATTAAATGGTTAAAGCAGTTTCCTAACTTACTGATTACAAGAACATTCTCTAAAGTTTACGGCCTTGCTGGTGTACGTGTGGGTTTTGGCCTGACCCACCCGGCAGTCGCCAACCTGATGAATCGGGTCAGACAACCCTTTAATGTCAGCAGCCTTGGCTTGGTCGGTGCATTAGCGGCACTGCAGGATACTGAATTTGTGCAACGTTCCTATACAACCAACCGGACAGGTATGTTGCAAGTCACCGATGGACTCAGAAAACTGGGTATTGAATATATCCCGTCATTTGGAAATTTTCTGAGCTTCTATGTACAGGGTGACGAATCGAATACTAAGAAAGTTTATCAAAGCCTCTTGAAGCAAGGGGTCATTGTACGCCCTCTCGGTATTTACGAAATGCCCAATCACCTTCGGGTTACGATTGGACTGGAATCTGAAAACCAAAGATTCTTAAAGTCACTTGAGATCGCAATGGGAGAATTAGTTTGATTATTATCATGAATAATACTGTGACCGAAGAACAAATCGGTGCAGTGGTAAAGAAGATACAAGACCTCGGTCACGGCGTTAATATTTCACGCGGCACCAATCGCACCGTCATCGGCGCCATCGGTGACGAAAGCAAACTCGATCCGAAACTGTTTGACTCCATGCCGGGCGTTGAATATTCCATGCACATCGTTAAACAATACAAAATTGTTTCGCGTGAATCTCACCGAGCGGATTCTGTAATTGATGTGCGGGGCATACCGATCGGCGGCAACCAGGTCCAGATCATCGGTGGTCCCTGTTCAGTTGAAACACAGGAACAAATGGATCTGGCCGCACAACAGGTTTCTGCCGCCGGCTGCCATTTAATGCGGGGCGGCGCATTCAAACCCCGTACCAGCCCGTATACTTTCCAAGGCAAAGGCAAGGACGGCCTGCAAATCTTCCGCCAGGCGGCTGACAAATACAATCTGCCGATTGTCACCGAACTCATGGATGTGCGCATGCTCGACACGTTTCTCGAGCATGATGTCGACGTCATACAAATCGGCACACGCAACATGCAGAACTTCGACCTGCTGAAAGAAGTCGGCCGCATCAACAAACCCATTATCCTCAAGCGCGGCTTGTCCGCCACCATCTCCGAATGGCTGATGGCGGCTGAATATATTGCTGCGGGCGGCAACCATAACATTATTTTCTGCGAACGCGGCATTCGCACGTTTGAAACCGCTTACCGCAATGTAATGGATGTCACCTGTGTGCCTGTCCTCAAACGAGAAACCCATCTGCCGGTCATTATCGATCCATCCCATGCCGGCGGCAAAGCCTGGATGGTACCAGCGCTGGCGCGGGCTGCCATTGCGGCTGGTGCTGACGGCTTGCTGGTGGAAATGCACCCCAATCCCTGTGAAGCTTGGTGTGACGCGGATCAGGCACTCAATCCCCAAGAACTCAAGGATCTGGTCGGCACGTTAAAAGGCATCGCGGAAATAATCGGACGCAGCTTGTAACGGTGCGATATGGCCTGCACAGCACTCAATAAGCTGGTTATTATCGGTGTTGGCCTGATCGGCGGATCATTTGCCCTGGCAGTACGCAAAGCCGGACTGGTTAACCATATCGTAGGCATCGGGCGCAGTCAGGAAAATATGCACCTTGCCCTTGAGCGCGGTGTGATTGATGAAATCACCGATGACTTCGCCGTAGCCCTGAAACAGGCAGACCTTGTTTTACTGGCCATGCCCATGGGTCAAACCACCCGTATCATGGCGCAAATCGCCCCGCACCTGCAGACTGATACTATTATCACCGACGCAGGCAGCACCAAACAGGATGTCGCCGCTGCGGCCCGCCAGTATTTAGCGGATCATCTGGAAAATGTAGTGCCCGGACATCCCATCGCCGGCGCGGAACAAAGCGGCGTACAGGCTGCACAAGCGGATTTATACTGCAATAAGCACGTTATCCTCACCCCGCTGCAGGAAACCAGTGCGGATGCAGTCAAACAAGTTACCGATTTATGGCAGGCCTGCGGCGCTCACGTTTCACACATGCCAGCCGATGAACACGATCAGATACTCGCAGCCACCAGCCATCTCCCGCACATTCTGGCATTCACCCTGATGAACCTGCTCAATCACAGCACCGACAATCCAGAAAACCTGCTTCGCTTCGCCGGCAGCGGTTTCCGCGACTTTACCCGCATCGCCAGCAGCTCCCCGGAAATGTGGCGTGACATCTGCCTGGCCAACCGTGAAGCCATTCTCACTCAAATCAATGCATACCAGACTGAACTGAGTGCCTTGCAGGCAATGCTGACAAAGAATGAAGGTAACACGCTAGAAAAAACTTTTTCCCAGGCACGAGATATCCGTGATAATTGGTTGAAAAACAAGAATTAATGTCATGCTTTATTAAAATTAATGAGGTCTTTCAATCAACTTACTGACAACCCATCAATCAAAAAAACCCATTACGAATTCCAGTCTAAAATGACCGCTGGCGGTATATAATTCGGTTTTTTATTTTCTCTGAGCCCAGATGCAGGTACCTGAACCACCCGTTTCATCACCTTTTACCTTTGTTTTCAGTTGGCGACGCCTGTTGATGCACGGCGCCATCATGAGCGTCGGTGTATTGCTTGGCTTGTTGGCCTGGCACATCGCCAAACCGCCAAGCGTGCGGTTCTATGAAACAAAATCCGAGCAGCCGCTTGCTACGACCATAGCACCCCACATCACAATGGCGCTGGATATCCAGAGCTCTGTTGCCATAAAGGATAGCGAACCGCTGCAAGTCGAACTGTTCAAAGGAAATGTCTATTTTGATATCGAGGAAAATGCGACGAGCAAGATTGAAGTAAAAGTTGGCCAGGCTCTTGTCAAGGATATCGGTACGCGTTTCAGTATCCGCATGCACAAGGATGGCAGCGGCCATATTGCAGTGGCGAACGGACAAATCAAGATTCATGTCGCATCCGGGGTCTATCAGATCAATGCGCATGAGCAGGTTGATTTTGATGACACCAGAATCAGCCAGCACAGACTCATTACGGAGCATGATATCGCTCCATGGCGTTTTGCCCAACCCTGATTGTGCACACAGGATACACATCGGAAGAAAAAATTGAATGTGACAAGCAACAAGCCTGACTGACACTTATTCAGACCTATTCCTGTCACATTCAATATAATTTTACATCGATAATACTCTTACCCAGTTACAGGGATTGCGATGACTTAAAACTCTTCCCAATTATCATCACCGCCGCCTGCTGCCACCTTACGGGGTTGTGCTGATACTGGGGCCGACGCAGCATTGGCATTTGAACTGGCCGCAGCCTTCTTAGTCGCTGGCCCACGGCTAGGCAGTTTGGTAACCGTTGTGGGGCGGTTGCTTCGCTTAACCGATGTTGATCTTGAGCCGTCTCCTGACAGTCTGAATGTACTGACCGATTGCGTTAATTCCTGCGCCTGCTCCTGCATGGATTCAGCCGCAGCCGCAGCCTGTTCCACCAGTGCTGCGTTCTGCTGGGTGACCTCGTCCATCTGGGTCACGGCCTGGTTCACCTGCTCAATGCCCGAGCTTTGTTCCTGCGACGCGGCAGAAATCTCCGCCATGATGTCAGTCACGCGTTTCACTGCACTGACGATTTCGTCCATGGTTGTTCCGGCTTCATCCACCAGTCGGGTGCCATCCTCCACTTTGCTGACCGAGTCGCTGATCAGTTCCTTGATTTCCTTGGCAGCCGCAGCCGAGCGTTGTGCCAGCGTGCGCACTTCCGTGGCCACCACGGCAAAGCCACGTCCCTGTTCACCGGCACGCGCTGCTTCTACCGCCGCGTTCAACGCCAGAATATTGGTCTGGAAGGCAATGCCATCGATCACGCTGATGATGTCGACAATCTTCTTCGAGCTTTCGTTGATGGAACTCATGGTTTGTACCACCTGACCGACCACCGCACCGCCTTTCACCGCCACTTCCGAAGCGCCGGCTGCCAGTTGATTCGCCTGACGGGCATTATCCGCATTCTGTTTCACGGTTGAGGTCAGTTCTTCCATCGAGGAAGCAGTCTCTTCCAGGCTGGAGGCCTGTTCTTCCGTCCGCTGGCTCAGATCCGAGTTGCCGGAGGCGATTTCACTGGAAGCTGTCGTAATCGTATCGGTACTGTTGCGTATCTCGTTGACAATCTTCACCAGGCTATCCTGCATCGCTTTAACTGCGGATAACATGCTATCCGGGTATTTGGCATTCGCCTCAATATTGCTCGACAGATCACCGGCAGCAATTTTTTGCATGACTTCCGCCGCATATTTCGGTTCACCACCCAACTGCGCCAGCAGATTACGGGTGATCATCAAGGCAAGGACAATTCCGATAATAATGGCAATCGCTAATATTGCAATAACCAGCGTTTGTGACATCGCGAAAGTCTGATTGGCCACTTCGCTGGCTGAAATACCTCCCGCAGTATTCAAATCCGATAACTTGATCAACTGATCACTCATTGCATCATAGACCTGTTTGGACTGCCCATTCAGAAATGCCCGTGCTTCTTCGGTTTTATTGGCACGAGACAGTGCGATCAACTGACGCTGTGCAGCCAGATATTGCTCCCATCGTTCAGAAAATGAATCAAATATCTTTTGTTCTTCAGGAGAAGAAATCAGTTTCCTGGATTCTTCGCCGGTTTTTCCTATTTTGGCCAGCAAATCGGCAATTTCTTTTTCAATTTGCTGCATATCCTGGTCCGACGTGGAGAGTATATGACTTATTTCTGCAATCCTCAGATCGGATGTATGGAGATTCAAGTCTGCGGCAGCTTTCGATGCGGGCAACCATTCCCCGGTAATCGCAGTTGCCGCATTATTGAGACTATTCAACTGGTATAACGAAAAACCACCTAGAAAAACCATGAGGACGAGCAATACCGCAAAAGAACCCGACAATTTTGTGCCAATTTTCATATCATTCAACATTTGATTCTCCTTTAAACTTTATTATCCAGAAGTAACTGTTTTATCAATTAATGTTCTGATCAATCAGCCCCATATCGCCGCTGCCCATCATCTTCTCAATGTCGATCAGTATCAGCATCCGTTCATCAACCGTTCCCAATCCCATGATGTATTCGGTATCAATCACCGCACCGAATTCCGGCGTGGGACGCATCTGTTCCGATTCCAGACTGATCACGTCCGATACCCCGTCCACCACGATGCCCATCACCCGCCCCGCTACATTC
>Ga0255338_1003336_pt1 | contig 19576 bp, 13 predicted proteins | sample MeOH1_35cm_T4_19_FD_203715 | JGI IMG/M metagenome (GOLD analysis project Ga0255338, IMG submission 203715) | Sandy soil microbial communities from University of British Columbia, Vancouver, Canada - MeOH1_35cm_T4_195 | ecosystem: Engineered > Artificial ecosystem > Sand microcosm > Unclassified ...
CCACCGGGTTGAAGCAGTTGGCGCCGAGGAAGGAGTCATCGGAGATGATGTTGGTCTCGAGGCGGCCGTCGGGCTCGACCGAGAAGATCTGGCGCTTGCCGTTGGACTGGTCGGGGCGGGTCAGGTAGATCTTGGTCGGCTCGCGGTGGCTGATCTCCTCGGCGTTGATCTGGAACTGCGTGGGCAGGGCGCCGTCCATCTTCACGGTGCTGAGCTGGGCCGTGGCGAGGGGGTAGTTGGGCTCGATGGACAGGTAGATGACCTCGCGGTTGCTGTCGGTGTAGGAGGGAGAGTAGTTGAAGCGCTGGTCGTTGGTGATGCGCGCCACGCCACCGGAGGTGCGGTTGTCCGTGAAGCTGATGCGGAAGATGTCGGGCTTCGAGAGGTCGCCGCGGTTGGACTGGAAGACGAGGATGTTGCTCGAGTCGGGCGCGATCACCGGCGCGCAGTCGTAGTAGCGCTTGTTGTTGTCGATGAGGCGGGCGATGCCGCCGCCGTCATCCTCGATGCGCTTGAGGAAGAGGCCGGAGTAGTACTTGCCCGCGTCATCCTGCGCCGTGAGTGAGAGGATGGCGGACTGGCCGTCGGGGGTGATGGCGTAGGAGTTGAGGGCCTGCAGCGGGGCGGAGGGGTTCTGGTCCCGCCGGGTGAAGCGCGTGAGGCGGGAGAGGCCGGTGATGTCCGCGCCACGCTCGCTGCTGTCGAGGGTGGCGATCCGGGTGGCCAGGTTGACGGTGAGCTTGGCGCCGGTGGGCGTCATCTCGATCGCGGGGGAGTACAGGGCGACCTGCACCTCGGTCACGGGCTTCAGCGTGAGGGCGACGTTCTCGAAGGAGTCCTGCGCGAGCGTGACCGACACCGGCTGGTAGAGCGTGGGAATCTCGGCCTTCAGCACGAAGGTGGGCCAGGGCTTGGTCTTGTCGGCGCGGGAAAAGACCACGGGGACCTTTTGCGGCGCGGTGCCGACCTCGCGGTTGCCGAGCGTCAGGATGGCCTCCACGGGGGCGTTTTCCGCGGTCTTGGCGCTGACCAGGAAGTTGCGCTCGACGCGCAGCGGGGTGAGCATGACCGTGGCCGGGACGGGCTTTTCCTCAGTGAGCCGGAAGGGCTCGGTCTGGTAATCAGCCTTGGCAACCGTGCCGAAGAGGGGTTGCCAGGGGGAGGACTTGTCTGGCCGGGTGAAAGTGACGGTCTTAGTCAGCGGGGTGGTGCCGGCGGCCTTGCCGTCGATCGACACCGTGGCGCCCTCGATGTTGGACGTGACCTTGACCTCGCGCTCGATCGACAGCGGCTCGAGCGTCACGGTGACTTCCTTCACCTTCTGCTTGGTCGAGAAGGTGGCGGTCTCGGACTGGTAGCCCGGCTTCGTGACCGTGATGGTGTAGGGCACGTCGCGCCGCTTGAGGTCGAAGGTGGCGGGAGCCGGGAGGGTCTGGCCTTCGATCGAGACCATCGCCCCGCCCGGGGTGACGCGGACCACGAGGGAGACGGCATGGGCGGAAACCGAGCAGACGCAGATTGCCAACCACGCGAGAACACAACGGGCAAAGAGTCGCATCATAGGACACCTATCTAAGCCCCGCCGCCAAGGTTGGGTCAACACCGGGATTTAGTTTCTAGACTGGATTAACCCCGGTCCCGGCCCTTGTATGGCCGCTGCCCCCATGGATGAAAACGTAGAGAAAACCATCTTTGCCCCTCGCAGTGCCGGCGGAAGCGTGGCGAGCGGCCTCTTCAACGCCGGCGATGTCGTCGGGCAGTACAAGATCGAGAAGGTGCTCGGGCAGGGCGGCATGGGCGTGGTTTACCTGGCCCAGCACACGGCCCTGAAGAAGCGCTTCGCCATCAAGGTGCTGCCGGCCCAGCTGGCACAGGAGCGGTCGTTCGTGGCGCGGTTCAAGCGCGAGGCCGAGATGGTGGCCCGGCTCAAGGACGCCCACATCGTCAACGTCACTGATTTTGGCGAGCGCGAGGGCAAGCTTTACCTCGTGCTCGAATACGTGGACGGCGGTTCGCTGGAGGACTGGTTCAAGGCGCACTGCACCAAGGACGGGGGCGTGCCCGCGGCGGACGTGGCCCGCATCACCGGGCAGATCCTCCAGGGCCTGGCCCACGCGCACAAGGCGGGCATCATCCACCGCGACCTCAAGCCGGCCAACGTGCTGATGGAAAAGACCGGCGAGGCCAAGATCTCGGACTTCGGCCTCGCGCGCGTGGCGGCCGAGGAGGAATACAAGAAGGCGGGTGGCACCTACGCCCCCTTCGGCGGCGGCGACAGCGTGACCACCACCGGTGCCATCGTCGGCACGATCGATTTCATGTCACCCGAGGCGCGCAACATGAAGCCCTCGGACGCCCGGTCCGACATCTACGCCGTGGGTATCATGACCTACTACCTGCTGACCGGCAAGAAGCCGAGCGGCATCGCCAAGCTCGCCTCGCAGCTCGTACCCGGGCTGGATCCGCGCTGGGACAAGTTCATCGCGACCTGCCTGGCCGATGATCCGGCGCAGCGGTACCAGACGGCGGACGAGGCCTTCGCCGCCCTGCAGCAGCTGCAGGTGAAGCCGGCCCGCAAACTCAATCCCCTCATCCCCGTGGCGGTAGTGCTGGTGCTGGGCGCGATCGGTTTCGCTGCATGGAAATTTCTCGCTGCTTCACCCCCGGCGGCGGTCCAGTCCGCAATGACGACGACCGCGACCACCCCGGCGACCGGTGCGACCGTGGACCCGGCCAAGACACCGGTGATCACGGCGCCCGTCACCCCCGATGCACCGGTGACGCGCAAGCTCACCCTGACCGGCCTGCCGGCCGGCGCGCTGGTGACCTACCGCGGCAGCACGCGGTCGATCAGCGCGAACGGCCAGCTCGTCCTTGAGGGACCGGCGGGCCCGCTGGCCATCAAGGTGCGGGCAGTTGGCTATGTGGACTGGGACGGGGAGGTCGGCGTCAACCCCGATGTGCCCGAGGAAACCGTGCCGATGGAACTGGTCCCGCCTCACCCGGTGCGTTTCACGGGCCTGCCTGCCGGGGCCAAGGTCACGATCAACAACCAGACGGTGACGGCCGATGCCAGCGGCAACGCGACGTTCGAGTTGCGGCCGGCGCGGCTGACGGTCACGGCCACGCTGGCGCGTTATCAGGATTTTGCCCAGGAGGTCGAGATCCAGCAATCCACCCAGTCGCTGGTGCTCGCGATGGCGAAGATCCCGCCGCCTCCAGAGGTAACGGTGGACCTGGGCGGGGGTGCTCAGCTGAAGTTCAAGTGGATCCCGCCCGGCAGCTTCAGCTCCGGCACGCGGGCCGGCGAGCCCGGCCAGCAGCGCTCGGACCTGCCCTCGGCCACCACGGAGATCACGGCGGGCTTCTATATGGCGGAGACCGAGACCACGCAGCGCCAGCACCAGAGCATCACGGGGAAGAACCCCAGCAGCAGCCGCGCCCTCGGCGACGAGACCCGGCCGGTCGAGCAGGTGTCGTGGCGCGACATCACCGGCAGCGGCGGCGTGATCGAGCGGCTCAACCTGGTGCTGAAGAAGCAGCAGCCGGACTATGTGGCCGACCTGCCCACCGAGCTGGAATGGGAATACGCCTGCCGGGCCGGCACGGAGTCCGGCTACAACGACGGCCACAATTATGCCAGCGACCGGGATGACCCCGCGCTGAACGAGATCGCGCACTACCTGCGCGGCGCCGGGCTGCAGGCCCCCGCCCCGACGGGCAAGCTCAAGGCGAATGCCTGGGGACTCCACGACATGCACGGCAACGTGGCCGAGTGGGCCTACGGGATCAAGGGCCGGCGCGATGCCGTCCTGCGCGGCGGCCATTACAAGATCGGCCCGGTGCACTGCCGCTCTGCCTCGCGCATCGAGCTGCAGCCCAGCACGCGTCCAACCGACTACATGGGCTACCGGCTCGTGCTCCGCCCGCAGGAACAGTAGGATTGTCAGTTGAGAGAGGAGAGTTGAGGGCTGAGAGAACGGGGCCCGAACCGATCGGTGGTTTGCCAACCACGAACCCTCAACCATTATCCGGAGGCGCGAAGCGCTTCTGTTCAGTATTTGTTCATCACCTGCCACATGATCCAGGTGAGGGCGGCGGCGGTAAAACCCATGGCGGCGATGGCCCCGACGAAAAAGAAGGGATTGGCGCGGCCAACATAGGCGACCGCCCCGAGCGCGCATTGGCTGGTGATCAGCAGCAGCCAGTAGTCGCGTTTGCGGCGCGATTTGAGCTCGCGGATCTCGACCTCGTTGAGGCCGAGTTTCTTTTCCACGGCCCGATTCTTTTCCAACGCCGCGTAGACGTCGTTGGGATCGTCCGCCTTGCGCTTGCCGGCGGCGGCCCGGCCGTGCTGCGCGACCGGCCCGGCCATGATCGCCAGCTCCTTCGCGGTCGGCAGGGGCGGCACCGCGGAAGACGCGGCGTTGTCCCGTTGGAAATCGCGGTCCTTGAAACCGTAATTCTTGCGCGGGGGATCCGGTTCGTCGTACAGCACACCGCCAGCAAAGGCGATGGGGCGGGGGAGTCGACGCGGATTTCGCCGGCGTAGGGAGACATTTGGGCGCTTGCCCCGCCTGTCATAAAGGGGGAGAAACCCCGTAACTTTCCCGCCCATGCGGGGTTTTCAAGGGGGTACACCATGCTCTCCAACCTGCGTCTTGCCCTGCGCTCGCTCGCCCGTTCCCGGGGGTTTGCGCTCATCACCATGCTCACGCTTGCCGTGGGCATCGGCAGCACGACGGCCATCTTCAGCGCCCTGCAGGCGCTGGTGATCTCGCCGTTTTCCTACCCCGCGGCCGACCGCATCGTCCACGCCTGGTCCGGCAACGGCTGGCCGCTCTCGCCGGCCGACTCGATCGACCTCCGCAAGGAGATGTCGAGCTTTGCCACGTTTGGCGTCTACCAGCCGCAGAGCTACAATGTCGGGTCGGAGAACGCGCGGTCGGTCCAGGGAGTGAGCGGCACGGCGGAGGTGCTGCGCGCCTTCGGCGTCAAGCCGCTGCTCGGCCGCTGGCTCGAGCCGGCCGACGAGGCCAAGGGCGCGGCCCCGGTCGTCATCCTCAGCCACTCGCTCTGGCAACAACTGTTCGCCGGCGACCCCGCCGCCGTCGGCCGCAAGCTGCGGCTGAACGGCAATGATGCCGAGGTGGTGGGCGTCATGCCCGCGGACTTTGAATTTGTGAGCCCCTGGATGCGCACCGACGACTGCCAGCTCTGGACCCCGCGCACGTTCGACGAGGAGGAGAAGCAGCGGCGCGACAGCCATTACCTGCTCGGCATCGCCCGGCTCAAGGACGGCGTGCCGGTCAAGACAGCCGACGTGGAGATCAAGGAACTCGGCAAGCGCCTGACCAAGCTCTATCCCAATTCCAACACCCGGAAGGAATTCCTCGTGCGCTCGCTGCACGAGGAGATGACCCGGGAGATCGGCAAGCGGGTGTGGCTGCTGTTCGGGGCGGTCGCGCTCGTGCTGCTGGTGGCCTGCGGCAACGTCGCGAGCATGCTGCTGGCGCGCAGCGCCCGGCGGCACGGCGAATTCGGCGTGCGCGTGGCCCTCGGCGCCTCGCCCGGCGACCTGATGAAGCTGGCCCTGACCGAAAGCCTGGTGCTCGCCCTCGCCGGCGCGGTGCTGGGCGTCCTGCTGGCCCATGGCGGCGTGGAGGTGCTGCGGGTGATCGCCCCGGTGAGCGCCGCCCGCAAGGCCGCGATTGCGCTGAACGCGACGGCCCTCGCCTTCGGCCTGGGTGCGACGGCGCTGACAGCGCTGCTAGCGGGGCTGCCCCCGGCGCTGGCGGCCATGCGGACCTCGGTCGCGGGCGTGCTGCGCGCCGATGCGCGCGGCGCGGTGGGCTCGCATTCGCGGCACCGGATGCTGCGCGGGCTGATCATCGCCCAGGTGGCGGTGGCCTTTGTGCTCGCGAACGGGGCAGTGCTGTTCTCCACCGCGTACCTCAAGGTTCTGAAGGACAATGAGGTCCTGGCCACCGACGAGGTCATCACGGCCCAGGTGGCGCTGAACGGCTCGCGCTACGACAAGAACGAGGCCCGCGTGCTCTTCTGGACCGACTTTGTGCAGCGCGTGCAGGCGCTGCCCGGCGTGACCCACGCCGCGATCACCTCCAAGCTGCCGCTCGAGGGCGGCAGCAACACCAACGCGCTCGTGAACGACGAGACCTACGACCCCACGCAGCGCCGGATGTCGGTCGAGCGCTCCTCCGTGACCGAGGGTTATCTCGCCACCATGGGGTTGCGCCTGCTCAAGGGTCGCAACCTGCAGGCGGAAGACCGCACCGGCGAGATTCGCGGCGTGCTGGTCAACCAGGCCTGCGTGGACAAAGCCTGGCCGAAGAAGGACCCGATCGGCGAGATCATGCGGGCCAACCAGCCGGAAAAGCCCTGGTACGTGGTCCGGGTGGTTGGCGTGGTGGAAAACGTGAAGCAATGGGGCGCCACCGCGGAGGTGCAGCCCGAGATGTACACGACGCCCGAGGGCCACTGGGGCAACCGCGTGAATTTGGTGCTGCGCTCACCGCTGCCCGTCGCGCAGCTGATCCCCCTGCTGCGGCGCGAGCTCGGCGCGATCGACGGCGAGCTGGCGCTCAAGGACGTGCGCACGATGCACCAGGTGGTCGTCCAGTCCACCCGGGGCGAACGGGCGGTGACGGGACTGGTGAACTTTTTCATGGCGACGGCGCTCGGGCTCGTGGCGGTGGGGCTGTATGGCACGTTGTCGTATTACGTCCAGCAGCGCACGCGGGAGATCGGGGTGCGCGTCGCGATGGGGGCGCTGAAGGGCGACATCGTCCGCCTCGTTTTCGCCCAGGGCAGCCGCTGGGTCGGGGCCGGGCTGGTGATCGGCCTCGGCGGCAGCATGGCGCTTTCCTCGGCGCTCAAGTCACTCGTGTACCGCATGGACGGACTGACCGTCTCGCCACTGCTCCTGGCCACCGCGGCCGTCGGCCTCGCCGCCATCACTGCCTGCTGGCTCCCCGCGCGTCGGGCGGCCAAGCTGGACCCGTTGGAAGCGCTGCGAGCGGACTAGTCGAATTCCGCGGTCGCGGCGGCTGATCGCTCCATCACCTCATCAGGCACGTGGTGTTGGGAATACGGCCGTAGGTGAGCATGTCAGCGGCAAGTCGTTCGAGTTCGCTGGCGGCGTGCTTCATTTCGCGGGCGCGTTCGCCCCGGGCCTGGTGCAGGTTTTGCGCAAAAGCTTTCAGGCGGGACGGCGACGCCGGTCCGCCGGGGGGAGGTTGCAGCTGGGCCTCCGCCAGGTCGCGGGCGAAGGCGGCGACGCCCGCCAAGCTGGTGCGGAGCTGCAGGTTGAGGATCGCCGGGGAGAGATCCTCCGTTTCCGCGCAACCGCCGAAGTAGCCGAGAAACTGGCCATGGACGGAATAGTGCGGGGCGCCCCGGTCCAGGATCCAGTGATACTCGCCCGAGTGGTGTTGCAGGCGGTACTTCATCACGAACGGCACGCCCCGCTCGAAACAGCCCGCATAGTGCGCCACGCAGCGGTCCAGGTCGTCGGGATGCACGCCTTCCGCCCAGCCGTTGCCATATTCCTCTGACAGGAGACGGCCACGGAAATTGAGCCAGGCGCGGTTGAAGTAGAAGCAACCCATGTCCAGACCCGACATCCAGATCATGACCGGAGCCCGGTGCGCCAGGCTCAGGAACGACGGGTCGTCAGCGTGGAAATGGTCGTGAAAGTCGGACGAGAACGGCATGGCTGGGGGCGTGGAACAGCAGCTTTTGCGCGGGACGCTAGGGAGAAGATCCAGGCACAAAAAGCCCAAAACGACGCGGCCGTGAATTTCATAAGCTGGTTACCGGCTCCGGAGGGCCCCAGTGCGGCGGGCTTTTCTGTTTTCTTCCCGGGGAGGCGGGGTAGGGTCGGCGCATGGCTGTCCACCAAACCACCCTGACCGTCCGTACGCGCGGCGCTTGGACCTATGAGATCACGGCGGAGGTGGTGCGGGCGCTGCAGGCGAGCGGGCTGGCCGCGGGGGTGGTGACGGTGTTCTGCCCGCACACGAGCTGCAGCCTGGTCCTGATGGAGAACGCGGATCCCTCCGCCCGGCGGGACCTGGAGGCGTGGCTGGACCGGCTCGTGCCGGCCAACGACCCGCATTTCACCCACACGGCCGAAGGGGCCGACGACATGCCGAGCCACATCAAGATGGCGCTGACGCGCACCAGCGAATCGATCCCGTTCGCCGACGGCCGGTTGCTGCTGGGCACGTGGCAGGGGATCTTCCTGTGGGAACACCGGAAAGCGGCGCATACCCGGAGCGTGGTGCTGACGTTCGTGGGTTGATTTTTTTGTCGGCCGCCTGTCCGGCCGGGCCGGGTCCGTTCGTTGAAGGGTTGAAAACAGCACATCCACTAACATCCTCACCCGCCATGGCCACGCCCACGAACACCATCAAGCTGCACCGCGTCCTCAAGGCGCCACCCGAGAAAGTCTACCGCGCGTTCCTCGACGCCGGCGCCATGGCGAAATGGATCTCGCCCAACGGATTCACCTGCACGGTCCACCACCTGGACGCCAAGGTCGGCGGCACCTTCCGGATGTCGTTCACGAATTTCACCAACGGCAAGAGCCACTCCTTTGGCGGCACCTACCTCGAGTTGGTGCCCGGCGAGAAACTGCGCTACACGGACAAGTTCGACGATCCGAACCTGCCCGGGGAAATGCAGGTGACGGTGACCCTGAGGAAGGTGCTGGTCGGCACCGAGGTGCACATCGAGCAGGCGGGCGTGCCCGCCATCATTCCCCCGGAGATGTGCTACCTCGGCTGGCAGGAATCGCTCTTCAACCTCGCGGCGCTGGTCGAGCCCGAGATTCCCAACTGACCGGCCGGCGGTGCGCGGTGGAGGGAGGCCGGCTCAGTTTACCTTCACGTCGGTCACCGCCGCCGAGAGGCCGGCGCTGGTCGCGCGGAGCGTGATCACGCCCGGCTCCCCGGTCGACTGGACGATGACCTGGGCGAGGCCGTTGAACGCGGCGCGCCGCCACGGCGGCGCGGCTTGCTGGATGCGGAGCGACAACGGGTGCAACTGCGCCAGGCCCTCGCGGTCGCGCCATTCGGGGAAGACCGGCGACACCAGCCGGAGCTTGTTGCCGGCGGGCTTGAGCTTGTCGCCGGCGAGGGCCAGCTCGACCCGGGAATGCGCGGGATCCGCGTCGCGGTAGAGGATCTCGCCGTTCAACTCCGCGGTTTGCCTCGGCCCGAGCGTGTTCAGGAGAAGGGAGAAGGTCTCGCCGGCCGCGCGCGGCGGCAGGTCGAACGTCGTCTCGAAGGACACCTCGCCGGTTCTCACCGCGGGATTGGGGGCGGTCCACGGACCGAGGGTGACGCTGCGGCTGGAGCCCACGAATTGGTCGGGCTCGTGCGACGAGGGATCGCCATTGCCGACGCCGATGATCCGTCCGGGTCCGCTGAGGGTGAAAGCGACCTGGTCCCCGGCGATCGGCACGATCCGGCCGGCGGTGTCGCGGATCTCCACCGTGACGACGGCGACGTCGCGTCCGTCGGCCTTGATGGCGGGGCGGTCGGGGGCCAGCGCCACGGCTGAGGCGGTGCCGGTGGTCTCGACCTTGGTTGTGAGCGATTCCTTGCCGGCGCGATACCCCTTGGCCAAGAGCGTTCCCGGGGCGTAGCGGACAGGCCAGGCGAGGTGGCCGTTCGGCTCCATTTTCTTGCGGCCGAGGGAGGCCCCGTTGAGGAAGAGCTCCACCTCCTCGCAATTGCTGTGGGCGCGGACCTCGATCTCCTGGCCCTCGCGGCCGGGCCAGTTCCAGTGCGGGAAGACGTGGAGGACGGGCTCGTCCGTCCACCATGCCTGCAGGTAGGAGGCGCCGTCCTTGGGGAAGCCGCAGGTGTCGAGGATGCCGAACTGCGACGAGACCGCGGGGAAATCAAAGGGCGTCGGCTCGCCGCGATAGTCGAAGCCGGTCCAGTAGAACACGCCCGCGGCCCACGGCCGCGCCGCGTAGTGCTTCCAGCCCAGTTCCGCGTTGCCGCCGGAGGAGCCGTCCTCCTGCGGGGCCAGGTGGCCGCGGGCCCGGTCGGTGACGTAGATGCCGCGGGTCTGCTGGTTGGTCGTTTCCTCGGTGCCCACGATGATCTGCTCGGGAAACTCCGCATGCTGCCGGTCGGTGTCGCCCTGCCGGATGTAGTTCACGCCGGGGGCCTCGATGGTGCGGGAGATGCCGCCCCAGCCGCCGCTGATCGCGGCGGTGACCGGGCGCGTGGGATCGAGGCGGTGCGCAAAGTCCTGCATCGGCACGGTGAGGCGCGCGCCCTTGATGTTGCCCTCGATCGCCCATTCCTCGTTGCCGATCGACCACATGATGACACTCGGGTGGTTGCGGTCGCGGCGGATCAGACGCTCGAGCTGGCCGAGGTGCCAGGCGTTGATGCCCATGAGCCGATTCTCGTCGATCACCAGCAGGCCGAGGCGGTCGCAGGCGTCGAGCAGCTCGGGGGTGGGCGGGTTGTGCGAGCAGCGATAGGCGTTACTGCCGAATTCCTTCAGCTTTCGGAGCCGGAACTCCTGCAGGGCGTCGGGCAGCGCGGCGCCGACGCCGGCGTGGTCATGGTGGTTGTTGGTGCCCTTGAGCTCCACCCGCCGGCCGTTGAGGAAGAAGCCCGCATTGGGGTCGAAGCGGATGGTGCGAATGCCGAAGGGCGTCTCGTAGCGGTCCACGACCTGGTCCGCGTGGCGCAGGGTCGTGACGAGGGTGTGCCGCACGGGGGTCTCGAGCGACCAGAGCTGGGGCGAGGCGACAGCGAGCGCGTCGGTGAGGGTCATGGACCCGCCGGCTGCAAGCTGCAGAGGGCGGTGGCTGGTGGCGAGCACGTGGCCGTCGGGCGCGAGAACTTCCTGCTGGAGCGTGCCGGTGACGGCCTCGCGGCCCTCGTTGACGATCTGGGTGTCGACGGTGACGGTCGCCGCCGGGCCCGCGACCTCGGTGCGCACGAAGGTGCCCTCGCGGGCCACGTGCCACGGGGCGGTCTTGGTCAGCCAGACATGACGGTAGATGCCCGCGCCCTCGTAGAACCAGCCTTCCTCGATGGTGGCGTCCGCGCGCACGGCGATGACGTTGTCGCCGCCATAGTTGAGGTATTCGCTGACATCGTAGCTGGTCCCGAGGTAGCCGCTGGGTCCCTCGCCGACGAGGAAACCGTTCACGAACACGCGGGCGTTGCGGTAGATGCCGTCGAACTCGAGCGAGATGCGGCGGCCCAGGTCGGAGGCCGCGATGGGGAAGGTGCGGCGATACCAGCCTACGCTGGTTTCCGGGAAGGCGGCGCCGAGCGGTCGGTAACCGTGGCTGGCCTTGCCGCGGCGGTCGAAGGGTAACTCGACCGCCCAGTCGTGCGGGAGATCGAGCTGGCGCCAGCCGCGGTCGTCAAAGGCGGTGCTCGCCGGGCCGTCGCCAAAGCCGGTCTTGGCGAGATACGAAAAGTAGCTGGTGCCATGGCCGAAATCGCGCGCCGGGTCCGTGGCGTGGCCGAGGGCGAAGCGCCAGCCGGCGTCGAGCCGGATTCTCTCGCGGGGTGGCGCGGCCGGGTCCGCCCGCAACGATCCGGCCAGGGACACGGCGAGCAGGAGGCGGATGATGAACGGGAGGCGTGGGGTGGGGAACACGGAGTTCATGCAGGGGTGAAGAGCTGGCAGTCTATACCTTCACGACCGGACAGGGCTACCCGAAAGACGGCCGGGGCATGGGCGGATCTTGCTTTTTAACGGGGAGCGCGAGGGGGGTCGACTGGCGGAGATTGAGGCCAAGGATCGTCCCTTGACCGGGGGGTTGCGCGGGGTAGCTTCGGGCAAAAGGATTCCCTTATGAACACACGCAGAAGGTTTCTGACCCAGTTGGCGGCGGGAGCGGCGGGAATGACGATGGCCTCGCGCTCATGGGCGTCGATCGTGGTGCCGAAAAAGAAGGACCGCCTCGGCGTGGCGCTGGTGGGGCTGGGATACTACAGCACGGATGTGCTGGCGCCAGCCCTGCAGCTCACGACGCAGTGCCGGCTGACGGGCGTCGTCTCGGGCACACCGGCCAAGCTGGCGGCGTGGCAGCAGAAGTATCACCTGCCGGAGGCCAATCTCTACAACTACGGGAATTTCGACACGATCGCCAACAACCCGGACATCGACGTGGTGTATGTCGTGCTGCCGCCGTCGATGCATGCGGAGTACGTGATCCGCGCCGCCAAGGCCGGGAAGCACGTGTGGTGCGAGAAGCCGATGGCGCCGTCGGTGCGCGACTGCGAGGCCATGATCAAGGCCTGCCGCGACCACCAGGTTTCCCTCGCGATCGGCTACCGGATGCACCACGAGCCGAACACGCAGCGAATCATCCAGTTTCGCCGCGAGCAGAGGTACGGCAAGGTGATCAGCGCCACGGCCGAGGCCGGTTATGTCGATCCCCGCAAGGATCACTGGAAGCAGAAGAAGGCGATGGGCGGCGGCGTGATGGGCGACATGGGCGTCTATCCGCTCAACGCGCTCCGCTACGGCACCGGCCTCGAGCCCATTGCGGTCACGGCCCGGGCGTCGACCACGCGGCCGGAGATCTACACCGAGGTGGAGGAGACGATGGCTTTCGAACTGGACTTCCCCGGTGGGGTCACCGGGGTGGGCGAGGCGAGCTTCGGCAAGCGCATGGGCAAACTGCATGTGACCAATGAACGCGGCTGGTACGAACTGGCGCCGTTCCAGTCTTACAGCGGCGTCAAGGGCACCACCAGCGACGGTCTCGTGCTCGACGCCACCGTGCCGAACCAACAGGCGAAGCAGATGGACGACGATGCCGCCGCGATCATGCACGACACGCCGCTGCTCGCCCCCGGCGAGGAAGGCTTGAAGGACACGATTGTCGTCGAGGCCATCTACCGCGCCGCCGCCAGCGGCAAGAAAGAGAGCATCGGGTAGGGCGGAAGCAGAGGACAGAGGACGGAGATCAGAGGTCAGCTGTCAGAGGGCGGAGCTCAGCAATCCTCTCCTGCTTTCTCTGTGTCTCTGTGGTTCAATTCGGACGTATGGCGGGGGACGAAGCGTACCCGCGCAGGGCGCTCATCTTCCGACCAGTTTCTGTAGGTGCGCCGGGTAGCGCGCCCCGTGCAGCGTGATCTTGTCGGAGGCGGCATTGATTTCAGCGAGATCGCCCGGCGTCAGTTTGACCGATGCGCCGCCGAGGTTTTCCTCCAGGCGATGCAGCTTGGTCGTGCCGGGGATGGGCACGATCCACGGCTTCTGCGCCAGCAGCCAGGCGAGCGCGACCTGCGCCGGCGTCGCCTTCAGCCGCGCGGCGATGGCCGTGAGCAGGTCGACCACGGCCTGGTTCGCCTTGCGGGCCTCGGGTGTGAAGCGGGGCACGACGTTCCGGAAATCGGTGGGGTCGAACTTCGTGTTCGCGTCGATCTTGCCCGTGAGGAAACCCTTGCCGAGCGGGCTGAAGGGCACGAAGCCGATGCCGAGTTCCTCGAGCAGCGGCATGATCTCCGTCTCCGGCTCCCGCCAGAACAGGGAGTATTCGCTCTGCAGGGCGGTGACCGGTTGGACGGCGTGGGCGCGGCGGATGGTCTGGGCGCCGGCTTCCGACAGGCCGAAGTGCTTCACCTTGCCGGCCTGGATCAGCTCCTTCACCGCCCCGGCCACGTCCTCGATCGGCACGTCCGGGTCGACGCGGTGCTGGTAGAGCAGGTCGACGACATCGGTCCTGAGCCGCTTGAGCGAAGCCTCGACCATTTCCTTGATGTGGGCGGGCCGGCTGTCGAGGCCGTCGAGGCGTTCGCCGTTCGGGCCGATGCGGAAGCCGAACTTCGTGGCGATCTTCACCTGGCTGCGGAAGGGGGCGAGGGCCTCGCCGACGAGCAATTCGTTGGTCCAGGGGCCGTAGATTTCCGCGGTGTCGAAGAAGGTGACACCGTGTTCGACGGCGGCGCGGAGAACCGCGATCGCCTGCGATTTCTCCGTGGCCGGGCCGTAGCCCGAGCTCAGGCCCATGGCGCCAAAGCCGAGGGCCGCGACCTCCAGATTGCCTTTGCCCAGTCTGCGCATTTTCATGGTCCCAGCGTAGCCATTTCACTGCGATTGTCGCCCAGCAATATTTGCCCGGCCCGGAAGCGGGATGAAACGGAACATAGTCCCGATTGACAGACTCCAAGGTTGGCATCGTCCTTGACCCATGAGCCTTAAAACCAATCTCCCGGAGTGGCTGCGCGTGTTGTGCCTGGCATTTGTGCTGACCGGCGGTCCGGCCTTCGCCGACGGCCAACCGGCGGCCGGCGCCGCGGAGGCGATCATTTCGACGACGCCCATGAAGTTGGTGACCGAGGGCGTGGGCGTGCACGGCCAGCTGGTCGTCGCTCGGGAAATCGTCAGCACCGAGACCAGCGGCGACCTGGTCTACACGATCACGGTCGAGCCCCAGTTCGGGCGGGTGGGGCTGGCCGGCGGGGAGTCGGAGGACTTTTACCAGAACAAGAGCGGGCGGCTGGGCTATTTCGCCTACCAGCCGCGGGATGACTACGTGGGCGAGGATTCGTTCACCTACACCGTGCGCAACGAGACCTCCGGCCTGGTGTTCCAGAACAAGGTTGTGATCGACGTGCAAGCCGCGGCACCGGTGGTCCTGGAAAAATTCGTGGTCACCGGGGCCCGGGAACGCGTCATGGCGGAGCACGCGGTCACGCTGACCACCCGCCCCAATTCCTCGATCACGCGCAAGATCCCCAGCCATGAGGATTTCATGAAGGAGGCTGATCGCGCCAGCATCACCAACCCGAAGGTGGTCTACGCCCTGGACGACGAGGCCAAGCCCCAGCACGGGACGGCCAAGCTCGATCGCGCCACCGGCCAGCTCACCTACGCCCCCAACCCCGGCTTCATCGGCGAGGACCGCTTCAACTATTACACGTCCGACGAGAACAACGCCCAGCTCGGGGTGGAGAATGTCGTGGTGGTCAGCGTCGAGCCGATCCGCGACCCGAAGCACATCGCCGTGGATCGCACCAAGAGCCGCGAGGTCGACCTGGTCTTCGTCATCAATAATTCGCCCTCGATGGCCCCGCACCAGAGCCGCATCGCCGACAATCTCCGGCGCTTCCGGCAGCTCTTCGACGAGCGCAAGCTCGATTACCGGATCGGGGTGCTGACGACCGATTTCGTCAACGTGGACACGGGCCGCCAGTCCGGGGGCAAGGGTTACTTCAAGAAAGTTCGCTCCGTCGAGCTCGACGCAGCCGGCCACCCGGTGCTCGACCGCAAGAAGCGCCCGAAGGCGGCCACCAAGCAAGTGGCGAGCAACGGCACGCTCGTGACGCTCCCGGTGATGCCCCAGCCGTGGGTGACGCCGCAGACGCCCGACGGCGTGTTCGCAGAGCTGGTGAAGGTGGGCACAAACGGGGACAGCAACCGCACGGCCTTCACGGCGGTGTACAACTTCGTCTCAAACTACCAGCACCAGCTGCACCCACTGCTGCGGCCCGACGCCACCACCATCGTGGTCTATTTCATGGATGAGGAGGAGACGCGCATGGCGGTGTGGAAGGACCTGCCGAAGGGCGAGCGCCAGGCCGAGTGGATCGAGAACGGCAAGCTGCCCGAGCTACTCAACCAGTTCAACGCGAGCAACCCCGCGAAGCGCCAGACACTCGACGGCTACATCAACTACTGGGTGCTGCGCCCCTTCATCATCGTGAAGGGCAACAAGCGCGGAAAGATCGAGATGCACGCGGTGGTGTCACCCGGCAACGTGTCGCACCGGCGTGCGGCCGAGCTCACCGGCGGGACGGTGCTGAACATCGAGAGCGACTTCTCCGGGCCGCTCGCGGCACTGGGCGACCGCATCGCCGACACCGTCGCCGTCGCGCTCGACCCGGTCGCCCCCGGCGCGACCCTCTACAAGAAGAGCCTGCGCGTGCTGGTCGACGGCCAGGAGGTGAAGCCCGACCCGGAGAACGGCTGGGTCTACGACGAGCTCACGCACAGCATCCGCTTCCAGGGCGCGGCCAAGAAACAGGCCTTCACCGCCAAGATCGACATCAGCTACGAGGAGCACCGGTGAAATGAGCGATAAGCTTTAAGCAGTAAGCGGTAAGCGATACGCAAAAGTTGAGGGCTCACGCAAAGCCGCAGGGGCGCGAAGGGGAGAGGGAATGTCACGTAATACGTGACATGTTGGTTGGGCAGAGCGACCTCACGCCTCAAGCCCCACACCTCAGGCCTTCCCAATCCCCAGCAGTTCCACCACGAAGACCAAGGTGGCGTTGGGGGGAATGGCGCCGGGATAGCCGCGCTCACCGTAGGCGAGATGGCCCGGGATGGTGAGCTTCACCTTGTCGCCGACCTTCATTTTGGCCACTCCAAGGTCCCAGCCGGCGATGACCTGGCGGGCGCCGAGCACGAAGGCGAAGGGCTCGTCGCGATCGACGGAGCTGTCGAATTTCTTCCCGTCCTCGAACGTGCCGGTGTAGTGGACCGTGACGAGGTCGCCTTTCTTGGGGGCGGCGCCGGAGCCGCTGATGAGGGTTTCAAGCTGGTGTTCGGGTGCGGGCATGGGGAAAGCCTTCAGAGGTCAGCGATCAGACGCCAGCCAGATAATTGAGCTGCCGCTCTGCGCGGCCTATTGCAGGGCGGCGCTCAGCCTGCCCGGCCCCTTTTTCAGGAAGAAGAGGCGGGTGCTCAGGTCCGCGCCCGGGCCGGTTTTGGCTGTGACCTCGTACTCGCCGTAGAAGGCCTGCACCTTGACCAAGCCGGTTTCGTCGGTTTTCACCACCACATCGGTGGACCATTTCCGGTGAAAGGCGTCCATCAGCCAATCATAGAGCGGCTTCGGGCTCATGTCCTCGCGCAGCAGGCCGGCAGGGGCGCCCGCCCAGCTCTGCCGGTCGGAGAAATCCCACCACGTGATGGCTTCGACCGCGGGATGACTGAAGAGCACGGTGTAGAGTTTCCGGCCATACTCGAGCTGCCGCTGTTCGCCCTCCGGGGTGGTGGGCCAGTCCGTCCGCACCGTGTGCCAGTCGTTGTCGTCCTGGTCCTTGAACCGGCCCGAGAGAACCGTGAGCTCCGTGAAATGGAGGGGCAGGCCGAAGCGCGCGTAGGTCTCGCAGACGGTCCACACCTTGTCCATCGGCCACACTTCTTTGTGCATATGGCTCTGGATCCCGACGATATCCACGGGGGATTTCAGTTTTTGCAGTTCCGCCACGAGGTTTTCGAAGTCGGTGGAGACATTGAAATCATTGTACAGCAGTTTGGCCTGCGGGTTGGCCTGGTGCGCGAGGCGCAGGACCTCGTCCACCACGGGGGCGGCCCCGCGGGCCTTCACCCAGCGGCTGATGGCATTGTCGAACCGAGCGCTGACGGTCGCCTCGTTGATGGCATCGAAGGTATCGATCGTGCCCTGGAACGATCGGACGATAGCGGCGATGCGCTCCTGCTGGAGCCGGATGACCTCGGCATCGGGCAGGGCCTTGGCCCACGCCGGGAAGACCTCGTGCCAGGCGAGCGGGTGGCCCTTGACCGCGATGTCGTGCGCCCGACACCAGGCGGCCATTTTCCGCACCTCGCTTTCCATGGTCTGGCCCTGCTTCGCCTCATAATAGCCCCAGTAGAGCGGCAGGGTGGCGAAGTTCAGCAGCGCGGCGAAACGCTCCTCGTAGGCCTGCTGCAGCGCCGGGGCGAGCGCGGGGCGGGTCACGTTGCCGAGGCCAAACGCGTTGCACCCCAGCTTGAATTCATGGGAGACCAACCGCACGCGCACCTCGGTGTGCTTGAGCGGTTGTCCATCCTTGCCCAACACGAGGATTTCCGCGGGGCCGGTCCGGATCTTTTGGATCCGAGCCTCGGCGGATTCGAGGATCGTCTTCTCGTCCCAGCCCTTGCCTCCGACTGGTTTGACCTTGGAAAGGTCGGCGGCATTCTCCTCCGCCAGGGCGCACAGGGGCAGGGCCAGCAGGCAGGACAGCGTTTTCCAAAAAGAAACGATTCGCGGGGTGGGGAAACAGTTCTTCATGGCCCGAGAATGCCACGGCACCGGTCAACGGCAAGAGCCTAGGCGGCGGAGCCGGGTCTCACGCAAAGGACGCCAAGCTTTTTGCCTTGGTGCAAGTGTAGCTACTTTGCGCCTTCGCGTCTTGGCGTGAAACCAGGTTTGGCGGCCATCAGCCGCGGACGGCCGCCTTGATCTTGGCGATGTCGATCTTGTCCATCTCCATCATCGCCGCGAAGGCGCGCTGGGCGGTTTTTCCGCCGGCGGCCATGGCATCGGTCAACGCGCGCGGGGTGATCTGCCAGGAGATGCCCCACTTGTCCTTGCACCAGCCGCAGTAGCTGGCCTTGCCGCCGTTCCGGATGATCGCGTTCCAGTAGCGGTCGGTCTGCTTCTGGGTGTCGGTGGCGATCTGGAAGGAAAAAGCCTCGCTGTGCTTGAATTGCGGCCCGCCGTTGAGGCCGAGGCAGGGGATGCCGAGGACGGTGAACGCCACCGTCAGGACCTGGCCTTTCTTGCCCGACGGGAAGTCGCCCGGGGCTTTGTGCACAGCCGTGACCTTGCTGTCCGGGAAGACCGAGGCGTAGAACTTCGCCGCCTTGAGGGCATCCTTATCATACCAAATGCAGATCAGATTCTTCGGGGCTTTTCTTTTTTTCATGGCAGCCATGCTGACCCGGCGTGGGAAAACCGGAACAAGATTTTTCCGCATCAGTATACGCGATTTGTGTATGAAAAGACCCGGTCTTGCCGGACCGGGTCTCGAAAACAGAATTAAAGCCGAGGGAAACAGAATTAATCCCGAAAAACGGAATTAATCCCTCGAACCAAAATTAGCGGTACTCTTCATTCGTATTCGCGTTGATGATCTTGAAGTTCTCGACGTGGTAGTTGGGATCAGCCCGGAAGGCTAGTTTGACGCCGAAGAGTTTTTCCATCCGGACGAGCAGGTCGGCGTCTTCAGACCGCAGGCGGTCGAGGATCGAGGGGTGGACGTGGACGCGGAGCGAATACTCCTTGCCGTCCTGGCGGGTGGTGAGCCGGCGGGCGACGGACGACAGGCGGCGCTGGAGTTCGACGGACATCGTCGTGGCGCTCTTCACCGTGCCGCGGCCGTGGCAGTACGGGCAGCCGGTGTAGAGATTGGCGCTGAGGGATTCCTGCTGGCGCTGGCGCGTCATCTGCATGATGCCGAGCGAGGAGATGGGGAGGATGTGGGTCTTGGCCTTGTCCTCCGACATGAGCTCGACCATCTTGTCGTAGACGGCGTTGCGGTGCCGGCGCTCCTTCATGTCGATGAAGTCCATGATGACGAGGCCGCCGATGTTGCGCAGGCGGATCTGCCGGGACATCTCGATGGCGGCCTCCATGTTGACCTGGAAGATGGTGTTCTTCTCGTCGCCGGAGCGGGACTTGTGGGAGCCGGTGTTGACGTCGATGGCGATGAGGGCCTCGGTTTCGTCGATGACGATCTGGCCGCCGGAGGGCAGGGTGACCTTGCGCTGGAAGGTCTGCTCGATCTGGCGCTCGATGTTGTAGCGCTCGAAGACCGGGATG
>Ga0255338_1003337_pt1 | contig 19575 bp, 20 predicted proteins | sample MeOH1_35cm_T4_19_FD_203715 | JGI IMG/M metagenome (GOLD analysis project Ga0255338, IMG submission 203715) | Sandy soil microbial communities from University of British Columbia, Vancouver, Canada - MeOH1_35cm_T4_195 | ecosystem: Engineered > Artificial ecosystem > Sand microcosm > Unclassified ...
GCGGCATGGAAGCGCTCACGCTCGCCGTGCCGCCCACCCCCGGGCGCTCGATCGTGAAACGGCCGCGCAACGAGAACATGTTCACGCTGGGTTCCGTTTTCCGCGCCAAGGGCTACGACACGGCGTTCATCTACGGCGGCTTCGGCTACTTCGACAACATGAACTACTTTTTCGGTCACAACGGGTACCGTGTCGTCGACCGCACCGCCGTGGGCGAAAAGGACGTGACGCTCGCCACCATCTGGGGGGCCTGCGACGAGGACCTCTTCCGCTGGACGATGCGCGAGGCCGATGCCAGCGCCGCCACCGGCAAGCCCTTCCATTACTTTGTGATGACGACGTCGAACCACCGGCCGTATGTCTATCCGGAGGGCAAAATCGACCTGCCGCCGAAGATCTCCGGGCGGGCCGGGGCGGTGAAATACACGGACTTCGCCATCGGCCAGTTCATTCGCGAGGCGGAGAAGAAGCCGTGGTTCAAGAACACCGTCTTCGTCATCGTTGCCGACCATTGCGCCTCGAGCGCCGGCAAGACGGAGCTGCCCGTGCAGAACTACCACATTCCGCTCATCATCTACTCGCCCGGCGGGCACATCGCACCCGGGCATGTCCGGACCCTCATGAGCCAGGTCGACTACCCGCCGACCCTGCTCGGCCTGCTGCGCTGGAGTTACCCGAGCCGGTTCTTTGGGCGCGACATCCTGCGGAGCGACCCCCTAAGCGCGCGCGTCCTGGTCGGCACCTACCAGAAGCTTGGCCTGCTCAGGGGGAACGACTTCGTCGTGCTCTCGCCCGTGCGACACCAGGCGCAGTATCTCTACAACCGCACCAACCACACGCTCACCGGGCAGGCGCTGAATCCGGCGTTCCTGGCCGAGGCGGTCAGCTACTACCAGGCCGCCAGCGAGCTCTACCAGCAGCAGCGTTATCGCGAGATCAGCCCGGAGGAATCCGCCCGGATGATGACCCCGGCAGATGAAAAATCCGCCCACCCATGATATATTAGCCCGGAACCGGCGTTCGCGACGCCGGTCCGGCAACTCTTCCTCCCCATGAAAACCATACCCGCAGGCCTGGCCGCCCTGCTCCTCCTGGCCACCGGCCTCCGGGCCGACGAAACCCCGCCCGCCAAGGACAAGCCCTCGGACGACGACCTGCAGATCAAGGGCGTCTTCAACAGCGTGCTGCCCAAGACAGAGCGCAAGCACGCCCTCCGGTTCATCGTGCATCCCCACCTGGGCGACCTGACCAAGCGCGACCACATCCGCACCGCGCTGGGTTTCCGCTACGGCATCAACAGCCGCTGGGAGGCGAGCACGGAGGTCGACTCCTACTTCACCCACGGACTGAAGCACGGCGGCTTTTTCCAGGACAGCGGTTTTTCCACGCTGCATGCCGGCACCAAGTACCAGATCGGCGATCCCTTCGCCCTGGGCTGGGACACCTCGGTGGGCCTCAACTGGCAGCAGCCGATGGGCAGCCCGCCCATCGACGTGACGGACGGCCTGCGGCACACCGCGCCCTTCCTCACCGCCTCGCACAACCTGGCGGGGTCGCCGGGCTGGCGCGTGTTTGCCGGCTTCGGGTGGGACGCGGTCACGCAGACCGCCACGCGCGGCGCGCTGGAGAAAAACGAGCTGGGCGACGACTCGATCAACCTCAACGGCGGCGCCCTGTATGAGCGCGGGCCGGTGACGTATGCGCTCGAGGCCACCTACTACACCACGCGGTTCACCACGTCGGTGAACCGCGACGTCTATGCCCTACGGCCCAGCATCGTCTGGGTGCTGCCGCAGAAATACACCTTCGGCGCGCGGGGCAAGTGGCTGCTTGGCGTCGGCCTGCGCCTGACGCACGGCCCGGACGGGAACGATGTCGGGCTCAATGCCAAGCTGCGGGTCAACTTCGACTTCAAACGCTTGCTGGGCCGGAAAAAGACCCCAGCCTCGGATCCATGATGTCCCGTCCCGCCGGCCTCGACCGCACGCTCTGGCTGGCGCTGCTGTTTCTCGCCGCTTCCCTTGCGGTGTTCGAGTTCACCGGCCTGGACCTGGCGGTGCAGGACCGGTTCTACGATTTCACCACGCAGCGCTGGCTGGTGGATGCGAAGGATCCGGTCGGCCGGCTGGTGTTCTACGACGGGCCGAAGGCCGCCATCATCCTGCTCGCCGTCGCCGTCCTGGTCCTCGCGCTCGGGCCGGAGCGCTGGCGGGCGAAACTGCGCTTTGCCCGGCGGGACCTGTGGGTGGCGCTGCTCACGCTCGTGACCGTCCCGGTCCTGGCCGGCTTCGGGAAGAACGCGACCAACACCTTCTGCCCCTCTGAAATCCGGCGCTACGGCGGCGACGTTGCCTACGTGAAACTATGCTCGCCGTTTCCGGAGAACGACCGCCCCGACCGGCGCGGCCACTGCTTCCCGGCCGGGCACGCCAGCGGCGGCTTCGCCCTGCTGGGCCTGATGTGGCTGCGCCGCACGCGCGCGTGGCGGTTCGGCGGGATCGCCCTCGGCCTCGGGGTCGGCTGGTGGATGGGCGGCTACCAGATGCTCAAGGGCGCGCACTACCTCAGCCACACCGTCACGACCATGCTGCTGGCGTGGATCGTCCTCTGCGCCTGGCGGCGGATCGTGCAGCCCGCGCCCGACGCCGGAAAATGACAGGGCCGCCCCCCGCGTGAGCGAAGGACGGCCCTGGTTGTTTGCTTGGTTATATTACCGCGAGGCGAACCGCGTGGCACTGTCGAGACTGGCGACAATGTTCACGGGCAGCGCGACCTTGCGGGCGACCGGCTTGCCATCGACGAGCGCAGGGGCGAATTTCCACTGCGACACGGCGTTGGTGACCGCGGCCACCAGCTCGGCATTGGCGCCGGGCGTGACCGACGTGATGGACGTCGGCTTGCCCGTCGGATCAACGACGAACTGGAGCACCACCTGCGCGCCGGCAAACTTGGAGCTGACTTCCGGCATGATGACGGAGGTCGGCACCGGAGTGTCGGCGCGATTGCGGTAGGACTCGACATAGGCCTTCTCGGGCGACCACGCCATCAAGGCGAGGGGCGCCGCGAGCAGACCGAGGCTGAGGGCTAGTTTGGACTTTGTGTTCATGGCTTTAATCTCCGCCGCGAGGCGGAGGTTGTTTTCTGTTCAGGCAAGGCGCCGCCACCGGCCGGAATGACCGCAGGCAAGGCGCCCCGTTTCACCACCCCCCGCCAGATAGACGGCGGCAGGCGGCAAAAGTCTGCTTTGGGGCAATCGAGCCATCCGATAGCAGGACGGCTTGGCGCCCGACAGAAAACGCACTCACATTATCCCGGCCGGCACCGGCGACCTCGCGCCGGCACCCGCCAAGTCAAAGAACGCCCCCGGGGTGTTTCCCCGGAAGGCAATAGTCTTGCGACTGCCCTAACTATAGCACGTCCAATGCCATGGCGCACGTTACGACCATGAAAATTATTGCGTTTCCGGCCCCTCGCCCAGGTTGCCGCGCATGAGCAGATATCACGTAAAGCCTTGAACGATTCGGGGCGAGCCGTGTCGTACAGGCATGACTTTGCCATGGAGATACCTCACCGCCACCCTGGCGATCCTGCTGGCGGCCGGTGCCGTCCGGGCTGAAACCCTGGCCGAGAAAAACCTCAAGGATCTCGTCGCCCGCCAGCGCAACATCATGGCCCGCGCCGAGGCGGAGAAGGACCACCCCGACGAGGCCTGGCTGCGCGGGGAGCTGCAAAGCGTCATCAACGGCTACGACGTGATCATCCAGAAGAATCCCGACTTTGCCGCCGCCTACGTCGCCTACGGCCTGCTGCTCGGCCAGGTCGGCATGACCCGCGAGGCCGTCGGCATGCTGCTCAAGGCCAACAAGCTCGACCCCGACATTCCCCTGGTGAAAAACGAGCTGGCCCGCTTCCTCGCGGAGGACGGCAAGGTGGCCGACGCCGTGCCGTGGCTCGTGGCCGCCATCGAGCTCGCGCCGCAGGAGCCGCTCTACCACTACCACCTCGGCAAGCTGCTCACGGAGGGCCGCGACGACCTCATCGCCACCGGGCAGTTCACCCGCGCGACCCTGGACAAGACCATGCTCGACTCCTTCCGGCGCGGGGCCGAGCTCGCGCCCGACAACTTTGCGTACGCCTACCGCCATGCGGAAGCGTACTACGACCTGGAAACCCCCCAGTGGGAGGAGGCGCTCAAGCTGTGGAGCGCCCTCGAGGGGCGGGCGAAGCCGGGCATCGAGCAGCAGACGATCCGGCTGCACGCCGCGAACGTGCTCATCCGGCTGGGCCGGCCCGACCATGCCCGCGCCCTGCTCATCACGGTCACGGAGCCGGTGCTCCAGAAACAGAAGCAGACTTTGCTGGACGAACTGGCCAAGACCGACGCAAAGTAACCCGTCATGGGTTTACTCAACCGGCTCGAACGGGTCTTCGGTCGCTACGCCATCCCCAACCTGTCGCTGTACCTGATCGGCGGGCAGGTGATGTTCCTGGGCCTGGCCCTGCTCGCCCAGTTCGACGTGCGGAAGATCATGTTCCTGCCGGCCCTGGTCCTGGAGGGTGAGTTCTGGCGCCTGTTCACGTTCGTGCTCGTGCCGCCCACGGGCGCCGCCCAGCAGATCGACCTGGTGAGCGCCCTCTTCGTGGCCATCACCTGGTATTTTTTCTACATGATCAGCCAGGCGCTGGAAAACTATTGGGGCGTTTTCCGCTTCAACCTGTTTTTCCTGCTCGGCTGGCTGCTGACCGTCTCGGTCGCCTTCCTCACGCCCTACCAGGTGGCGGGCTACGCCTTCTTTGCCGTCTCGGTGTTCCTGGCCTTTGCCTTCCTAAATCCGGACTTCGAACTCTACCTGTTCTTCATCCTGCCGGTGAAGATCAAATGGTTCGCCCTCTTCATGTGGCTGGGGTTCGCCTACCTCTTCGCGACCGGCGGGTGGCCGGCCCGGCTGGGCGTGCTGGCGGCCACCGGCAACTTCCTGATCTTCTTCGCCGGGGACATCATCCAGCGGATCAAGACCGGCCGCCGGCACATGCAGCAGCAAGTCCGCCGGACCGCGTTCCAAGCGACTGAGGACGAACCCCGGCACACCTGCGTGGTCTGCGGCAAGACGGACCGCACGCATCCCCGGGAGGATTTCCGCTACGGGGACGATGACCGGTGTTACTGTTCGGAACACCGCCCGAGCGCGGCGAAAAAGACCTGAGCCATGGCGAAGCGCCCACAGACCCTGGGGGAGTGGCTCAAATGGGCCGAGCGGGCCTACATGCGCCATGGCGCCGCCCTCGGCCAGGTGGCGTCCACCGCGCACGACGAGGCCCTGTATCTGTTGCTGTGGACGCTCGAGCTGCCGCTCGACAGCAAGCCGGCGGTGCTGAGGCGAAAATTGACGCCTGCACAGGCCGAGCAGGTGGAGGAGATTTTCCGCCGCCGGCTCGAGGAGCGCGTGCCCGCGGCCTACCTGACCCGCGAGGCTTTCCTGGGCGAACACCGCTTCTATGTGGACGAGCGGGTGATCATCCCCCGCAGCTATTTTTTGGAGCTGCTGCCCACGCAGATCCCACAGTGGCTGCCGGCGAACAAACCCGTGAAGCGGGCCGTGGACGTCTGCACCGGCTCGGGCTGCCTGGCCATCCTGCTCGCGCACCAGTTTCCCGCGGCGCGGATCGACGCCATCGAGCTGTCACCCGACGCGCTCGCCGTCGCGAAGTTCAACATCGCGGCCCACCACCTGGCGGCGCGCATCCAGCCGCACCATTCCGACCTGTTCGAGGCGCTCAAGCCGGTGCGCTACGACCTCATCCTGTCGAATCCGCCCTATGTGCCGACGCGCGAGTTGCGCGGCCTGCCCGAGGAATTCACCAAGGAGCCGCCGATGGCGCTCGACGGCGGCCGCGACGGTCTCGCCATCATCCGCCGGATTTTCCAGCAGTCCCGCGAGCGGCTCCAGCCCCACGGCATCGTGGTGCTCGAGGTTGGCGGCCTGCGCGTCGCGATGGAGCGCGCGTTTCCCGAGCTCGACCTGCACTGGCTGCACACCGAGGACGGTGAAGACTGCGTGTGCGTCGCCCAAGCCGCCCGGCTGGCGCACTGGCGCGGGTAATATGCCGCCTTATGCCGGGCGGGGACCGCGCGAGGTGAGGGCGTAGGCGCAATCCCGGCCGAGCCGCACCGGAGAACCGTGGCGTGGTGACCGGGGATTCATGCACAGCCCGTAATCGGACCAGCCATCCTGCGTCAGTCGCTTGAATCCCGCACAGCCCTCGCTGCATGCCTCCAGGGAAACAGGAAACACCGGACTGTTGCCGTAGGAAAAGGAGTCTTGGCCCGGGGGTTTCATGGAGGGGGAGGGATCGTCATTGGTCATGAATGGAGCGACGGCGGGGCCCCGGGAGTGAAATCGGGGCCTTGGTCTCGGGCCTTATTTGCCGGCCGCCGGGTCGGCGATCGAAACCCGGACGATGCCGCGCCACCCCCCCGCCCTGTAATCCACCGCGGTGTCGGCGGGATAAAGTTCCTTCAACCGTGCGGCGACACCCGGCGCAAGCGTGGCGGCGGTACCGTGGCAATCCAGGCATTGCTTCATGACGGAGAGGGGGCGGTAGACGCGCCATTCGGGCGGCTGGCCCGACTGCGTCACCCGCTGCACCAGCACCTTGGCCACCGGATCGCCGCGTTCCAGTTGTCCCTTGATCGTGGACAGGGCGGCGCGATCCGCCTCGTCGGGCGCGTGGGCGGGATTGCGCACCTGGAGGCTCGTGAGGGCGAGCTTGGTCACCGTCAGGTCCCCGGGGGCGGCCGCGGGCAACTTGTAGCTCTTGAGATGCAGCGCCTCGATGGCCTGCACCGTCGGGGTGACGGCGAGCACGCGGCGGACCTCGTTCACCAGGGTAACCCCGGCATGGTCGATGGTGCGTTCACCGAGCCGGCGGATCGCCGCCACGACGGGTTCATCCGGATCAAGAAAGACATGGGTCATCGGGGCCGCATCAGCGGCCCACGCGGGGGCGGTCAAGACCAGGCCGCAGGCCAGCGAAAGAACGACGGGGCATGATCGTGCTTTCATGGCACGATTTTACTCCATTGCGCACCGATTGGCTTCGCACTTCTTGCCAAAGGGTAGCCATGGGCTGGTCGCCCCGGCGCGGGGGTGATCAGGGTTTTTACGGCTTGGCGGGGCGCACGGGCAGGCCTGCCGCCTGCCAGTCCTTGAAGCCGCCGGCGTTGGCGACCTTGTGCCCCTTCGCCGCGAGGGCGGCGGCCACGACCCCCGCGCGTTTGCCGGAGCGGCAGTAGGTGATGATCTGCTTGTCGCCGGTTTTCGCGAGGAAGTCCTTCCACTCGCCGATCAGGCCCTCGTCGAACTCGCTCTTCGGCAGCAGCACCGCCGGGGCGGCGACGCCGGACTCGGCCCATTCGGAGGGCTCGCGCACGTCCACGAGCACCGCCTTGCCCTCGGCGACCAGCTTGGCGGCCGCGGCCGGCGCGATATTGGCCACCTCCGCGGCGGACACGACGAGGGGAAGGAGCAAGGCGAGTAGCAGTTTTTTCATGAGGGTGGGAGAGGCCTAAGGTCGCCCGGAATCACCGCGAGGGCAAGCCCGCGGCGTCAGTTCCGCTGCCGCAGGGCCCGGGCGATGGCCTGGACGGCGCGGTCAACATCCGCCTCGTTCGTGGCCCAGCCGCAGACCGAGACACGCATGCACCGTTTGCCCCGCCAGGTCGTGCAGGCGAACATCGCCTCACCCGTGGCCACCACCTTCGCCACCACGGCTTCCGTGTGCCGGTCGTGATCAGCCTCGGTCGCGCCGGGCGCGGGATCAGGGAAGCGCAGCAGCCCCTGGTTGATATGGGGCACATGCAGGACCTCCGCGCCGGGCAGGGCCCCGGCCCGGGTCACGAGAGTGTGGGCGTGCTCGCAGCAGCCGTGGACGAGGCGGGCAATACCCTCCCGCCCCAAACTCGCGATGGCCGCATAGGTGGCGAAGCCGCGGGCCCGCCGGGAATATTCGGGATTCCAGTCCACCTGATCGCGGGCGGCGTCCGAATGGGTGAGGTAGTTCGCATGATGTCCCATCGAGCGGTAATGCGCCGCGCGGTCGGTCACGATGGCGTAGCCGCAGTCATATGGGACGTTGAGCCACTTGTGGCCGTCGGTGGCCCAGGAGTCGGCCAACTCGACCCCGGTGCAGAAATGGCGGTGTGCCGGGCTGGCGGCGGCCCAGAGTCCGAAGGCGCCGTCCACGTGGACCCAGGCGCCGGCTCGGTGGGCGAGCGGGATGACCTCCGGGAACGGATCGAACGAACCGGTGTTCAGGTCCCCGGCCTGCAGCAAGACGATGGTGGGCTGAGCCGGCGCGGCGGCGAGCACCGGAGCGAGCGCCGCGGAGGTCAGCTGGCCGTTCGCGGCCACCGGGAGGTCGATGACGCAATCCCGGCCCAGGCCCAGCAGGCGCAGGGCGCGTTCGATGGTTCCATGGCGCTGGTCGCCGGTGATTACCCGGATGCGCGGCGCACCCATCAGGCCGCGCTGTTCGACATCCCAGCCGTGTTTTGCCAGCACGGCGTTGCGGGCGGCCGCGAGACAGGTGACGTGCGCCATCTGGCAGCCGGTGACCAGGGCAAAGCTGGCCGTGGGCGGAAGCCCGAGCAATTCCAGCAGCCAGCGGCCGCAGACTTCCTCGACCACGGCGGCGGCGGGGGCCACGGCATACATGCCGGCATTCTGGTCCCAGACCGAGGTCATCCAGTCGGCGGCCAGGGCCGCCGGCACGCTGCCGCCGATGACCCACGCATAAAAGCGTCCCCCGGCATTGCCGGTCAGACCACCCTCGACGTCGCGGACGAGCTGATCGATCACGGTGGTCGCGTCACTGGGACCCGCCGGCAGCGGCCGGCCCAGGCGTTCGCGCAGTTGCTCCAGGGTCGTGGTGGCGCCGACCGATGCCCGGGGCAGGCCGGCCAGGTAAGCCAAGGCATGCTGCACGGTTTCCTGCAGCACCGGGGAATAGCGATGATCGGTAGTCATGGGGTCTGGCGTTTATAGCCAGGGCCCTCAGCAAGGAAAGGCTCGAGAATCCGCCGGGTCCCCGGGGTTCCCCCAACAGGCGGATGACTCAGGTGTGGTCGAGGGCCTGACTCAGGTCCCAGATCAGGTCCTCGGGGTTCTCAATGCCGATGGACAGGCGCACGAGGTCATCGGTCACCCCGCCGAGCAGCTTGTCCGCCGGGGCGAGGCCCGAGTGGGTCATGGCGGACGGGTGCTGCGCGAGGGACTCGGTGGAACCGAGGGACACCGCCAGCTTGAAGATCTTCAGGTGGTCAAGGAAGGCGAACGCCTCCTGCTCGCCGCCGCGGATGTAGAACGAGATCAGCGAACCCGGGCCGGTGTGTTGCTTCAGAAAAATGGCATGCTCGGGATCGGCCGCGGTGAGCAGGCCGAGGTAGCAGACCTGGCGCACCTTCGGGTGGGCCGCGAGGAAGGCGGCCACCTGCTGCGCATTGCGCTGTTGCTGCTCGGCACGGATCTTGAGGGTCTCGAGCGAGCGGGTGAGCAGCCAGGCCGTGAAGGGATTCGGCATGCCGCCGAGCATCGCCCGGTGCTGCGCAATGGCACCGAGGAGCACGGGATCATTGGCCAGGGCGACGCCACCGACCACGTCCGAATGACCGCCGATGAATTTGGTCGCGGAATACAGCACGATGTCCGCGCCGACCTTCGCGGGTTGGGCGAACACCGGGCCCGCCATGGTGTTGTCGACGATCACCAGGATGCGGCCGGTACCCTGGCCGGGGGCCGCGGGGACGTGGTGGCGCGCGAGCTCCTTCATGCGACCAATGTCGGTCAGCCGGTTGTTGGGGTTGGCCGGGCTCTCGATGTAGATCGACCGGGTGCGTGGCGTGATCAGCGGTTCCACCAGCGCGGGGGCGTCGACTCCGGCGGGCACGAAATGCGCGGCGATGCCGAAGCTCTTCAGGAAATGATGAATGAGGGAATCGGTGCCGCCGTAGATGGGCGCGCAGACGATCATCTCGTCGCCCGGCCGGTGGGTGGCGAGCAGGGTGGTGGCTATGGCGGCCATGCCGCTCGAGAAACTATAGGCATCCTTCATGCCCTCCCACAGGGCCAGGCGGTCCTCCAGGATCTCGAGGTTCGGGTTGTTGATGCGCGAGTAGATGAGTCCCTGTTCGCGGCGATGAGGCGGCGTGCCCTCGCCGTGCGCCCACGAGAAGAAGCGCTTGCCGTCGGCGGCGCACTTGAAGGCAAAGGTGGAGGTGAGGAACACTGGCGGCTTCACGGCCCCCTCGCTGAGCCAGGGATCAAAGCCGTAGCTGAGGGCGAGGGTTTCGGGACGCAGCCGGGAGGCTTCGGCATCGGTCAATTTTGACATGGGGTACTTTTGTTGCCGGCCAGCCTCCTCCTTTATGACACGAATGTCCACCACGCGCCGGTTTGTGCCGGCGCAAATCAAGGCAACTGCTCGCGCCCATAACTCGGGCGCGGGGAGCAGGCCGCCGCTATTTCTTTTCGTCCGGTTGCCCGCAGGTGTTCAGGCCAAAGGGCAGGTAGGCCGGGCAGAAGCGGAACGTGGCGGTGAGGATCGGCCCCAGGCCAACGAGGCCCCACCAGGATTTGAAGTAAAGGCCGGCGCCAAGCAGCGCGAGGCCGATGATATAGCGGAGGATGCGGTCGATGCCGCCGACATTGGTTTTCATGGGGGATGCGGGGTTGGGAGAAGACAGTCGGTGGCGCGGCGATCAGCGCAGGCCCTTGGGAGTGCAGACGGGCCAGCCGGCGCGATCCCAATCACGCAGTGAACCGGCGTTCAGGGCGTCGATCCCCTCGCCGCGGAGCTGGGCGGCCGCCATGCCGGAGCGGGTGCCGGACTGGCAGTAGAGCAGGAGTCTTTTCCCGGGATGTTCCTCGAGAAAGGTGCGCCACTGCGTCCGGGAGCCGCGCAGGTCGCTCAATGGCAGAAGCGCGGCCTGACGGGCCACCCCGCCGCGCCATTCGGATGGCTCGCGGACGTCCACCAGCAGGGCCGAACCGGATTTCACCTCGGCCTGGGCGGCGACGAGATCGATGCCGGGCCGGGCGCGCAGGACCATTCGGATGACAAAGGCCGCGGCGACGGCGACGAGAATGAGATACAGGTAGCTCATGGTGTGATTGGGCCCGGCGCACCGGCTGAATGCCCGGGTGCAATGGACTGACGGCGGCTGATCATGAAATAGATCACGGGAACGGCGAACCGGCTGATAAGGAGGGAGGCCACCTCGCCGGCCATCAGGGAGAGGGCCAGGCCCTGGAAAATAGGATCGGGCAGGATGACCGACGCGCCGACAATAACCGCCAGTGCCGTGAGCAGCATGGGCCGGAAACGCACCGCACCGGCCTCGATCACCGCTTCCGCCAGCGGCCGGCCCTGTGACCGGCGCAGTTCGATGAAATCGACCAGGATGATCGAATTGCGGACGACGATGCCGGCGCCGGCCATGAACCCGATCATCGAGGTGGCGGTGAAGAAGGCGCCCAGAGCGGCATGGGCGGGGAGGATGCCGATAAGTGAGAGCGGGATGACAATCATGATCACAAACGGGGTCACATAGTTTTTAAACCAGCCGACCATCAGCATGTAGATGAGGATGCACACCGCGCCGAAGGCCAGCCCGAGGTCGCGGAACACCTCGAGGGTCACATGCCACTCGCCATCCCACTTGATGGCCGGTTCCAAGTCACTGTCGGGCAGGCTGGCGTTGAACACGGCCACCCGGTCGCCAGCCCCGCCGTAGTCCCGGCCGCTGAGTTTCGCCAGAGCGCGGTTCATGGTGAAGATGGCATAGGCCGGACTGGCCAAGGCGCCGGCCACGTCGCCCGTGACATAGATTACCGGGTGCAGGTTCTTGCGATAGAGGTTCCGCTCGCCGGCCGTGTGTTCCAGGGTGACGAGTTCGCCGATGGGCACAAGCGGGCGCTCGCCCGCGCGCACCACGGCGTCATGGTCGGAGCGCAGCTGGAGGGCGAGCAGGTCCTCCGGGCGGCTGCGCTGGTGGCGCGGCAGCTCGAGCACCAGGTCGACGTCCTCACGGTCGAGCGGCTGATGGAGGAGGTCGACCTTGGCACCGCTCATGGCGGTGCGGATGGTGCGTGCGATGGTGTCGGCGCTGATGTCGTGCAGGGCGGCCTTGGTGCGGTCAATGCGCAGGTGGACCGTGGGCTGCCATTCCTCCACATACCAGTCCGTGTCCACCACGCCCGGCGTGCTGAGGAAGATCTCCTTCACGCGCGCCGCCAGCGCGGTGCGGGCATTCTCGTCCGGCCCGTAAATCTCGGCCACAAGTGTCTGCAGCACCGGCGGGCCGGGCGGCACCTCGGCAACGGCAATGACCCCGCCGGAGCGGGCGGCGAGGGCCGTCAGGCGCGGGCGCACGCGGACGGCGATGTCATGGCTCTGGGCCCGGCGGTCATGGGCCGGCTGCAGGTTCACCTGCAGGTCGGCGACATTCGCCCCGCGGCGCAGGAAGTAGTGCCGGACAAGGCCGTTGAAATTGAACGGTGCTGCGGTGCCGGCGTAGATCTGGTAGTCGCGCACCTCCGGCTCGGTGCGCACCGCGGCGGCCAGCTCGCGCGCGACGCGGGTGGTTTCCTCCAGCGTGGTGCCCTCGGGCATGTTCAGCACCACCTGGAACTCCGACTTGTTGTCGAAGGGCAGCATCTTGACCTTCACGAGGCCGGCCGGCACGAGGCCGGCGGCGAGGAGGAACAGGCCCGCCACGCTGCCGAGGAAAATCCAGCGCCAGCGGGACCGGGCGATCATCGGCTCCATGATGCGGTGATAGAGCCGGGTGAAAAAGGTGTCCGCCTCGCGGTCGTGCAGTTCCGCGTCATGCGCCGGTGTGAGCTTCAACCCGCGCCGGGCCAGCACGCGCAGCGCGGCCCAGGGCGTGACGGTGAATGCGACCACCACGGAGAAGAGCATGGCCGCGCTCGCCCCGATCGGGATGGGCCGCATGTAGGGGCCCATGAGGCCGCCGACAAAGGCCATCGGCAGCACGGCGGCGATCACCGCCCAGGTGGCCAGCAGCGTGGGGTTGCCCACCTCGTCCACCGCCTCCACCGCGACGTCGAACAGCCGGCGGTCGCTTGCACCCGGCAGGCGCAGGTGACGCACGATGTTCTCCACCACGACGATGGCGTCATCCACCAAAATGCCGATCGAGAAGATCAGCGCGAAGAGGGTGATCCGGTTCAGGGTGTAGCCGTAGAGGTAGAAGACGAGGAGGGTCAGGCCGAGCGTCACCGGGATGGCGAGCAGGACCACGAGCGACTCGCGCCAGCCGAGGAAAAACAGGATCAGCAGCGACACGCCGAAGATGGCGATGCCCATGTGCAGCAGCAACTCGTTGGATTTCTCGCGGGCGGTGGCGCCATAGTTGCGGCTGACCGTCACCCCGACGTCCACCGGCAGCAGGCGGCCCTTGAGTCCCTCGACCGTGTGCAGGACCCGTTCCACGGTATCGACGGCGTTGGCCCCGGGGCGCTTGGCGATGCTGAGGGTGACGGCGGCCTCCTCGCCGGCGGCGGAGCCGTGGAGGACGTAATCAGCCGGTTCGGCTGGACCGTCCTCGATCCGGGCGACATCGCGCAGGTAGATCGGGCGGCCCTCATGCAGGCCCAGCACGATGCCGCCGGCTTCGGTCGCGTCGCGCAGGTAATCACCCGTCTCGACGAGCAACTCGCGGTTGAGGTGGGCGAGCCGGCCGCTCTGGGTGCGTTGGTTGGCCGCCCGGAGGCGGTTGCCCACGTCGTCGAGTGTGAGCTGGCGCGAGGCCAGCTTCACCGGGTCCACGAGCACGCGTAGCTGGCGCCGGACGCCGCCGATGAGCGTGGTCTCGGCGACATCCGGCAGCGCCTTGACCGCATCATCCAGCTGCGCCGCGAGCCGCCGGAGCGTGAGATGGTCGTGGACCGGACTGTGCAGGGTCAGGGCGAGCACCGGCACGTCGTCAATGGTGCGCGGCTTGATCAGCGGGGCGCTTACGCCCGGCGGGATGCGGTCGTAGTTGGCCTGCAGCTTCTGGTTGAGCCGGACGAGGCTCTGCTCGGGATCCTGGCCGACCTTGAAGCGGACAATGACCAACGAGGAACCGGGGCTGGAGGTGGAGTAAAGATATTCCACGCCGGGAATCTCCCAGAGCAGCTTCTCCATGGGGCGGGTGACGCGGTTCTCCACCTCGGCGGCGGTGGCACCGGGCATGGCGACCAGCACGTCGATCATTGGCACCTTGATCTGCGGCTCCTCCTCGCGCGGGAGCATCAGCACGGCGAACGCCCCGAGCAGGAGGGAGGCGAGCACGGCGAGCGGGGTGATCGGCGAGTTGCCGAAGGCGGCGGCAAGCCGGCCCGCCAGGCCGCGCGGGCCGGGGGTGCTGAGCGGGGTGGCCGTCATGGGGTGCTCCGGACCGGGACGCCTTCGCGCAACGAGGCGGGGGCCGCAAGGATCACGGATTCACCAGCCTCCAGCCCGCTGAGAATCTCGATGCGGCCCTGCACCGCGCGGCCGGTCTTGACCAACCGCAGTTGGGTGCGGCCATTTTGCACGGTGAAGACACGCTCCATCTGGCCGAAATGGGAGACCGCTTCGGCCGGCACGAGCAAGGCGTCGGTCCGTCCGATGACGACGCGCAGCCGGGCAAATTGGCCGGAGCGAGCCTTGCCGGGCGGCAGGGCGACCTTGACGAGGACGGAGCGGCTCACGGCATCCGCGGCCGCGGACAGTTCCTCGATGAGGCCTTCAACCGGGGGAGAGGTGTCGCCCAAGACCACCGTGATGCTGTTGCCCAACCGCAGGGCGCCCGAGGCCTGTTCAGGCACGGTGCCCTCGGCCCGAAGCCGGGCGGTGGATTCCAGGGTCAGGAGGGGCAGGCCTGGCGTGGCCAGGTCGCCGGGCAACACCTGTTTTTCGGTGACGACGCCCGCGAAGGGCGCGCGAATGGTCGCGTGAGCCAACAGGGCCTCGGCCTCGGCGAGTCCGGCCTGGGCGAACCGCAACCGGTCCTCGGCATCGCGCAGGCTGTCGGGGGCATTAACGCCCTTCGTCACGAGGATGCGTTCGCGCTCGGTGGCGCGCTCGGCCTCGGCCAGCTGGGCCTGGGCCTGGCGCAGGCGGGCCTCCGTTTCGGGCGCGGCGAGGGTGACAAGGACGTCGCCCGGGTGCACCTCCTGCCCCAAGCCCCAGGGCAGCGTGGCGATGGTGCCGGTCAACTTCGCCGAGATCACGGCGCGCTCGGCCGGTCGCACGGTGGCCGGCACATCAATCACGGCATCCAGGGATGCGGCGGCCACCACGGCGGTTTGCACGGTCACCGGGGCGGCATCAGCGGCCGTCGCACCGGTCTCCGCCCGGCGGCAACCGGCGGCGAGAAACAGCGCGGCAAATATCAGGAGGATCGGGCGCATGGGGGGATCAGGAACGGCCGCCCCAATGGATGACATCCCGGTCGTCCACCCAGCCGAGCTTGCGCAGGAGCAGGGTGGGCGGGCAAAAGCCGGTGAAGACGGACTGGACGAGGTTGAGCCCGACGAAGGTGGGCAGGAGCAGCCAGTAGGGATGGACCCAGTGGGTGAGGGCGACCCCGAGCAGGGTGACGGAGCCGGCGAGGAGGCGGACGAGGTTGTGGGTGGTCATGGTGAATTCGATTGACTTTATATGAGCATATACGCATATACTTGCAATGATGTCAAGGGTTTGTTCTCTCCTGCGCATGTCCAAAGCCCGCCCCCTCACCGAGGATGCCCTGCAGTTGGTGGCGCAGCGCTTCGCCGTGCTGGCCGAGCCCATGCGACTGCGGCTGGTCCAGGCGCTGTTCGACGGGGAGCGGAATGTCACGGACCTGGTGGAGGCGACCGGCGGCACGCAGGCCAACATCTCGCGGCACCTGCAGACCCTGACGGCCGCCCACATCCTGGGCCGCCGCAAGGCGGGCCTCCAGGTGTTCTACCACATCGCCGACCCGACTATCCCCAAGCTGTGTGAGCTGGTGTGCGGGAGCCTGGGCAAGACCCTCACCCGCCAGGCCGGGCACTTCGGCTGAACCACTCACCTCCATGACCTACAAGAAAATCAAGATGGCGAACCGCAAGCGCCTCGCGCTCGTGGCGCATGACGGGCAGAAGCAAAGCATCATGGACTGGGCCCGGTATAACCGCGCCATCCTCGTCGAGCACGAGATCTGGGCGACGGGGACCACGGGGGCGCTGATCGAGAAGGTGCTCGGCATCCCCGTCCACAAGCTCCAGAGCGGCCCGCTCGGCGGGGACCAGCAGATCGGTGCCATGATCGTCGAGGGGAAGGTGGATTTCCTGATCTTCTTCTGGGACCCCCTCGAGCCGCAGCCGCACGATCCCGACGTCAAGGCGCTCCTGCGCATGGCGGTGGTGTGGAACGTGCCGGTCGCCTGCGACCGGTCCACGGCCGACTTCATCATTTCCTCGCCACTCATGCATGGGGAATACGAACGGCTGGTGCCGGACTACGAGGCGTACGCCCGGCGCAAGCTCCCGGTGGAGATCAAGCCCGCGACCCGGGCGCCCAAGCCGAAGGAATAGAGCCGGGCTCAGTTCGGCCCGGCTGGCAGCTTGGTCAGGTCCAGGAGGAAAATGCCGTGACCGATGCCCGCCGCCTCGCCGGCCTTGCCCATCTGGAAGGCGACGTAGCGCCCGTCGTCGCTCACGACGCCGTTGGAGGCCTTGTAGCCGGGAGTGGCGCTGAAGATGGTGAGGCGGGTGTATTTCCCGCTGCCGTCGAGCGCGAGTTTCCACAGGTCGATGTTTCCCGGACCCTTCAGGTTCTGTGAATCACATTCCACCAAGGTATGGGCGCCATCGGGGAACATGCCCTCGGGTTCGTCATAGACCGTCGGCGAGTCGGTGTACTTGGTCAGTTTCTTTGTCGCGAGCTCGAGCCCGATGACATCGCATTTCTGGCCGCGTTCCTGATAGGCGCTGAAGGTGATTTCCTTCTCCTCCGGCGGGCGGAAGTTCTGCGGTTCCATCGTGCAACGGAAGGGCAGCTCGGCGCCGTCGATGACGAGACGGTTGTTGGCCAGGGCCGGGATGCCGTCGGTATAGACAATGTCCGCCTCGTACAGTTTCGAGGTCGAGAGCTCGCCTTCGCCAGGCTTGGGGGACTGCCACTCCGGCCAGACAAGGTGCAGGCGGTGGCGCGACACGGCGGGACCCTCGTTGCAGCGCACGCCGAGGGCGACCGGCTTCTTTTTCTCCTTCGCGCTCAGCACGGACAGGTAGCACTGGTTGCGGGCGGGACCGGGATTGGCGGTGTCGTAGGCGAGCGGACCGGAGAGCAGGATGTCGCCGTTGGCGAGGTAGAGGGCGCGGGTGTAGCCGTAATGTGCGTAGTGCGAGGTGAGGTTGGTGATCGAGCCGGTGGCGACGTCGAGCTCCAGGGCGTCGCCGTAGGTCTTGGAGAGGAAGAGAATTTTTTTGCCGTCGTGCGACCAGTCGGCGCGCTCGCCGAAATGCGTGAGCCGCCGGATGTGCGGCGGCAGGTGGTCGGCGGGACTCTCCCCGGCCTCCGGCGCGGCGTAGGCGATGGCAGCGAGGATCGGGGCAAGCAGCAGGGTCAGGATGGGGCGGGGCATGTGCGCACCCTAGCCGGAATCCGTTTTTCCGCACGGACCAAACCGTCGCAACGTTGGACTAATCGACCGGCAGCACCAGGTCGACGCGGTGCATGCCGGGACCCCAGCCGTCGGGCGTGCGGCCCGTCTCAACCGCGCCAAATTTGGCAAAAAAGCGCTCCGACATGTGGCTCGTGGCGATGTGCAGCGTCCGGCCGCCCTCCGCCCGGACCATCGCCACGGCCTGCGCCATGATCAGGCGGCCGAGCCCGCGGCCTTGGGCGTCCCGCGCGAGCATGATCCAGCGCAACGCCAGCCTTCCCTCCTCGCGCAAGACGCCGAAGGCGCCGACGATCTGGTCGCCGGCCAGCACCACTTGGTAGCCGGCGGGCGGCACGCGCAGGAATTCCACGAGGTCCGCGCGCTCGTTGTCAGCGAAGAACTCCGGGCAGTTGTCATCGAACAACCGGAAGCAGGCCGGGGCGTCGGCAGGCAGGTAAGCGCGAAAAACGGGCGGCTCCACCTATTTTTTCTTCTTCGGCGGGGTGACGTTCTTCATGCCGCCGGTCGAGGGCTTGGCCCCGCCGCCGTTGTTGATGGGCAGGTCGGGCTCGGGCATGCGGTTGATGATCATCTGCTGGCCGATGGTGAACAGGCCGTTGATCGTCGAGTAGAGGGCGAGGCCGGAGGCGAAGGTGTAGCAGAACAGCGTGAAGATCCAGGGCATGACCTTGAACATGGTCTGCTGGGCGGGATCGACGGACGGCGTCGGCGTGAGCTTCATCTGGAAGATCATCGTGGCGCCCATGAGCAGCGGCATTATGTTGATCGGCAGGCCGAAGAGGTGCGCCACGGTGTCGGGGGCCGACAGGTCGTGCGCCCAGAGGAACGGGGCGAAGCGCAGCTCCGAGGTGCTCTGCAGCATGGCGAAGAAGCCGACGAAGAACGGGATGGTGATGAGGACGGGAATGCAGCCGCCCACGGGATTGACCTTGTTCTCCTTGAAGAGGCGGAGGGTCTCGCTCTGGAGCTTCTGGGGGTTGTCCTTGAACTTCTCCCGCATGGCCTGCATGTGCGGCTGGAGCTTGGACATGCGCTTGGCGGAGCGGGAGGCGGCGAGGGTGAGCGGCAGGAAGACGATCTTCAGCGTAAGCGTGGTGATGACGATGGCCCAGCCCCAGCTCGGGATGATCGAGTGGTACCAGGTCATGATCGTGAGCAGCAGGGGGGCGAAGAAGCCGGAGAAGAAGATCTTGTTGAAGATGAAGGAGTCGAACTGCATGACCTTCACCTCGCCGTGCGTGAAGATGTCGGAGTTGCCGAGGCGCTTGTATTCCTTGGGGCCGGCGAAGTAGTTCGCGCCGAGCGTATAGGCGGCGCCGGCGGCCAGCGGCTTGAGGTCGAACTGGGCGTAACCGGTGACACCATAGAGGCGCTTGTCATCCACCGCGGCGTGGGGATCGAGCTTCACGCGCTCCACCCGCACGCCGATGCCGTGCTGGTCGGGCGTGAGGATCATGCAGAAGAACTGGTTCTTCACGGAGGCCCAGGCGATCTCGGAGGGGCGGTCGATGAAGGGCGGCGGGGTGCCGTCCTTCATGCCGATCCAGCTCAGGAAGCCGCCGCCCTCGAGGTCGCTGCGGGCGATGAAGTTGGCGTCCTTGCCATCCGAGTAGCCGGTGTTGAGGTAGAGGCCGTAGTCGGCGGCGTTGAGCGGGGCGGCGGTGCCGACGTTGATGACCGCGCGGGGGAGGATCAGGGGCTTGTCCGTCAGGTTGCGGAACGTGGTCTCGTGGCGGATCTGGTAGTCATCGCGGCCGGGGACCTTCGCCAGGGTGTAGCGGCGGGTGACCTCCAGGCTGTCGCCGGTGGCGCGGTAAACGACCTCGGTGTCGTTGCGCGACACCAGGGTGTACGCGGTGTTAAGGTCGGCGCCG